>RRYU01010331.1_pt1 | contig 15856 bp, 9 predicted proteins | sample 2162651 | NCBI WGS metagenome assembly RRYU01 (sample SAMN10267283, study PRJNA491782) | microbial mat metagenome | isolation source: biomat in the production well | place: Japan: Minami-Kanto gas field, natural gas well KTG3 | collected 2017-06 | reverse complement strand
TCGCTTCAGAACCGCCGGAGGTGAAGGTGATTTCTGACGGCTCGGCTCCAATAGCAACCGCAACTTGTTTTCGTGCAAATTCAACGACGCGTTTAGCTTTTGCCCCAAGCGAATACTGGCTGGAGGGGTTGCCGTATTGCTCACGCAGAAACGGAAGCATCTTCTCAAAGACGCTATCGGATATTTTCGTTGTCGAGGCGTTGTCAGCGTAAATCACTGTCTCATCTCCTCAAAATAGTTTGCAGCCTTGCTCTTTAAGCTCCTCGACCTTGGCGAGCAAGAATTCAGTATCGACTTCCAAATAATCGGCAAGGCACTCAAGGCAATGGAACCGCTTTGAATTCTTGTCGAGTAGTTTCTTGGTCAGCCCGATTTCGTTTTTGCTTAGAGCTTCTTTTCCACAGATATAACAGCATTTTTTCTCCACACACTTATCCCACTTCTTCAGGGTCAGGTCTGACGCTGAACGCAGGGAGGTCTTTCCCGCGATACTCCACATCAAGCATTCCTAACTGGTATTTAATCGTATCCCTCATTTTTCGCGCTCTATCGAGGCAATAACGCTTGAACTCACGGGCGGTCACGTCCTTTGCACTTCGAACATGTGGGAACAGCAGTTTCAGGTAAGCCGTTGCGATACGTTTGACCGCCTCGGTGTCACGGGTGTCTGACGCTTCGGGAACTTCGATGAGTTCATCCACAATGGCGCGGTAACTCATGTCATCGCGTAGTTCGTGCATAATCGAGCAGAAGTATTCTGAGTTTAACGCCCAACCCGCAATTTTAAGGTCGTCGTTCATTCTGGGGATATTCCACCCTTTTATGAATCCATGGAAACGCTCAATCAAAGCAGATTCATGGAAAACGGCCGGAAGTTCCTCAAACATATTTCCAAAGCCGTCTTCGTCCATCGTTTCCTTTTTGATGTTGCCGCAGAGGATAACGCCAGCTTCTGCGGTTCCCTCGTAGTTACCGATGGTGTAGATTCCCGATTCAAGGTAGCCCTTCAATGCGGCGCGCATTTCGTCCACATTGGTAAATGAAATAGTCTGCACTTCGTCAAGAGTGATGAAGTCGTTGCCAGAAACTAAGCCCTCGACACGCTTATTCTGGTCGTAAAACATTTTTGCACGACTCATAACGCCGCCACTTGAAAGCCACCCGAAGCGGCTGACGCGGCCGAACAGATAAGATTTTCCGGTTCCTTTCGGGGCAAGTTCTATAAGGTTCAGTCGTTTTTCAACGAACGGAAGTAGACGGGTGAGCATCGTGAGTTTCTTTTCCTCATCGCCAAGGTAGCCACTCGCGTTGTAGTCAACCGCACCAAGCAGAACATCAAGCCACTCCGTCGTGGTGAACTCACGCCGTGCCTCTTTGTAGTAATCAATATCAATCGTGTAAGGGCAGAAAGTCTTAAAAGCCGTCAGCTTGATTTTGCCACGGTTCGCGCCCTTTGCCTTGTTCTTGGAAAACTCCATATCGTAGTCGTCAGGTGTACGATAGCCAAGTTCAACCATTCCCCAAGTCTCACGCCCGCGCACCAAATTATCTTTGCAGTCTTGCCACACGGAATCCTCAATGATGGTGTCTTTGCTCGTCAACCCAAAGTCAGGCAAGGCAAACGACACCTCGCCCGTCCTGATGTCGATATCAACCGACACCTTGGCAAGGAATTTCACCCGCTCGTGTTCAATTACCACCTGGTTCTTTATAGTAATCCAGTCATCCTTGCGCGGCAAATAAGTCCGCACAAAACGAACTAACTCGTCGGAGTCGAAGTGACCCTGCTCATCCTCGAACCTCTTTAAGAGCCAGTCTCGCATAAAAGAAGGCAGGCTCAGAGCGGAGAAGAAGTTACTCTTTTTGAGGTCTTTATACACGACCATCTCATCAAAGCAATTTCTGAGTTTCTCAATCATCTATCGCACCCCTTAGAACAAGTCATCAAAAGCGTCATTGACTTTGCCGCTCTTGCCTTGCGCAATAATCATAATCTTGCCAATCAGGTTATCACCCGCGTAAACGTCCGCCGAATAGCTGTCTGCTCGTTTTGTGTCGGGCAACTTCACAGAGTAGTGGTTAGCATCTATCTGCAAAGCTGAGTAGGACTTCCCATTCAGGACAACGGAAACATCCTGCACCGAAGAGTTAAAGAATAGCTTAATCTCCGTGCCGGTTCGGAAGTCTACGGTCACGGTATCGTCTACCAGCTTAACCGTTATCCTTCCGTCTTTCAGAGACAGTTCGATAACGGGAACGACGACTTCTTCTAACGACGCCCCTCCGTGAACCTCGACGTTCGCGGCACGACTACCCTTGAAGCGTCCGTAATCGGCAAGTACGAGGTATCCATTCTCCTCTGCGGCAAACGGGAGGTCATAGGGCTGAAACAGCTTACAGCAACGCCCCGAATGCTCGCCCTTGGTCTCGGTGTCGTATTTTTCCTCTTTGCGCCGCAGGACGGCAAGCCGCGATGCGCCGTGGTCACTTACAACCAAGAAGCGTTTGCAATTCCCTAACGCAAGTTCCGTAGCCGCCTTTTCCATCATCGCCGTGATGATGTCCAGTTCTTTCGCAAGGTGGATGGGCAATTCATTATTAGTGAAGTTGTAACCGCCCTCGTCACTGTGCTTGGTATCATCAAGCTCACGGTTCTTCTCTTTGCGACCTTGCCACTCATCAAAGAAGTCTCGGTTGATGGCCGTTATCGTCGGAAGTTCCGCTCGGGCAATATTAACCCGAACGGACAAACCACGTTTTTGTACTAAGGCTTCGATTAAACCTAAGTATTCAACACCAAGGGCATCAAGCCAGTACAAGAAGGTGTCGTTTTTATCCACGCTATCAATAATTTCATTCCGCGTCGGCAGTCGGTTGAACTTACGTGAGAGAGCAAGTCCATCAACCTTCTCCAAGAATTCAGGTTCAAGATGGTTGGACAACTTTTGCCGTTTATAAGCCTCGAAATACTCAGTCAGAAAATCCGCGAGTTCGGGGCATTTAAAAATATATTTTTTCAGGTAAGCCGCCAACACGGGATAAATGTCATCAAGCTGCGGAACCATATCGTTTTTCGAGAGCCAAGCAATAATCTCTTCACGTTCCGCCCTTGTTCCGTCCGTCAGCTTATAAATGCTTTCAGACACCTCTAGTCGACTATTCACTACGAAGTCCGCAATATCCGACTCCGGGAACTTCTCGACCAGAGCCTTACGCTCAAGAGAGAACGTGGCAAATCGCTTGTCGGTGTGTTGAACTTCGATTATCGCATTAAGGACATTCCAGGCAAAATCCTCAAAACGACTCGTCTTCTCCAGTACGAACCGAAGGTATCCGTTCTGCAATGTGTCTATCTTGCTCTTCAGGCAGATGTAATAGAACCAGTTGCGGTAGTCTCTTCCAGCAATGCGGTCGTAAAAATCTGATTCCAGATTATTGCCAAGGTCGTGCTTTTCGAAGACTTCGTCCAGCGAGCCGTTGTTCTGGTTGAGGTCTGTCAGCAACTCTGCCCAGCGAGCGTCGCTTCCACAGGAACGCGCCAAGGCAAAGCCCTTTGTTAATAACTTAATCCCCTCGAACGCGTTGCTAATTCGGTGTACCGTGAATATCGCCTTATCAAGATTGACAGCCGTGCTCACGACAACATTACCACGCCACCCATTTTCGAGTTTCGCAAGCATCGCTTTGAAACCCGATAAAGCTAACAAGCCGACAGACGGGGCGGCTAAGGTAAACGATAAGTCGCACTCTGCCTTGTCGATAACGCTGAACCGACGGCTGTCAAAGCGCGGGTCGGTCTGCAACTCGGAAATCAGCGAGGCAAGCCCTCGTAGGAACAACACGACTTTTGCACCGCCTACATTATGGTCTTTCAGCAGCGACAGGGTGCGTGTTGCCTCGTCGCTTCCACGAAAAGCAAGAAACTCGCCAAGCCCCGTCACAACGAACTTTTTCCCCTTGTTAGCATTTACATCTGCTGCCTCGATATGATTGAGTAGTCCGTCAATGTCAGGCATTTTGTCGTCACTGTTGCAAAAACTGCTTAATTTGACGAAATCAATCCCCAATACCGATAACTCGTCCATTACGGTCGAATACTGTCCGTCACTGATGAACAGGAAATACGGCGTCTTGACGGTAGATGTCAGGTATTTCTTTACCGAGTCAAGTTGCATCCTACTTCCCGCCTACATTCGCCAGTATTTCAATACCGACTGTTATGCTGTCTTTGACGAGCCGTTTGAGGTATTCCTTCAACTTGGCGTCGTCCATCTCGTCGATTTTAAGAAGGACCTTGTCGCTGCCGCCAGCATTGTACTCGGCTTCTGCGAGTTGCTTCACCTTGCCCTTGACGCTCGGATTATCGCTCCAATCGTAAGTGTCTACGGATAGGTGGTCGAGTTTATCCCTTACCTTATCGAGATCAGGAAGCAATGTGCTGTATTCACCGACAAAGTCCCGCTTGAATGCCTCGTTCCGCTTCGCTTCATCCGCAAGAATGTCGAACAGTGTTGTGGATTCAAGGAACGCGAGAGCGACTCTGATTTCGGAATCCGTTCCCCAATTTCGGTTGAGAGTTTCAAATGCTTTCTTTGCTTTTTCGTATTCAGCCTCGGATACACAGCACAGGATAGGCATCCTGTAACGGCTCGACCACTCACGCGGGTTTTTAGTTCCCGTCTTATCTTTCCACAAGCGGAAAAGCTGCGATTTCAACTGGTTTTTGCGGAACTCCTCGGCAGTTTCTTTTACCTTGATGTTGCAGTCTGTTTTCGGCAACTCAAACAAACCTGTTTGCAGTTTGCTCTTCACCTCAGCGATGTCGCTATCGCTCAGGTCTTCAAGGTATGGCTCATAGACCTCGGCAAAAACACGTCTGTCGTTGTTCACCAACTCCCTGATTTCCGCGCCGTGTGCTATCAACTCCGCATGGAACACTTTCAACTGTTCGGGCAGGATATCTTCTTGCTTACAGATTTTCAGGAGCGTGTCGAGGACTTTTGCCAGGGCGGGATACTTTGCCCGTAGAGCCTCACATGGGATGCCGATGAACTTCAGACGCTCGCGCCATTCTTTGTCGGCGTCGGTCAGGGAATGCGCGGCAGCATTCAGAATTGTATTGCTTTCTTTGACCACGCTGTACTCGGTCAGTAACTTGCGTATTTCATCCTCACCAGTCCTCTTATCCCAAAGGCACGAGTGTTTCACTCCGAACAATCGGCGAATGTCAGCAAGAACATTATTTTCAGCACCAATTGCGGTGGCGAGTTCCATAACTTTGCCGCTCTCAAAGGAACTGAGATACTCACGCATACCTTTCTGGCAGTTCTCATTTGTGACCAGGGCAAACAAGCTGTCGGCGAGCGATGGTTTAGTGGACGCAATTCTTCCTATTTCCACCGCTTTCTTATGAGCCTCGTTGCCTTCCTTTTGAACAAGCTCAATGTACTTCTGAACCACATCAAAGATGCCAACTGTGTCCACTTCTTCAAGGCACCATACCGGCAGATTCAAATCGCGCATTTTTTTTGACACGACTATGGAAGCCTGCCCTGCGGAAGAACAAGAATTTGTGGGTATGCTCCACGCCTTTTCGGTAAGTTCATAAAACGCCTTTTCGTCGGCAGTCATCTTCACGATATAGGTTGGCTTAGGAGACTTGCCGATGTAGTTTCCGAGCATTTCCGCAAGCTTGTCTTGCATCATCTGCTCGTGACCGCCGGATGAGTCGCTGTAGCGTAACGGCTCACTGCCGTACTCTTTCAACAGGAAACCGGCAATAAACGACGAGAGGTTGCATGGCGCAAAGCCATAGTTTTTCTCAAGGAAGTCGTAGATTTCACCTATCGAAATCTGCCCTTCACGGGCAAACGCGTCCTCGATGCGCTTATCTACCTCAACTTTGATTTTCGAGATAGGCAAAGACGCTGTCGTCGGGTTTTCCCAATACTTATCAATCTTCCAAACGGTAGGAAGAACGTGCTTCTCGACGCCGACAACAACTCCGTTCGTGGTCTGCGATATGCCGGACTTTGCCGATTGCTTCATCGCAGGAGTTATCTTAAGTTGGCTCTCTGTAAGGCTCTTGGCAAAATCGAACACATACGGGAATTTGGTCGTAACTATGGTCTGGAGGACGCTTGCCACCCCTTGCCCGTTTCCGAGTTTCTCTCCCTCTTGATTTGCGTAGGTGAATACGACAAACTGACCGTTGTATATACGGTTTTTCCAGTCTTGGTCTAAGACACGCTTTGCTTTGTCCGAACTTTCCCGCGACGATGTATTGTTGCTACCTTGGTAGTACATCGCCATAGCGGAGAAGTCTATATACTGCTCAAACGCCTCCGAACCAAGCGGTGTAGAGAGCGCGTCGATGAATACGATGTTCTCATACTGCTTATCCGCAACCGCACTTTTGAGGTTCTTGCGGAAGATTGTCGCTTCCGCATCGTCCTTGGCAAAGGCGATAACGGCGTGGAAATTACACCCCGTGGCTCTGTCGCGCAGAATATTGATTGTGCGTGTGAAGTCGGCGGTGGTTACGGGCGTGATTTTGCCGGTTCCAGGTTCTGATTCGAAACGCAGACGCAAAGCAGGTGAAAGAGACAGCACGGTAGAAAGCCCACCCTCGGTCACGAGTTTCGAGGTTGTGCTGTTTTGTCGTATATCTTTCTTGTGGTTGTCGATTTTTGCTTGGTCTCCCGCAAGCACGGCAGCCGCATAGACATACCGTCCCCCACCTATCGGGTTTGAAACGAGGATGCCTTTTTCCTTGAGACCTTTCGCGAGGTTGGCGGATTTCGTTCCCTCTAAGTCTGGGATACCCTCAAAGGCATAACTGAGGTTCTGTTCGGTAGCTTTGAACAGGTCGATCGTGCCGCCCAACCGCTGATCAATCGCCTGCATAATGAGGATAGCTTTCAGTACAGCTTTCTCATCTTCACGCAAATTCTGTTGCTGCGGGAAGGTGTCTAGTATTAGGCGAATATCTGATGTGAGACTATCCCTGCCTTTTTCGTAGAAAAAGTTCCATAGCATATCCACTGTGAGAAGCGGGTGTTCGTCAAAGGGACCCATATTCTCATTGAACCATTGGAATGCCTTCACATCGTCCGTGTTAGAGGATTTGATGAAGTCGAACATACTCCGCTGGTTGGACTTGAACGCAGAGGCTATGTTTTTGAGGAGCAGAGCAGCCATCGGGTGAAGCGGCATAATGTCCTTCATCACCTGTGGGTTATCAATTTTTGCAACTGCCATCACCTTGGTGCGGGAATTCTTGACTCGGTCGTTCAGGTCGTCGGCGAGAATGTCCCACTGCTGCTTGGCGGCAGGCTTCACGTGGAAAGCGTGACCAATGAGGTTGAATGCTATATTATCGGGCAGAGTAATGGGGATTGATATAAAGCGGTCGCTTACCTTAGTTTGATTTCCCCTGTCACTGTCCGCCACATATATTTGCTGAGGCTCGTGTGTCACCACAATGAAATAGAAGGGCTTATTCTGAACCAAAGCGGCAACTTTTTGAAACTCCGAGAGGCTCTCGCGGTTGTTCTTGAAGTAATCGGAGAATTCATCCCAAACAAAGACTATCCTTATATTGTTGCGGTCGATTATGTCCGTCAGCCAATCAATGAGCCTGTCTGAATCAATGGTCAGCGCGGTTATACCCTCCTTGTCTGCAAGCCGGAAGATATTATCCACTAAAGACTTAACTTCGCCATTCTTGCGGAGCGTGTCCAGCACTTCATCAGCCGTGGATTGGGAGAACAATGCTCTCCACTCCTTGTCTGAATTTTGCAGCAGGCTGTTGAACATCAGCTTATGGTCAGAGTCTTCAAGCCATGCAATAATGCTTTGCTTGAGAGTGTTCTCGCCAAGATAGGATACTTTCTGTTCCACAAGAGCTGATTTTACGCTTTCCTGAATGGCAAAGAAGAGGTCACGTGCCGACATAATGCCGCCGGAAGCATAACGATGAGCCACCACGATCCCTTTCCCCTTATGACCAATCAGCTTTTCAAGTAAGTCAGTTTTCTTTTTCAGGGGTTCGTATTTATCCCAATAGGCACAGAGTTCCGCTTCCGGCACTTCCATGATTTTTCGAAGGGCATAGGCGCACTGCGACTTTCCTGTTCCGTATGCACCCTCAATCCAGAGAGTCCTGCCGTTGTTTTGCCGCGCCAAAGCACGCTCCAGTTCGGTGAGCATATCAATAAACGTGTTGTGCGGATATGTATTGTCCCAAGGAGCGCCCGCATTAATTGCTGCGTCGTCAATGCAAGGGAAATACCTTTCGTCAATGTCAAAGTATTCGCGGTATTTGTTTGTATTAGCCATTTGCTGCATCCCCCCTAAACAAGTCGAGTACATCTTGAGACGATTTATCCTCTGCCAGCGTTATCTTTTCAAGATCGTGCGTGAACGAAGCAGTGATGAATTCCTGATACTTTGCCGACAGTCCCAACAGGAGCGGCGTCATATCGTCGCGGTCAAGCCCGAAGATGCGGGTGGGGCTGATGCCATCGCGATCGATGCTTTCATTCAGGAGCGTAGCAAGCGTGAACTCCTTATAGTCGCTGCACTTCTCCGCAAATTTGAACAGGCCGTACAGCATCACGCGCGGGTCGCTCACAGAGCATTTCGTGCGGACGAGGTCGCCCTCGTCAGTAACGAAGCCCAAATGCAGGCTTGCGCCGAGTGGGGTCTCAACCAGACGCTTATAGGATTTGACGATTGACTTAGCATCCTTCGGTTTGACATCATCAGCGAACAGCATATCCTCGACTGCCTGACGAGCATATGTTCTGCTGACAGCGAAATTGTTTATATACCACTTCATCTGCGGATTTTCGGCTACAAGATTGATAAGAATTAGACCTTGCGCCGTGTCTGTCTCCCAACCAATCTGCGAGATTAACTCGGCAAACGACGTGAAGTGGTTCTTTTCATTTAGAGAAGCATCCCTAAGGAAACGCCTAAACATATCGAACATCATTGGACCCAGTGTATGCTCCAAAAAGAACGCCTCCTTCAGTTCAAAGAATGAGCGTAACCATTCCGGCTTTGGAGCGTGGTCGGCGAATGAGTTCAGGCTTTTTTTCATTGAGTTCCCTCCTCCTTGTGGGTGGCGCAGCGAGTGAAACAACAGACAGCCGCTGTCGATTGCGTGACACTCGTGACACCTGGTACAGTTGCTAATTTTGACTTTGCCGTCAGCAAAACTAATGCAACCGTTTCGACAGTTCGTTCCGCAAACTCGACAACCTTTGCAATACGAGGATTTTCTGAATACCTGTCGGAACAACTTTCCGAATGCGGGTCGCTCTTTCAGCACAACTTCCGGGATTTTTACGATGTAGCCGTTCTTTGTCTCCTTAACGGAAAACCGCATGGATTCTCCGTCAAATTGAACTGAGTAGTCACCGTTGCCGCCGCTTAAGTCTCCGAGCGTTTTTATCCATTCCAACCAGTCGGAATCAGGGTCATTAATGGTTATCGTCAAAATTCCGTTTGAAATCTTTTCAATGCAACGAAAAGTATTGTTAGATAACTCGCGCCCATTCTTTCTAGCGTTCCAACCGCCGTTTAGGATATACGATTCGGTGTTGCTCTTCTTGTCCTTGTCCCCATCGTAGGTATTCTTAATCGAATCGATATAGCTATCAATTTCTGCCGGATAGCTAGTTCGGCGTAAGTAGTCGCTTGTGCCGCCCGACATAGGGCAATACAAACATCCGGCACGACCGTTGCCCTTTTTATAGGTTTCGTTAATCAGCAAATCGTTCGCGTATATATAAAGCCATATCTCAGCAGACGTCCATTCGAGGATTGAGTTATGGCTGAATTGCCCCTTTTGTTTTACGCCATAATTCTCGTACTTGTAGGAGCTTCGGGCAAAGCTCTCCTGAGCACGAACTCCAACAAAGTCAAGACCGGTAAAATCGTTCTTGCCAGTTACTTCTCTCAACTTCAACGTCTGCGGAGTGCTTTTATGCACCGAGCAGCACCAACGGAGCACACGCGATGGGGGGCCGAATAATTTCCATGATTCCTTTGGGTCGAGATGTGACTTGCCAACGTAAAAAGGTATCTCGTCCTCGGCACATTGCTGTTCGATCTTTTTGATGGCTTCGTAGGTATCGGGGAACTCCATGCCCGTGTCGCCAAATACCACCACAAAGCTGCCTTTGGGCAGGGCTTTTTTAACAAGGTCGAGCAGGACGCAACTGTCCTTTCCGCCCGAAAACGCTACGTGGAAGCAGTCGAGCCTGCCCTTGTACTTGGTGTAGATAGCCAGTATTTTCTTGACTGTGCTCTGCTCGATGATTTCAAGCATCTCACGGTTTGCTTCAACCATAGCCCCTATGTCAACAGGGCGCAGTGATATGCCTTTAGGTTCCGGCATGATTGGTTTGCCGTCCTCGCCGCTCGGAATGATAATTTCAGGAGCGGTGTAGATATTGCCACTTTTCAGCTTCGCAACTAGCGTACCCCGATAGTAGTAGTTATTCGCTTCAGCCCACATATAGGGGTACTCGGTCTGATTGTCGTACTTCCAATACTTGTCAAATCCAAGCACTTCCAATTCATGTGCGTAAACTGGGCGAGGTTCTTTGGAGAACCCGGTCGGCGAGGAATTAAGAAGTATCCCCCCAGTTTTGTTGTCGTATGTATACGAGTACATCTTCAATCCCTACTTTCCCGTATGGCTTTCGCCTTATCGATAATTTCGTTAACTTTTGCGGTTGTGCTTCTACCCGTGTAGCCGCTCTCATACAGGAACTTGCACACGGCGGTGTCCTTTAAGGGAACGTCGGCATTCGCCACGGCATTGATCATAATCTCCGTGTATTCTATGTCACAGCTTTTGCGGATGACCGCTCCAGCGTTTCGCGAGTTAACCGATGGGGAATCAAAACGAAACTTCAGACTAAAGCGGCGGCAGTAACTTTCAAGCAGAAACAAATTCCACGTCTGACCGCAGTCGGGGAACGCCCCGAATGTTGTAAAAGAATTAAGCGGAAGATAATCGCCCTTAACAAACAACCCGATTGCTTCGTCAATTATGTCGGCGTTGAAGTGAACAAATTTGTCAGCCACGTATGTATTTGTATCAATACGAACCAGAACGGTATTGCCCGCTTCCATCGGAATCCAACGGTGAACTTCACCCGTAAGTTCTTTCTCGTAGGTCAGCAGGTCATCAAGCGAGCATTTGTCGAGGGTTCGGCAGTATTGTTTCATTATGGTCATCGCATCAAAGACATCACCTTTGGGCGCGACGATTTTGCCTTTTTTATCTAACTTGTCCGACAGGCAGATGCGGTAAACCGCATTATGAACCGCAGTGATTGAAAGTTCGTCGTTGCGTTCCTTGATTTCACCGAAGGGCAAATCTATAACTGAAGCATAGCCGCGAGAGTTGCATTCCCGTACGGCGGCTTCGCCGATCACTTGCCGCTCTTCATCAGTGATTTCAATTCGGCTGACGTGTGAGAAGGTCTCCACGCTATTCCAAATGAAGTCGCCATTTTGACTGAGGACGGACTTAATCCTTTCAAGGGGTGTGTACCGCAAACGCTCGGCAAGTTGGCCGCAGGTCAGCAGTACATCATCACCCCACACGCGTAGGATTTCGCCCTCTAGTACGGCAAATACGGAAGCGTCCGTGTAACCAAAATAGGTTTGCGTAAACGACAGTTTCGGGAACAGCCTACGAAGAATGCCGGTGAGCATATCCTCTGAGACCACACTTGCTCCTAACAGCCAGTTCTCGTTCTTAGCGTAAAATTCGGCAAAGAAGATAGCTTGGGCTCCGTCAAAAAAGTATTCATTTACCAAGTCTCTGATTTGCTCTTTCGTTTCTGCCGACACAGCATATACCTTGCCGTCATAAGTAATTCCGCAAGCTGAAATGTACCTTTTCAGTTCCTCGCAAGGCAGCACGATTTCCTCGCCAAAATCCTTTGTGGCAAAAGACCTAAAACGCGCCAACTCAATAGGGGAGTTCAGCCTGTATCCATTGGCGAAATGCGCTGAAAGAACAACTGTCAGCTTTTCAATGACCTCAGGATCAAGAGCAGGTTTATGCGGTGAGACGGGAACAACATTAGCGGGGCGTGTATACGTTTTCACCTCCAGCGTGCGGGTTTGGGCGCAGAGTTCGGGGCAAGTGAAGTAAAGATCATCTTGCTTTTCTACGTTGAGTTCATTTGATAGATGTTGCAGATATCTCATATAGCAGCTCATACCAGCAGAGAACATACCTGAAGTGCTGCTGTTCACTTGCTTATAGTTTGGCGCAGTTCTGAAAATGTCCCAATAGGCATTCAGTTCATCGGGTGTATGGCAAGTGAAAACGCTCCGAACATCAAATACGGCAGAGATTTGCAGTTTCGGGGGTGTGGCACGGAGAGCGCCCATATACTGCCGCACCACAGTTTCCAAATATAAAGTGCCATTGGCGTTCGGCTGCGTAACCAGCCAGGAGATTACATTTTCAGGGTCAATGGCGCTATTTGACGTAAGTTCAAATTCAATAGCAGATTCCACCCTTTTCAATTTGGCCTTGGGGGGGATGGAAACCTTCAGATCGTCGTCCAGCAAAGAATTGATGTTGTCGATGATCTTCATTCGTCAAAACCCTTCCTGTTGCGGTCCACCGCACCACCAACCTCAACCCAGGCATCAACCTGATCTTTTTTGAACTTCCAAAGACGGCCCATGCGGTGGGCGGGCATGTCGTGCCGGTCTATCCATTTGTAAACCGTGTCACTACTGACGCCCAGGTGCTCACAAATCTCGTGGATGGAAAGCCAGCGGTCTTCAGTATTGAGCATTTCTTGGCTCCAAAAAGGCTGTAGAAGAGCGAATGCTCTTCAAAGATGGCGGGTTTGATAATGAAGGGTCCCCTCCCATCAAAAAACAGTCTTAAGATGCAATAATTCAAGGTAAAGATCAAACGATTTCAACCGATTTCGTCCGATTCCATCAGGTAGTCCCGGAGGGGCTCCTTCCCCCCATCCCCATTTTCACTGCAACACTCAAGCAGAGGTAATTGCCATTGAAAATGACTCTTTTCCTGTTCTTTATGTTCCTCCTTCCAGACTCTGGTTCAGCTTTCTGTTTTCAGGAGGCCGGCCAAAGGTACCAAGTCTCCCCCTGGTTGCTATGGTCCATTGCCAAATCCGAAAGCTCATTTGACCCTTCAGCTATCAACTACAACAGTAACGGCACCGTCGATGTCGGGCTGATGCAGATCAACTCGATTTGGGCAAATCAACTCGGGGAGACCTGGAATTCCCTGAATGATCCCTGCACGAATGTTATGGCCGGAGCCTGGATATTGCGCCAATGCATGAAGGATTACGGTAATTCATGGAAAGCCGTAGGTTGCTATCACAGCCGGACGCCTGAGCTAAGAGATGCCTACGCATCGCGAATCGCCACTATTCTAAGGCAGGCCAGAGGAAAACAATGATTCCTCACGACCTGCTCATCAAATATGACCTTCCCGCACCAGAAGCAGCCCTTGCCATCGAGGAGGCGATCTCCGGCATTCTCTCCAGAGCGTTCAACAAGGAAATAATGGTCAATGTCCGGGAAGAGCTGGAAGTCGTTGCTCTGGATGATAGGCGGATCGACCCGGCAACGCTCTCGCGGCAAATCAAACGGCAAATCCGTTACCAGATTGAACGTGAGCTGGAAAAGCGCCAGAGTCTGCGCGAACAGGACTACCTTCGCTCCCTTCGTGGACGTCTTATTCTCGGAGATGTCAGAAAAATCTCAACAAATGGCGACCTGACCATTGCCCTGGAAGTCGAGGACCGTTTTCGAAGTCTTATTTTGACAGGGGTCTGCCCTTCTCGGCAGGTTCCACCTCACGAAAGAGGCTGCCTCCATATAGGAGCCAAGAAACTATTCCTCATCACCAGCGTCCTTCCTGTTATGGAGAAGGACAAGGCGAAGGTTCTTATTCGACTGAGTCGTACCTCCCAAACCCTGCCCGCAAACCTGCTGCGGGAAAAGACCGGTGAGCTTTCCATCAGGTGTCGTCGACGAATTGCAGGAGCCTTCAGTGAAATCGAAACCTCGCAGCGGATTCCCAAGGAGGTGATCCAGTCTGTCAGCAATGAACTTGGAGAAAGGATAATTGTCCGTGTGGTGGCATCCCAAAAAGAAGGCTGAGGTTCTCACACGCCTCGGGACCGGTGTTCACATGGACACCCCGGGGAAGATAGTCGATATCTCTCTACCCGACAGTTACCGAAAACGACACACCTTCGTTTTCGGAACCACCGGAGTCGGCAAGACCCGACTCGCTGAAATGATGATCGAGCAGGATATCCGGGCCGGGAAGAGTGTGGTCTTTCTCGATCCCAAAGGGGACCAGCAGATCTTCACAAAAATATTTGATGTCGCTCGCCAGGTGGGCCGGGAATCCGAGATGATGTTAGTGACTCCTGTCTTTCCAGAGTATTCCGCCGTGGTCGATCCTCTCGCTTACTACTTCATGCCTGACGAGCTGGTGGGGCATATCGTCAGCGGTATCCAGGGTGGAAGAGAACCCTTCTATCGCAACATCGCCAAGGAGATCACCTCCGCCGTTATCGCCGGGAATATCATGCTGGCAAGGGCCGAGGGCCGGGTACCCTTGCAGAATATCGACTCCATTCGTCAGAGCATTCGGCGCAAGGCACTTGAAGAAATGGCCACCGCTCTGCTGCGGGTCAGTGATCCTGAAGCGGTCTCCATCTCCGGGGTCCTGCAGGACATTCTCAATTCTCCTCAGGACTACTACGCCAAGGTCAGTTCGACGTTACGAACCTGCCTCAATGAACTCTCCAGCGGCAACATCGGAGCGATTATCGGTAAGGCCGAATCGAACCGTTTCATTGAACGGTTGGAATCCGGCAAGCGGGTAATACTGGTGGTCCATACCGGGTCGATGATCACTCGGGAGGCCGGCGCGACACTGGGGAAAGTTCTTCTTTCAATGATCCAGTCCTTTGTCGGCCGGGTCTACCTGTCGGGAAAGCAGCGGGTCGCTCCCGGCCTATCCATCTACATTGACGAAGCTCAAAGCCTTTTCTATCAAGGCGTCGAGGATCTATTCGCCAAGGCCGGTTCGGCGGATGTCATGGTTCACGCTTTCGCCCAGTCCGTAAATCAACTCTACGCCGCCGTGGGTGAGGATTTCGCCAAGTCCATTCTCGACAACACCAATACGAAGATCTTCATGCGCTGCTCCGATCCGGAAACCTCCGAATATGTCGTGCAGCATTTTGGGACGCGGAAGGTTCTCAACAGCATCTACAACCCCGCCCAGATCACCACCCGCGAGATCGAGGAGGATGTTCTCAAGACTCAAGACATTCTGAGTTTGCAGCCCCGCGAATTCTACATGATGACCTACTCGGGGCGGTTCCGAGGGAAAACAGCAACCGTTGACGACCCGAAATTACGGATTCGGTTTCCGGATGCTCCCACCGCGATACTGGCCGCACGGCACCAAGAGAATACCCATGCCCTATGACACCTTGACCTGGGTTGCTGGCGGATTCGCCGTTGCATTGGGCACCTATGCCGTAGCTCAACTGTGTTTCTCGAAAAGTGATTCCGAGGATAGCGACAACGAGAAACAGGAAGAGCAGACCCTGGCCAACATTTCCAATCTCTGGACTGGCAAGGAAACTGAACTTGATTTCCGGGACATTGCCCGGATCTGGCGAACAACTCCCGAAGCGAAGGCCGAACCAAAACCTCCACCAGCCTATCGTCATTCCGAGATCCAGCAGTTTCATTCCAAGTGGGCGTCCCATCCGGTCGTCAAGGAGGAGAAGAAAGAGGTCAT
>RRYU01010742.1_pt2 | contig 15857 bp, 17 predicted proteins | sample 2162651 | NCBI WGS metagenome assembly RRYU01 (sample SAMN10267283, study PRJNA491782) | microbial mat metagenome | isolation source: biomat in the production well | place: Japan: Minami-Kanto gas field, natural gas well KTG3 | collected 2017-06 | reverse complement strand
TGCAGAATATCCCCGTAACGCTTGGAGGTATGGCGAATCACGGGAGAGAGCGTCACTTCGCCGATCCGGTAGCTTGCAAGCGCCTTGACGAGGAACTCGGGAGCATCCGGTACCTGCTGGCCATCCACGTCGATCAGCGTCCCCGATTCGGTAAAGACGTCCTGAGTGAAATAAAAGCGATTCCAGGAAAACGAACCGTAGATGCTTAGCCGGTCGAACGGCTCGTATTCCGCTTCGAGTTCAACACCCCACGCTTCGGCATCGGCGTCATTCTGCGGATAATAGGCGCCGATTTCAGGATCGTAGAGGTTCGCCTGCTTGTTCCGGTGGCTGGCGTAGTAAACTGTCGGCACAATTTTCCAGTTGTCACCCGAGAACTGCATCCCGAGCTCCAGATTTCGCGAAATCTCCATTTTACGATCCTCCCACAGATCCTGGAAACTGACCCCTGCATTCGTAAAAAAAGCCCGCTGGGCAATAAAGTAGGGATAGATATCGACATGCGTCGCATAGTTTTCTCCATACGAGAGATGGGCGCTCCAGCCGTCGAGAAGAAACGCCCGGAGGACCAGGTTGGGAAACAGCCGTGCAAAAGACTTCTTGTCCGATGCGCTGGCGAAGGCATCTGTCTCCGGCTCACTCCGGATCGCCTCGTCATGGTCGATCTCCCCGATCCCTGTCGTCAGGTAGGTAATGATCGAAGGAAGCGCGTAACGAACATATTTCAATCCTCCCTCGATATCGAAGCTGCCGTGGCGATACTTCGCAACCACATAGGGTGCATGCATTTCGTGCGAGGACATGTTCGACAGTATTCCCCATTTGTCGAACACCGGGCCATTGTCCTCTATCCGATAAATTTTCCACGAGGTTGGCGGTCCGGGACGTTCCTGCATGTGGTAATGATAGCCTGCCTCGATATCGACGTCGCCGAGCATCGTCGCACAAGACGCGAGGATGCCTTTCAGGTCGTGGTCGATGTCCCAGCGGCGGATCCTGTTCCGACCGTTCGGCTGCGTGATGGTTTCGAGATAATAGCCCTTGTCGCTCCAGTAATAGGGCCTGACGTTCAGCAGCGACTCTTCGCCGAGCCTGATTTCGAGGTTGCCGAGCAGCATCCAGTCCTCGAAACTGTTCCGGTTGTATCCGTAGTACCAGTAATCGCCGGAATCGGTGCTGTAATCGAGATCACGGTTCTCGTCGAGTTCATCTACCTGCGCGTAGGTTAACGGGCGATAGGTGTTCATCTCCGTCTTGCTGTATGTCAGAAAAGCCTCGAGCTTCACACAATCGCTCGCCGCTCCTGTCACCCCGGCCATGAAGTTGTTCCTTTCCGATCCACCCTCTCCCTTCCACTTGTCGGTATCACTGTGGGAAAACGATACAAACGACCGGACCCCTTCGGTCGACTCACCGGTATCGAGGCGCATGAACGTACGACTGAAATAGTCCGAAGAGCCGAACCCCTGCTTGAGGGTCAAACCGGCCGTTTCGGAAGGCCGGAGAATCTCCATGTCGATTTTGCCTCCGACGTTGGCTAGTCCGAAACCCCTGTTTGCGGGAATCCCGCCGGTGTAGATGTTGATGTTGCTGAAATTCTCGAGATCGAAAATCGAGGCTCCCCCGCCCGGTCGGCCGGTCACAGGCAGATGTTCGACATTGACCGTGGTCGAAGGCACGCCGCCCGCAGTCGCTTCCACCCCCCTGAAACGGAACGATTCGTGATAGTTTGCAATATCGGCAAGCCCGTAGGGATCGACGCTCATCTGGTTGAGCGAAGGCGCCATGTTGATCACTCGATACACCGACATCTGCGAGGGATTCAGCAGCCTCGATTCCGTTCCGGTCACCTGCCGCAGCATATCCCCCTTTCTGCCCGTCACGACAAGCTCGTCGGCGATAACCGCGAAAGCTGTTGAATCAGCAGGTTCTTCCGCCGCCGCGGATGTTTCCCCGGAGAGAAGCATCGCCAGGCCGGCTAGCATAAATCGCTTTTTTATCATCTCCTGCCTGTATTAAAATATTATTGCATTTATTATTATTGCATTTATCGCTATAGCATTGATTACATAACGAAAAACAAAAAAAACATACAGGGCCGTCCACCACGCTCGCTTCTCAACGGAAACTTTGCGCCGCAAAACGCCTTCGTTATATACCCAAGGTAATAACGAGAGGCAAAAAAAGAGATGCCTACCAAAAGGAAACCTAAGATTTTTAAAATAAAAACAACCTGCTCTATTTTTTAAGACAAGGCGCTGCACATTCATGATGCCCTGTAAAAAAGCCCTGTCGGCGAACCGCCGAACAGGGCTGTAGCATCATAATCCACCGGAAACTTCAACGCTTTTCACTTCTTGGAAGCCGCCTTGAATGTCGCCAGCTTGCCCAATCTCGCCTTGTAGAGCTTCAAGGTATTGTCTTTGACCGTATAACTGTCGGACAGTTCCAGCGCCTTGAGAAAATCCCGTTCGACCTTCATCGAAGGGCAGGACATGAGTGTGGAAGCGAGGTTCGAGAAACGGATACGGTCGCCGGCCTCCACCTCGTAGCTGCCGAAAAAGTTGTTGCAGCCACCAAACCCGCTCGCCTTGCGGCCGGTACCGCCAAGCAGGAGATGGGGCTTGCGTTTCGACTCGGGAGAAAGCTTTATCCGCCTGTCTCCCAGTTCAACGAGCATCCAGCGGGTTCCCTCAAGTGAAACGGCGGCATGCCGACCGTCAGGCCTGACGGAACCGGAGCAACCGACGAGGAACAACAACACCAACAGAGAGAAGAGAGGGGCAAAAATAAACGGTTTTCTCATCCTTTCTTTTTTCTTGTAGTGATAAAAAAGGAATCGACGGGGTGCTTGCAGGAACATGCGCCTTCAACTGCTTCAGACGCTTGCCCGACCCTCGTCCTGTGAAATAACGGTTTGGGAAAGAAGAATGCAACGAAACGGGGGGGACGCTACATGTAGAAAACATGAGCGCCGATGGTGGCAACTTCGGTTTTGGCGCCGGCCCATTCAGGAGCAACGTAATCGGCATGATAAAAAAGCACGCCTGCAAGCTCCTTGGCGAGAGGAAGATCGGGATTCAACATGACCTCGGCGGCCGCAGCCTTGGCCATCCGCCATGCCTTCCTGTCCCTGATTTTATCCGGCAGACCGTCCCAGTACCAACTGAACTGCTTGTAGTCCTTGACCACGCCTTCGATCGATTCGGGATAATCGGGAGAGTTGACGCGATTAAGCGTCACCAATCCGACGGCAAGCATGCCGTCCCAGGACTCTCCTCTCGCCTCGTGGTAAATGTTTCGGGCGAGCCATTCCATCTCCCGGCTTTTGAAGGCCTTGGTGTAATCCTTGTACTGAAACGCCGTCTTCTGCCTGTCATGGTGGGATGTATGGCTCTTCACCGCCATGCCCATTGAAAACAGGCCCGCAAGGGCGACAGCCCCGCCAAGAGCCTTTGCCTTCTTGACCGGAATTGCTTTTGTCCGTTCTTGTACCCTGCTCATAAAATTCATACGCTCGAATTCTTGTTCAGGCAGCCGCGCCTTGTTTGCTTCATCATGGCCGCCGCATCGCCACACACAGTAATTTTGCCGGAAGAATATCAGTAAAACCCCGCTCATATCAAAATATGAGGCAATTCGTCACCTATAACACACAAAAAACGTCAATTAGTTCACCCGCGCAGATTTGTTATCCAGCGAAAGCGCACTCTCGTTTATCTGTAGTACTGCCTGAACTCCCCGTCCGGCTCGCGTTCCGAGTAGAGGTAAAGAGAAATGCCGTTGGGATCAAGAACAGCGAAACCCCTGTCGCCCCAGGGATGGTCCTCGAGCGGAACGACCACTTCAAGCCCTTCCAGTTTCAACCGTTCGTGCTCCCGGTCGACATTATCGACTGCGAAGTTGTAGATAAGGCCTTCCCCGCTGCTCAACCTATGCTCCGGCTGGCGGGGCGACATGAACTGGAGGGTCGCGCAAGGATCGCCGAACTCGAGATTCACATACCACCCGCAGTCGAAGGTGACCCTCGCGCCGAAATGACGAACGTAGAAATCACGCGTTTCCGTTACGTTGTCAGTAGTGAAAGCCGCCGACACCGACAGAATGTTCATAAGTGCTCCCTGTCAGGTTACAATGTCTCCATACCGCCCGCTTCCTTGCCACGTACCTTCGTCGGGATTTCAGGATGCGGGTTTGCGCTCATGATCACTCAGGCGCTATGCTGCGTCCCGCCGTTTGCCTGTTCACCGATGCGGCTGCGGCGGTTCGTTCGCACTTGAAAGATCATCAAATTATCGCTTTCCACACAACGCATTTCGCAACTCCCCCCTCAGCTGAATATTTGAACATGATCGGGAGCCCTCGTATCTTTCATTGGGAGCAGTACCGGAAGGCATTGAAACCGAATGAAAAGGAACAACATGCCATGCGAGACAGGAACATCGAAGTGATCGAAAACGCAAGGAAGACATTCTCGCGGTTCAAGGAGCTCAGCAAAGAGCAGGGACCTGAAATGGCCTGGGAAAACATGCTGGAAGGTTACCCTGACCGGCAAAAAAAGCGCATGGGTCCGCTCCTCGCGAGTCCGACCCTTGCCGAAGGCTTCAGGCTCGCTGTCCCTGCATTCGCATCGATCGGCATGGAGATGGAAGTCATCGACATATCGAACAGGGGCTTGGACGCCGTGCTCGAAATTCAGAAATACTGCCCCTATCTCGGCGTATGCGGGGAATACGGATACGAGACTCCCTGCCGCGTGGTCTGCGAGATGGATATCGAAGCGTCCCGAAGAGCATTTCCCGAAATGAAAGGCGAAATTCTCTGCCGCCAGGCGTTCGGATCTCCCGTCTGCATCTTCAAGTACGAACGCCCGGCGAAACGAGAATAGAACAGGAAGAAGGCACGGCGATCATTCGCGCGGCTCAAGAGGAGTGCCCGTCTCGAACGTGAAATCACCAGACATGAAGAGTTTCCCCTCTGGAACACGTTCCATCGTCGTCCGTTCCCGCTCGACATATTTCGTGCCGTCGAACGCGTGGCGGACATAGCCCGGGCTGGCACCGCCGCCGTATTCGACTCTCCAGAGATCGTTCCACCCCTCAGTCCTGTTCGGCGAAACGATCACCGGGGTGCGGGTGATCGGAAAGTTGTTGACCAGCCTGTGGCCATTTTCGTCCTCGGTAAAGAGCATCATGGTACAACCGCCGCTCCCGCAGAAGAAAGAACCCAGCAGATAGACCAGTACCTCTTCCTTGCCGTCGCCGTCGAGGTCAACCCGCCCATAAAGGTAGCGGGCCATTTCCTGGCGAACGATATCTCGCCGGTAGTCGGGCGCCGCATGGCGAACCGCCTGCTCGATCGCAGGATCGGGGTCGACGAGAAGCGGCTGTTCGACATGGGGTTCCCAGGCGTAAATGCCGCCGTCGGCCATGAGGCTCAGGTAAAGCTTTCCGTCCTTGAGGAGATAGGAGCTGATATAGGGCGCCTGCTTCAACACCTGCTGGTCCATGCTCGGAGGCGGACATTCGACCTGGGTCGCGACAAGGGGACCGAACCCGAACGATCCGCTCGAAGGATCTTCAGCCGGTTCGGAAGTCCATGTGCCGCCAGCCTGGTTGCAGTTCAGTCGCATATCCACCGTACCGTCTTCCTTCAGCCGCATAACGTACAGCGTCGGGTCGTCGGGACGCAGGGTACCCTGTGCGTCGTCCATCGACTGGAACTCCACCAGGCGCCATTGCGTGTCGACAAGCGGACTGGCACTCTTCCCGGCGGCTTCGTCGGCCGTCACTTCCTCGTCGACCCTGTCGTTTCCGGGATTCCGCGGGCTGCATGCAAAAATCGCGGTTGCAGCGGAAACCATGAAGATTAGCAAGAGAAAAAAAAGGGGATTGCGCCGATACCGTTTCATAATCACGGAGATCTTGGTTATCCGAAAAAAGAAAACACTCCGAAATCGGGAAAAGACGTCGATGAGATGGTAACATTGGAAGAGCGCTGACGGTTCCTGGACCGACAGGATCAGCGTCCGTCAGCCCTGAACGCCTCGTGGAAGGCTACGGAGCCCTTTGGAAAGCCGCCGCAGAACGAAAGCGCGAAAAAAGCCTCGGGCGGAACGCCTTCGAGGCTTAAGCCCTCGACATTCTCAAAGCCGAACTGCCGGTAATACTCGGGATGCCCCACGAGGCAGCATCCTTTGGCGCCGAGCGCCTTGAGCCTCGCAAGGCCTTCCCGGATGAGAGCTTTGCCTACACCCTGCCGTTGCCGTTCAGGGAGGACCGAAACAGGCCCGAGGCAATACCAGTCCGGACTGCCGTCCGAAAAAGTCACGGTCGAAAACGCGATATGGCCGACCGCTAACCCGTCGACTTCGGCCACGAGAGAAAGCCTCAGCGCACCGGCGGCGCGCAGCCCATCGATGATAAACTGCTCCGTATGGGAACTGATTTCAAGTGTTTTGAAAGCTTCGACCGTGATGTCGGTTATCGCATGGATATCGTCCGCTGTTTCGTCTCTGACTAGGATTTTCATGTTCATGTTCGCAGTTTGCGATTTTCGGCACTGATATGCCGCATACCCCTGAGAAGTTACAAAACTCGATAGTTTTTGGTTTATTGAATCGACGCTTTCTTTCCATCAACGACCGGACTACTTCACGATGATTCACCGCATCGAGCGGGCATCGTCGCCGATAGCGTTCCTCGACCAGGGTCAAAATCCGGTGGAAACCATACGCCCGTGACGCAATACCCGTCCAATTTCTACGCCGGCCCCGGGAAATTGCCCGAATCGGTATTGCTGCGTATCCGGGATGAACTGACCGATTACCGGGGAACCGGTTTTTCGGTGATGGAGATCAGCCACCGCGCGCAACCGGTTCTCGATCTTATCGAACGGACCGAAGAGAAGCTTCGCGCGCTGATGGGTCTGCCTGCCGACGACGCGGTGCTGTTCCTGCAGGGAGGGGGCTCCCTGCAATTTCTGATGGTTCCGATGAACCTTTCTGCCGCTTCGGACCCCGTTGATTACGTCGATACCGGATACTGGGCCGCGAAAGCCGTCGACGCCGCCCGTTCGCTGGATCGGGATGTGCACGTGGCGGGGAGGAACCACTGCGCGATTCCCTCACGCCTGGATATCAGGCCTGATGCCCGCTACCTGCATCTGTGCACCAACAACACCGTGGCGGGAACGCAGTGGCGGGAGTTCCCCCTGTCGCCGGTCCCCCTTGTAGCCGACATGAGTTCCGACATCCTGAGCCGCTCCATCGACCACGGCCGTTTCGCCCTGATCTACGCCCATGCGCAGAAAACCATCGGGGTGGCCGGCGTCACGGTGGTGATCCTGTCACGTAAAACCCTTGAAACGATTCGGCCGGGCCTGCCGCCGTTTTTCGATTACCGCACCCATGTCGAGGCGCGCTCGAACTACCACACGCCGCCCGTCTTCGCCATCTACGTCGTCGAATGCATGCTCGACTGGATCGCAGGAGAAATCGGCGGATTGCCGGCGTTGGAAACGCTCAATAACCACAAGGCCGCATTGCTCTATGAAACACTGGACGCTTCACGCCTCTTCCACTGCCCCGTGCCTTCTGGCTCCCGATCGAAAATGAACGTGGTGTTCGAAACCGTCGACCCGAAAATCGAACCGTTTTTTCGCAGGGAGGCCTCGGCCGCCGGGCTGCTCGGTCTGGAAGGCCATCGCTCCAGGGGAGGGTTTCGCGCGAGCATCTACAATCCGGTAACACTTTCCGATGTGGAGCAACTCAACGGATTCATCGCAGACTTCGAAAAGCGGTATGGCTGAGATCCATATTCTGGCATCCTTTCTTCTGGCATTCAGCAGAAAATCGGGGATTCAAGGAATTCGAACAAAGCGAGGATATCGGGGAATCCCATGATTTTTTTCGAAAAGGTCTCTTGTCGAACGATCGCCAGAAATGAAAACCGCGCCCCCTGCACGCATGCATGGCCTCGCAATGCTTTCCGGCCAAGCCTGGCGACGTCAGACTCGCTTTGTCGCACAAGACAGCACCTCGTCGAACGCATCTATGGTGAACGTGGGATCGAGGCGGCGCAATTCATCCGCCGAATTGTTCCCGTAGGTCACCGCGCAGGTGTCGGCACTCGCCCGCCTGCCCATCTCGATGTCGTGCACGGTGTCTCCCACGACCAGGCACTCCCGCGCCGCGACGCCGAATGTCTCCAGTGCGAGGAGCACCATGTCGGGAGAGGGTTTCGGCCGGCTCACGTCCTGCGCCCCGGCGACGAACGAAAACCGGTCGAAAATGCCGAGATGGCGCATCATGGCCACGAGCCCCTTCGAACTCTTGCCGGAAGCGACCGCGAGCAGGAAGTCATCACGCAAGATATCCAGCGTCTCCGACACCCCCGGAAACAGGCGGGTCGAGTCGAATGCGACCTCGTTGTAGTGCTTTCTGTACAGCTCGACCGCTTCAGGAGCTTCTCCGGGCCCGAGACCAAGCGCCGTTTCCATCGTCAGCCGCAGCGGCAGGCCGATACTCCGCCGGGCGCCTGAACGATCGACCCCTGAAAGACCCAGGTCGCGCGCCACGAGCTCCAGGGACTCCATAATGCTCGCCTCGCTGTCGGCCAGCGTCCCGTCGAAATCAAAAACAATCAGCGTATAATACTTCATGGGTGCTTTTCCCTTCGTTTAGCGAAACCTGTCCGGCTCTTTTTCCGAATGCGGAACGGCCCGCGCCGTCCTAGTATCAACGCCATTTTTCTTCACGTTAAATTTAGAGTATACTTTCCTGAAAGAGAACGCCCGAACGCTCCCGGTGCACGGCGTTCTCCTGGAACATGCCTGAAACAGGCCTTTCACTCAGGACAATCATGCACAAGACGCTTGAAGAAAACATCGATGCCGTGACGAAGCTGTCGCTGCAGTTCCTCGCGGAAGCGATCGGTCAATGCCCCGCGGGGCTTGAACACACATCGAGCAGGGACGTCGTTTTCGCCGTGCTCGGGTTCCAGTATGGCGCCGTGCAAAGCGCCGCCTGCCTCGCCGGTCTGGATGAAGAGGTTTCATCGGGTATCGTCGAGGACGTTGTCGGCAGGATCAACGGCATGGACAGGGAGATGGTATCGAAATTTCTCTCCCCGATGCCAATGCTCGCCGACAGGGAGTACCCCCCGATAGACATCGGCGGCAAGGCGATCATCGGATTCTACAATGCGGCATCCGACGAGGAAAAGCTGAGCACTGCGGGTTCGCTGCGCGAAATCCTCAGTCAGATCGACGAGGAGTGAACAAAGCTCCTGACCTGAAGCAGCAAAAAAAACAACCCCGACGATGCCGGAAAAGAACCGATCCTCAATGGCCGTATGGCTGCTATCCCTGCTGATCGCCCTTATGGCGGCCCATGCGCTTTACTACTATTCGATCCTGCCTGACCGGATGCCCACCCATTTCGGTTTCTCTGGTGAACCGGATGCCTGGGGATCGAAAACAGTCTTTTTCCTCTGGTATTTCATCGCAACCGTCGTGCTTGCAGTCAGCCATACCGTAGCGCACCACGTCTTTTCAAGGGGACATACTTCCTGGCTGAACATTCCCAACAAGAAGTACTGGCTGGCGCCCGAACGCATGCATGAAACACTGGACTACCTCAGGCGGGGACTCCTGCTCTTCGGCTCCGGCACGCTGCTGTTCCTGCTCGACATCGTCCATCAGTCTTTCCAGGTCGCGCTCGGGCATGCCGCGGCGCTTAGCCACGTATGGACAAGCGCCTTCGTCTATATCGCCTTCAGCGTAGCCTGGACAGCAGCCATTTACCGCCGGTTCGGCAGGACCGGATAAAGGAACGCCCGTTCAACGTCCGTCGGCGAGGGAGGTAAGATAGCGATGCACGTAAAGCCTGTCGACTTTCGACAGTTCGCTCAACTGGTCGAAGAACAACGTCGATACACCGTACTGCCGGCGGATTCTTTCGATCATCGACAACCACACCCTCGCGGTCATTTCTGCGTCCGCCAGCGCGCGATGGAACCGTCCGGCCTGCGAAACCCCGGCATGCGACACCAGAGTCTGCAGCCTGTGGTTCGGCGCATCCTGGTAAATCCGCCTCGACACGAGCAGGGAACAGCAGCAGGCTCCTTCATAGGTCCGTTTCACACGTTTCAGTTCGGCATCCAGAAACCGCCTGTCGAACGATGCGTTGTGCGCGACAATGTTATGACCTTCGAGAAACTCAGCGAACTCGACCATCACCTCTTCGCAGCGAGGCTGGCCTTTCAGCATCTCGTTGGTAATCCCGGTATAGTTTTCGATGAACCGACTGATCCGGAAACCGGGATGCATCAGCCGCTGAAACCGTTCGACGATCCTGCCACCCTCCAGCAGCACCGCGCCGATCTCGATGGCCCGGTCGCCATACTGCGGCGACAGGCCCGTCGTCTCGAAATCCAGAACCACCACACTGTCCGCAAGCGTGCGCCGCATGCTGCCGAAAACCGATTATCGTTGCGAGAAAAAGAAGCGAACCAGGAATATAACCCGTTCACTACCTGCAATATAGGACAAGAAAGGCTCTTTTCGGCTTCGCCCCGTTCACCTTTGTCGCACTTCTTGCGGATTTTCCGTGTTCACTCTATGGCTGAAAGTTTACCGCAACATGTCACCCTGCACTCCGATGATCCACAACCTTGTCGTTCTGCTTCTTCTCTCGTGTCTGGGCGTTCCCGCATACGGAAAGGACAAACCGGCATATGAAATCTTCAATGCAAAAGGCAGGAAGTCGAGCTATCGCACGCTGTACAAAAAGTCGCAGAAAAGCGATATCGTCCTGTTCGGAGAATTGCACGACAACCCCGTCGCCCACTGGCTGCAGTTTGAGCTGGCCGGAGACCTGCACAAAAGCGCCCGCGTCATTCTCGGCGCCGAGATGTTCGAGGCCGACGATCAGCCGACGCTCGACGATTACCTTTCCGGTTCTATCGATGCCGCGAGCCTCGACTCGCTCGCCAGCTTGTGGCCCAACTACAGCACAGACTACGCCCCGATCGTTGATTTGGCAAGGAAAAACCGACTCCCGTTCATCGCGACGAACATCCCCCGGCGTTTCGCCCGAATGGTTTTCAAGGAGGGCGGCTTCGGCGTTCTGGAAAGGCTCAGCGACGAGGAAAAGGCCTGGATCGCGCCTCTCCCCATCAGATTCGATCCCGAATTGCCGCGGTACAGAAAAATCCTCTCGATGGAGGGAGACCACGGCACTCCCGAACTGGTCAGAGCGCAAGCGGTCAAGGACGCCACCATGGCGCATTTCATCCTGCTGAACCATCTGCCAGGCCATACATTCCTGCACCTCAACGGCGCTTACCATTCGGATTTTTTCGAAGGCATCGTCTTCTATCTGCGCGAGCGAAACGATTCACTGCGCATCCTGACCGTCTCGACCGTCGAGCAGGAGAACATCCGACGACTGGAAGATGAAAACCGTGGACGAGCTGATTTCATTATCTGCGTGGACGAAAACATGACGAAAACGCACTGAAAACGCCTCGTCCTGCACGCCATATCGCCTGATCTACTCGGTATCGATTTCCACGGCATCCGGGCCATCCCGTGACTCATCGACGGTAAACTGCAAAAGCCGCCTTCCGCTCCGGCAGAAAATGCACTGGAAGGTCTCTTCCCGACCGTCGACAAAAACTGTTGCATTGACCGCATGGGTGCCGTCGCCACGTTTTCCTTCATACTCCACCGCTACGTTGGACGTGTCGACCGACAACTCACTCGATCCTCGCGCTCGGCACCGCACTTTCATCGACTCGACATCGGCGGCATGGCCGGAACACGCGGGTAATGCAAACATGACGGTGGCGACGGCAGTTGCCGCAAAGCGTTTAAACATGCATATCCTCCTGGGTATGCCGGGTTGGGAGAAAGATCGGAAAATAACTGTTCGCAACGCAAAGACGCAACGCTCCACGGCCGGAATTGAAACCCGGGGGTTGACCGGGGAAGCTCTCCTCCCCCGTGTCCTTTCTTCCGATTACCGCAGCTTTTTCGCGACGTTTTCTGCTGCTTTCAGCAGCGGGTAGCCTGTCGGTGGACCGGTCAGCAGCGGGTGGGTTCCAAACTGCAAGGTCAGGACCTCATGAATCGTCATCTTGTTCTCGATGATCACCCCGATCACGTTGATCAGCTCTCCAGCGCTCGCGCCGCCGATCACCGATCCTCCCAGCACCAGACCGGATTCACGGTTGACGATCAGCTTCACCCACTGGCCGTGCACGCCCGGAAGCGTTTTCGGGTGCTTGTCGATTCCCTGCGCCGAAGCGCTGACGATGTCGAACCCCCGCTCGATCGCCACTTGCTCCGTCACGCCGGCGGCGGCGAAGGTGGTTCCACCGATCGCCGTGGAAAAAATCGACATGGTTCCACCGAACGTCCTCAGGCGGGAAAGCTTGTAGAGGTTCATGCCGGCGATGCGAGCCTCTGAACACGCAGTGGAAGCCAGCATCAGGCCTTTGACGATGCGCGTGAAGAAAGTGAACTTCTCCGCGCAGTCGCCGACGGCAAAGACGTCCTTGTTCTCGGTACGCATGTACTCGTCAACGCGGATCGCGCCCAACTCGTTGAGCCTGATTCCCGCTTCCGCGGCAAGTGAGGTGTTGGGCAGGTAGCCGGTCGAAAGAATCACCAGGTCTGCTTCCAGTTCCTCGCCGCCTGCGAGACGGACCGAGGACACCGGCCCCGCCCCTTCTATCCGCTCGACACGGCAGCCGAGACGGAGCTTCACGCCGGCCGACCCCAGGATCTCTTCGGCTCGAACCGACAGTTCCTCGTCGAAGGCCATCTGCAGAACGTGCGGCAGCAGCTCGACCAGCGTGATATCGAACCCTTTCTTGCTCAACTCGTCGGCAATCTCGACGCCGATGAAGCCGCCGCCGATGATAACGACCTTTTTGCTCTTCTCGAGCGCGTGCCGCAGCTCTTCAAGATAGCCTGCATCTTTGGGAATGGTGAAGACATTGCCGAGATCCGTTCCAGGGAGCCAGTCGGGCACCTTAGGTAGCGATCCGGTCGCGATCACCAGCTTGTCCCAGGAGATCACCCCGCCCGAGACCGTCGTCGCCGTTTTCGCTTCGCGGTCGATGGACTCCACCTCGTCGATCATCAGTTCCACGCCTGCATCGGTTATGTGCCCGGCAGGAATGATATTCTGGTCGATGCATTCGAGCGTACCGTAGATATAGGGAATCCCGCAGGGCACCACGGCCTGCTGCTCCCGGCGTACGATCAGCACCTCTTTTTCGGGATGAAACGCCTTGGCTGTCGTCGCAGCCACGATCCCGGCGGCGCTGCCGCCGATGACGAGTATATCAACATTCTTCTGTGTCATTGTAATTCTTTCTTCTTTTAACTTTCCGGGTTGTTCATTCAGGGGTGACTCCGTGGCCAAGATAGCCTATTCTTCTTCGCAAACAAGAGCGACTCCGAATAATTCACCTGCCTGACACAACGAAGCGCGCAAGGGAAAACCCGACAACGCCGCACCCTGCCACGACAAGCACCATATAAAGGATTTCTTCGAGAAATTTGGAGGAAGAAACAGCGCGGGCTGAGCCCTGATGAAAAAGCAAAATGAAATAATACTTTTACCTATGCACCTATACACTTTTGTACCGACGTCCCGTAATCCTCTTGCGGTTCTGCAGCAACGGCCGGAAAACACAACGACCATACACCGGAACAATGTCTTTCTACTCGGAATTTTCTGAACAGTATGAAGAAGCCTTTCCCCTGCGGGAAGAGGTCAGCGGTTTTCTACGCAATCATTTCCCGGAACAAGGAGGCGCGATTCTCGACCTCGGCTGCGGCCCCGGCCATTACTGCGACCGGTTCCAGCAAGAAGGATTTACCATAACGGGCGTGGACCTGGACGAACAGATGATCGATGCCGCCCGAAGAAGGTATCCCGATGTTCGCTTCGAATGCATGGATATCAACGGCATCGAAACGATCACGGAAAGATTCGATGCCATCTATTCCATCGGCAATGTCATAGCCCATATCACCCCTGAGCAGCTACGGACACTTCTACCCGTAATCAGAAAACTGCTTTTTCCAGGAGGGTACTGGATCTTTCAGATTGTAAACTGGGATCACCTCCTGACCCTCGAACGGTATGCCTTTCCGGTCAAAACTCTGGAAGAGGGCAACCTCGCGTTTCATCGCGAATATGAAGATATATCCGAAGAACAGGTGACATTTCACACCTTCATGCAATCGGAAGAAAAGCGCCTGTTCGACGAGCGACTTCCGCTCTATCCCCTGCGAAGCAACGACTACCTGAAGCACCACGCATCGGCAGGATTTCGGCTTGTCGGCCTTTATGCTGATTTCAAGGAAAAAGAGTACGGAAAAGATACCGATTCGGGAGCTGTTTTTGTTTTCAGGGTAAGGGCCTCTTGAGCTACGGGCACAGCAACAGGAAAACTGAATAATAACGATTGGCTTACACGAGATAATTCCCGCCCCCCTCAATGCCGTGACTATCGAGCAGACAGGTCGTCACCCTGATCAAGCCGATGATTACGTTTGCAGCGATTGCCGGGTCCTTGTGCTCGATGCCCTTGCGAAAGTTTCGTAATCCGCGTCTGGAATCCTGTTCAGCTCTCTCAATCTCTTCGTATACGGATGCCCCTTCGTCCACTCCTCCAGCAGTTCTTCCAGGCCTGCACGGGCGACGCTCGTCAACCGGATCTCGGTCCTTTTCGAGGTTCCGGAAGCCTGGCTGCCCTCGATGATGTTCTGCTTGCCCGACCACGCCGCCTGCACCATCTGGCCGTATGTCCGGCCCCGCTCTGACACGAACCGTTCGCAGAACCTGACCGTCGCATCGTAGACGATCAGGGACTTTTTCCTGAAAAAGGGGCCAAAGGGACTGAAAAAAGGAAAAAGACAAAACCTCAGGTCCTTTCCGTCCTTTTCTGCGATTAACTCATTACCAAAAAACGAAATAATCAATTACGCAAAAAAACACATCAAAAGAAATTCCACCCTCATTTCGTATCATGTCCTGAAAACAGACACACCATGGCACAAACGACCGAACCGTTCGAACTGGAGATAGAAGTCAAGCCGGAAGACATCGACTGGCTGGGGCATGTGAACAACATCGTGTACCTGCGGTGGGTGCAGGACGCGGCGGTGGTGCACTGGCAAAGAATCGCGCCTCCCGAGAATCAGCGGACGCTGCTGTGGGTGATCCGACGGCACGAGATCGGCTACAAGCGGCCGGCGATGCCGGGCGACACGGTGATCGCGCGCACGTGGGTGGAAGAAGCTTCGCGCTTCGCCTTCAACCGCCACACCGAAATCCTCCGCTCCCCCGACCGCACGGTGCTTGCCGTGGCGAGAACCGTCTTGTGCCCGCTCGACAGAAAAACCGGGCGACCGACGGACGTCAGCCCCGAAATCCGCGCGCTTTTCAGCTCCTCTTCCTGAATATTCCCGCTCCCTGACAGAACAACTCCAGCCAAACCTTCCCTCTCCGGAAGGGATTGAGAGTATTCGCGCGCACCTGCGCGCGCACGTGTCCGCTTCTGCAACAGACCGTCCCCTGGCGATCCCCTAACGTTCCCCGCACGACCTTTCCCTCGGCTCCCTGTTACAAAAAAACGCAGTGCCAACCCATTTCATATAAACGAGTTAAAGAAAGAGGAATCCTCCTTCACTCAATTCTGGCACGCCTGTTGAAACTCTTTGGGTGGAATTCGAAACAACAAAGCCCAAAACAGCGGATCATCAACAACCGGGCTTGTACAGGACGGGGTTCCGCCAGAAGCAAAAGGAGGCCAGGATGAAAAAGCTCGCACTCT
>RRYU01018013.1_pt1 | contig 15860 bp, 11 predicted proteins | sample 2162651 | NCBI WGS metagenome assembly RRYU01 (sample SAMN10267283, study PRJNA491782) | microbial mat metagenome | isolation source: biomat in the production well | place: Japan: Minami-Kanto gas field, natural gas well KTG3 | collected 2017-06 | reverse complement strand
CTCGATAATCTCTGCATATGGGAAGAATGCTGATATGACTCGCTCTAAAAACATGCGTATCGCTGCATCATCTTCAACAATCAGTACTCGCATATGGGTCACTCACTCTCTATTGTGGGTGTTACAACATTGGCTGGCATAGCCAGGGTTAATATAAACGTAGGTGTGGAGAATTTTTTGGTGGTAATTTATACCTATAAAAATGGTTAATTTTGGTAAGCGGCATCTCCGCTGCCTGAGCTTGTCGAAGGCAGCCAGCGGGCTTCGACAGGCTCAGCCAGCGCCACATAACCACAACATATGGTATATTTGTGCTATCATTACACCACAGTAAGGAACAGCTATGCAAGACCGCACCCGTCTCGGCGTCATCATCAGTGGCTCGCTCAACTCTGGGCTAACAGCGCGCCTAGAGGGGCGCGAGAGTGTTGAGAATATGCGCGTCGGGCAGTTTGTGGTCATCAATGGTGAGAAGAACGATTTCTTCTCGATGCTCACCGACGTGACATTGGAAGCTACGAATCCCAATGTACTCACCGATCCACCCGATGGGGATGCGTTTATCCATACGGTATTGGCAGGCACTGCCACCTACGGCACGCTTCAGGTGCGCCCGCAGCTCATGTTGCCGCACGATCCGAGTGCGCAGTTGACGCCGGTGAAGACCATCCCGCGCCACTTTTCGCCCCTCTACGAGGCGCAAGAGGCCGATTTTAGCCGCGTCTTTGGTGTGGCGGATCGTACCCACTTTGAGATCGGTAAGCCATTGGATATGGAGGTTCCGGTCTGTATTGATCTGGAGCGCCTGATTGAACGTTCAAATGGTATTTTTGGCAAGAGCGGGACGGGCAAGAGCTTCCTTACCCGCCTGCTGCTGTGCGGCACGATTCAGGCTGGCATCGCTTCCAACCTGATCTTCGACATGCACAATGAGTATGGCCGTGATGCTCTGGCTGAAGGCAACGTCTTTGTGAAGAGCCTGCGCCAACTCTTCGGCAGCCAGGTGCTGGTCTATACGCTCGATCCTGATGGGATGCAGCGCGGTAGCTATGATGGCGAGATCGTGATTGGCCTCGATCAGATTGAGGTGGAGGATGTCATCCCGCTCCAGGATGAGTTGAACCTGAGTAGTACGGCAGGTGAAACCGCTGCCCTGCTTGAGGATCAGCACAAGGAACGCTGGTTGATCCAGTTGCTCGCTATGAGTAGTGAAGAGATTAAGGAGTTTGCCGAGGCTAATGGTGCCCACCCCGGAGCTATTGGGGCGCTCAGGCGCAAGTTGATCCAGATCAGCCGCCTTAAGTTTGTCCAGAAGCAGGCCGATTTTTCGGTCATTGATCGTATGATTGAAGCTCTGGCTGCCAAACGCCATGTGGTACTCGAGTTTGGCCGCCATAGCAGCAGCCTTGCCTATATGTTGGTGGCCAATATCATCACCCGCCGCATCCATCGGCGTTGGAAGGATCAGAGCGAGAAGTATAACCAGAATAAAAATGCTGCCGACCGCCCGCATCCGCTGATGATTACGATTGAGGAGGCGCATAAGTTCCTCAATCCGGCCAATGCTAAACAGACCATCTTTGGGATGATTGCGCGTGAGATGCGCAAGTATAGTGTCACCCTACTGGTGGTGGATCAGCGCCCCTCTTCGATTGACAAGGAGGTGATGAGCCAGATCGGTACCCGCATCACTGCGCTGCTGAATGATGAGCACGATATTGATGCTGTCTTTACCGGGGTGAGTGGCGGTACGGCGCTGAAGTCGGTGCTGGCTACCCTGGATAGCAAACAGCAGGCGCTCGTCTTGGGGCATGCTGTGCCGATGCCGGTGGTGATCCGTACTCGCCCGTATGATGCAGATTTCTATAAGGCGATGCAGCAACCCCGCACGGGCAACACGACCTTTGTGCCGCGCTCTATGGAGGAGGAGTCGGACGATCTCTTTCCGGATTGAGAGTAGCACCGGCTTCCAGCCGGTTATGATGTGCCACCGACCGGCTGGAAGCCGGTGCTACCATGTGCGGCCTCGGCATCCAACATCCACACCACCCGCCCCTGCGCTGGGCGTATCATCTGCGCGGGGATCTCCGTGGGGGTGAACGGGCCACGTAGGGCGGCTGCCAGCATCGCCGCCTTGTCGCCCCCCGCCACCAAAAAGAGTGCTAAGCGGCTGCGATTCAGCACCGCCGGGGTCAGGGTGATGCGGGTTGGTGGGGGTTTGGGCGCAGCGGTAACGGCAATGACGTGTTGGTGTGCAGGTGCGTTGAGCGCCGGGTGGTGCGGGAAGAGCGAGGCAGTATGGCCGTCCGGCCCCATACCCAGGATGCTAATGTCTATCTGCCCGCCATGGGCGGCTAATAGTGCCTCTACCTGCCGCTCATAGATACTCGCAGCAAGTTGCGGTGTGGCGTAGTAGGTGGGCACGGGGTAGACCTGATCCGAGGGGATGGGGGTGTGGTCGAGTAGGGTCTGGCGGGCGTGAAGGTAGTTGCTGTCGGGGCTGTCGAAGGGGACGTAGCGTTCATCCGCCCAGATGATACTGATCGCCTCCCAGAGGATCTGGTTGCGTAAGGGTGGGGTGGCGAGGATGTGGTGGACGCGGGGGGGGAGTGTGCCCCCAGAGAGTGCGATCAGGCAGTGGCCCCGCTCCTGCACTGCGGCTTGGATGCTGTGGGTTATGCGCTGCGCGGCGGCCTCGGCCAGTTCCTCCACTGATGGCAAGACTATTATTTCAGGTGCTTCCATTGTTTCTCACTCGGCAAAAAGCTCGGCAAGCACTATGAGTACGTTCTACTTCCACTCCCATTCAGTTACGTCCCAGAGTGTTGCGGGCTGTTCAGGATCAATCAGTGCATCATCGCCCGCTTGGGCCATCTGCTGAAACTGGGTAGCCCACGTGGCACGCGGCGCAACACTCGAACGCACAATCAGATGGTCGCCCTGAATCTCTAGTTCAATATGATCAGTCAGACCTATCTGATCACGCATGACTTTGGGAATACGGACGCCGTGCGAGTTACCTATTTTGATGAGTCGAGTTTTGATGACCGTGTTCGTATCCCCTACACCGTCACTAACCGCTGTAACCCAACCAACTCCTCCATCAGGCGGATCGCTTCGCTGCGCGCAGCATCGTGGGGTTCGGCATGCATATAGAGGCGGCAGGCTTCCCAGTAGTTGACGAGCAGTTGCAAGAGTGGCAAGCGGCGGCGTTCGGCTTCGTTCAACGGCCCTGCCGATTGGTAGCCATCCAACAGCCCCTCGCTCCATGGCTCCGGGTATGCGGCACATAGGCCACACGCGAGATCATACAGGCCGTCGCCACCCACATAGTAGCCCGGATCGATCAGTGCCTCCATATGCACATTCCCGCTGGAGGTGCAGCGCACCGCACGCGGCCCGAAACGCCCGTGGATCAGGCTGGGTTGCTGGCATTCAAGGAGCGAGTGATCGAGCAGATGCGCAACCGTCCGCTGTTCACGCTCACCAAAGATGAGCGCATCGGCGGGTGGCGCGGCCAAGTGCCGCCCGATCTGGCGTAATACCGTGCGCCAGTTCTGCTGCGGCCAACGCCCCGATGCCGTCGGACGCCCCGCACTCGTCACTGGGATGCGGTGCATGCGCCGCAGCGCCCGCCCCGCCTGCCGCCCCGCACCTCGCAACAGTGGTGCGCTCTCTAGTTCCGCCGCCGTCACTCCTGGAACATACGACTCCAGCGTAAAGGCGAAGGGGACGAGGCTGCGCGAGAGATCGCGCTGGATGATCTGGGGCGCCGGGATGTTGTGGCCGTTCAGCGTGCGGATCTGGTAGACATAGGCTGCGAGATCGTCTTCGGGTGCGACTCGCAGAATCAGGTAGGAGCCGGGTAGCCTGATGCGTACCAGAATGTGATCTTCGGTCTGATCATGCAGGCTGACTTCCAACGGGCGCAGGTTGAGCGAACGGATCAAGATGCTGCTGTAGTCACCTAGACGACCGAGTGAGCGTCGCCACGCATCGCTTAATCCGGCTTCGGCTGAGGGCGAGATGTAGTGATTCAGGTGTGCGTAGTTGTTCATGGCACGGGCTGTACTTCGGGTAAGACAAAACGGAGTGCGCGTGATCCGTCACGGTCAACGACCCATACGCTGCCATCGGGGCTGACTGCTACCCCGCTGGGGCTGTTCAACGCGGCTAGGCCACTGCCTGGGCCACCCCAGCGTAGCAGCACGTCGCCCCGCAGGTTGGCCGCGAGGATCTGTTGGCGGCTGGGTATTGTGATATAGACGTTGCCATTCGGGCTGGCCGCAATTGCTGGGTCATCGTAGGTGTTCGGTTGCCAGCCACTCACCGGCCAGGTAATGATCGGGACGGGGCTGACTTGCCCGGTGCCGTCGGGCGCAAAGACTTGTACCCGGCTGTTCCAGGTGTCAGCTACATAAACGTTACTTTGCGCATCTACTGCCACACCTACCGGTTCATTAAAGGCTCCCGGTTCACCACCGGCGTAGCCCCACTGGTAGCGGTAGTTGCCCTCGGTATCGGTGACGATGATGCGCTTGTTGCCGGTGTCGGCGATATACAGGTTGCCTTCTGCATCGAGCGCCAGGCCGCGTGGCCCAAAGAGACCCAGCGGGTTCTCGGCATTCTTCACCGGGTCGCCGTCGGTGATGGTCGCTTTGCGTCCGTCACCCAGATCTTGCGCACCGCTGCCCCAACTTGCAATCACTTGTAGTTGGGCATTATACTTCACAATTCGCGCATTCCATGTATCGGCAACATAGATGTTGCCCTCAGCATCTACGGCAATGCCACGTGGCTCGTACAGGTAGCCTAGTTCGGTGCCGAAGTTGCCGAAACTGCGGATGAGGTTACCATTGGGGTCGAAGATATGGATCTGGTGTGCGCCGCTATCGGCGACGTAGAGGTTGCCCTGGGCATCCACCGCCGCCCCGGTGGGGCCGGTGCCACCCACTGGCAGCGTCGCCTCAGCCTGGGCGACCAGACGCAGATCAGGACTCGTGCTTGCCGTACTAGCCCCTACTCCCCCGGCGAGATCGCGGCGTATCCACACCTCCATCTCGCGCGCTCCGGGGCTGAGCGGTTCGGGGAGTTCGCGGTAGATTACGTAGGGGTAGAGCCAACTCCAGTTCTCGCGCATAAACGGCCACACCAGCGGCGTTAGTGGCCCGTGTACCTCAGCACTGATGTCGCGTCCACACCCGCCCCGCCCGCCATCCTCGGTCGGCTGCGCGGTCAGAATCGCTTCCGATGTCCAACTGCTGTAGTAGAAGCGTTTGTAGCCCGCTGCATCGGGGCTACACTTCTGGCCTTCTGGGAACCACCAGTTGAAGACGCCAGTTGGCCCGTAGGGCTGCACGTAGTTGGCCTCTAGCGCCTTGCGCACCCCGCTGGTCACGTGTGGCTTGTAGAGCAGCACAATCGGAGCTAGGCCGCGTGTGCCATCGGGCATATCTACTTCAAAGGTGGTAGAGCCGGGGTTGGTCTGGAAGGTGTCCTTCTTCGTCCACGTCAGCCGCTTGAAGTCGCGTAGGTACCACTGCAACGGCCATGCCAGCGAGCCATTGCCACTCGCATCACCGCTATCAATAATGATCGGGAGAGAAATACCGCCCGCTGCATCCTCGGCACTGCGCTGGTTGCGGGTCAGGTTGATCGCCAACTCGCGGATGTCGGCGACGTAGCGCGGCACGTCCGGGGCGGTCTGGGTATAGACGAGGAGCTCGATGGGGGTGTCGGGGTGTTCGTAGACTGCCATCCAGGTGGCGCGTAGCGTGTAGGCACCGAGCAGTCCGGCCAGGGTCAGGCTGGCTAGAGCCAAGACGGCGCGCCCGCCGATCTGACTCGCCATGGTGAGTAGGCCATAGATCACCAATCCGGCCACAACCAGGGGCACGAGGCTTTGCAGCAGGTTGCTCTGCGCCGCTTGTCCAGTGGCGGTCATTCCAGCGCGCCAGAAGGCTACCCCCAGGCTGATCAGAATGACCAGGGTGCCGATGGGGATGAGGAAGTGTGCTGGGGTTGCGGGTTGGTCGGGGATGTGCGCAAACTGAACCAGCCGCCCTAATACCCATGCGGCCAACAGGTTGCCGGGGAGTGCCATGTGGACGAGGAGCCAGGGCATCTTCTCACCCGCCCACGAGAAGAGGATCACGGAGGTGAAGAACCAGAAGGTGAGGAGTAGCGGCGCGAGTTGCCACGCGGGCAGTGCAGGTGGCGGGGCTACTTCTACCTCCTCAGTCTCCTCGCCCTCCTCCTCGGTTTCGACTACCGCTACCCGGCGGCTATGCAGCACCCGCCGTATTGCCGCCGTCACCATCGCCACCACCGCACCGATCCCACTCAGCACCGCCAGCGGCTCGTAGAGTGGCAGTTGCATCAGGTAGTAGAACCAGGGCTGATCGCCGCGTGCATACTCTTGCTGGCTCCCCAACCAGTAGGCCAACCCCGCGTAGAGGCCATCAATCGCCCCCGGCGGGTAGGTCAGGAAGGTGGTGTAGCAGGCTAGGTAGATGCCCGCCAAGATCGCCAGCGCAACCCAGATACTGCTACGATCCGTCTGCCATGCCATACGCAGGCGCTCGGTCAGCAACGGGCGCGGGTCCCACAGCCCTTGGCAGAGCCACGCCAAGGCAAGTGCCGAGGCGATCAGGAATGCCTTCTCGCCCAGGTAGAGTCCCTGGCCAATCGGTAGGGGTGGGTTGAGCACCATGAGTACCAGACAGAGTGCAAAGACCGCAATCAGCCCCCAGTGGAGGTAGCGCGAGAAGCGGCTTTCGCTGAGTAGGCGCATGGCCACAAAGACGCCAAAAATGAAGAAGAGAATGTAGTAGAGTTCGTGGGTGCCAATCGCCAACGCCACCGCAGCGGCAGTCAGGTAGAGCCAGCGTGCCCGCCCGCTATCGAGCCAGCGCAGCGCCCCAATGAACATCCAGATCTCCCACAGCACCATGAGTCCATCGTGGCGGGCAAAGCGGGTGAAGTAGAGCAGTGAGGGTGAAAAGGCGAGCAGTGCGGCCGCAATCAGCGCCCCGCGCCGCCCCAGGTAGGGACGCAGCCACCACGCCGAGGCCACCATTCCCACCCCCGCCAGCGCCATGGGCAGGCGTGCCTGGGCGTCCCCATCCCCAAACAAAAAGTAGGCCGCAAAGGTCAGAATGTAGAGCGTTGGCCCATGGTAGACCGGATCGTAACAGTAGGTTGGTGCGGTCATGCCACCCCAACAGTTAAAACTGCCCGCCCCGGTATAGAAGCGCCAACTCGACCATGCATGGATGCTCTCGTCATGGTGCATGGCCATGCGATCCAGCCCCCAGAGGTGGGCGATCAGGCTGAGGAGGACGATGATCAGGTAGCTCACCACCTCCCAGTTGAGGCGTCCGATATGCAGGCGCTGATCGAGAAATGCCTCTTCTTCTCTGTAGGCTGTGTATGTCATAGGTTTTACTGGTTATTTCTGATTCAAACTTCCACCTAAACCGATACCTATTTGGTTGGCCAGTTCAGGCCGTACTGCAATATAGAAGTCCGAAGAACCTAGCGGATAGCCCGGTTCACGGAACATGAGGTAGTTCCAGATGCGGGCGTGGATGTGGCGATCCAGCGGGGCACGTAGGAACTGGCCGAGCAGTGAGAGCGATGCGGGTGGTGCTTCGCGCCACCCCGGTGTCAGCCGGTAGATCTGGTCTTCGGGGAACCACCAGCGCAAGGGGTAGCGTTGGATCACAAACCCGTCCAGCAGTTGGCGGTTCTGCGGGTTGTAGATCATATTCTCGTCTAACAGCAACACCGCCATGATCTCTTCATCGGGCATACTGCTCAACTGCCCACCAAACCGCTCGGCATTACTGAAGTCGCGCAGATACCAACTCCAGACCGTCTCGTTGTCATAGAGGATCGGCATGGCCAAGCCGTAGCCGCGCCGCCGTGACGCCTCTTCAAGTTGGCGCACCACCCGCATCACATCGGGCGAGGTCTGGGTATAGACCAGCATCTCACGCGGGATGTCGCCATTCTGGTAGGCGAGGCGCACGGCGTTGCGGGTGGTGTAGATCCCACCTGTCACCGCAATACAGGCGGCGAGCAGCGCCAATGCCCAGCGCAGGTTCCAGCGCAGCGCAAACCCGCCGGTCAGGAGCAGCATGAGCAGGAGGAAGAAGCCCAGCACCATTGCGGGCGGAATGACAGACTGATCAATAAAACTGATGATCGCCGTCATCAGCACCATACAGAGGCTCACAATCAGGGTGAAGATGGCCACAAAACTGGCCACGGCAGTAGCCGGTGGCGACTCCTCATCAGCGTGGATGCGCATGCCACGCAGGGTGCGTTGCAGCCCCCATGCGGCCAGCAGCACCAGTGGGAGCGCGATATGGGTGGTGAGCCAGGGCATCTTCTCGCCCGCCCAGGTGTAGAGGAAGGCCGCCCCCAGCGACCACCATGCGATCAGGCGGATAGTCCACGTTTCACTCGTCTCTTCCGCACGCCGCACGTAGTCTACCAGGAGGAAGATCAGCCCCACCCCGCCCCAGAGCAGTAGCAGTGGCTCATAGACGATCAACTGCATCAGGTAGTAGTGGGCGGGTTGTCCACCACGTTCAACATTGTGCTGCGCCAGCCAATAGAGGAGCGAACCGGTCGTCCCGCTGATGATGCCGATCAGGTTGGTGAAGTAGGTACTGAAGAAGAGGACATAGATAGCCAGGAATGTACCGAGGGCGATCAACCAGCGCCGATCCTGGATGAGCGACGCCCCGATTGCCACCAATGGTTCACCACGCTCCTGGGCCACACGCCACGGGCTGCGCTCCCCACGCCCCCAGATGCGCCACCAGAGGGCTGCGAGTGTCCCCATAACTAGCGCGATACCCAACAAGACAGCAGGGTGGCCAAAGAAGCGCCACAGATCGTGCAGGTAGCGCCCCAGGTTCTCGATCAGACTGCGCCCGCCATCGTTGTCGGAGCGGTTGCGGATACGCAGCGCATAGGCATTATCCTCGGTTTCCAGCGGATACCAGCCAAAGATCGGCCCCGGCGTATAGAGCATCGCCTGGGTCTGGGGGTCGCGTTCAGCAGTATGGCCGCCATCCACCTTCGCCTCACCGGGCAGCACGAAGATGAGCGTGATGAGCAGCAGCCCCGCCGCCGTCAGCAGCGCCACGCCGGGGCGGTAGATACGCCAGAGGAAGGTGAGGATGATCGGTATGGCGATGATCAGCAAGAAGAGGTAGCTCGTCTCTTGGTTGACGAACATCAACGCAAAAGCGACCGTTCCGGTATAGAGCCAGAGCGGGCGCTGTGTGCTGGTATAGCGCACAATTGCCGCCACCACCAGCATCTCACACAGGAGCGAGTAGATGTCGTGGCGAATGAAGCGCCCATAGTAGAGGAAGACGGGCGAGATGAGCAGGTAGATCGAGGCCATAAGTGCCGCGAGGCGGCCCAGTTCGCGCCGGATCAGGTAGGGGGTGAGCGTCAGCGCACTGCCGGCCAACGCCGCTCCCAAGCGCGCCGTCATATCATTATCGCCAAAGATCCAATAGGCCAGAGCACCGATATTGTAGAGCAACGGCCCATGCAGCAGCGGGTCGTGCATGTAGCCCCGCCCACTGAAGAGATACCATGAATAGGCAGCGTGCAGAGTCTCGTCATGGTGCAGGGCGCGATCACCCAAGCTCCACAGATGCGCCAGCAACGCGAGGAGCGCCAAACCCAAGTAGATCACCTGCTCAAGACGCAGCGACCGAATCTGGGTCAGGCGGGAAGATGGGCTATCTGCGGCGATGGCCGCCTGCGAACGGGGCAGATCGAGGCTTGACATGAACCCTCGGTGTGCAGAGTTGCGATTCGGCGATTCCGCAGCGTATTGTACACGAACTATTAAGCTCGAAGGTAGCACCGGCTTCCAGCCGGTCACGATGCACCGCCGACCGGCTGGAAGCCGGTGCTACCTTCATCGAATACCTATTCCACCGTAAACCGGATCGTATACGAAACGTCATTATTGACCTTATCATTCTGGGAGCTACGCGCCGCCATCGTATACAACCCGCGCTGTGCCGTGGCCGGAGCCGTCCACGTCCACGTCACCACCCCGTTGCGGTCTGCAATCACTTCGCGGTCAAAGCGGATGATCGTGCCATCAGGCTGATTGAGCCAGTAGCCAACCCGCTCGTCCTCCTCATACCCGTTGGCAGTAAAGGTGAAGGTCGTACCGGGTGTGCCGCGCTCCGGGTTGACCGAGGCTCCAGGCGCACTGGGGCTCTGGTCATTCTTGATCATAAAGGGAATGACTCGCTGTACCCGCGACGATTCGCCCAACGCGACGGCCTGCCACTGGCCACCGAGGGCGTTCTTGGGTGCCGTCCATGTCCATGTCACTTGGTTATCGTTATTACTATTCTTCGGCTCCGGGCCATCCACACTGCGCCCATTGGGATCAACGAACCAGAAGAAGACCTTCTCGTAGTCATCCAAGAAGCCGCCCGCCGTAAAGGTGAAGGTCGTACCGGGCGGGCCACTGCTAGGCGTGACACTCGAACCGGGATCTGCCGCCTGCACGATAAACGTAGCCTGGGCACTACGGCGCGAATCATCCCCGCGCACGGTCATTGTCCACTGCCCCATCACCGCGTTCTGGGGCACCAGATAGCTCCAACTGGCCGCACCCTGGCCATTCGCCTTGATCTTCTCCTCGTTATGCACCGGCAATCCATCGGGGCGCGTGGCCCAATAGCTCAGTTTCTCATCGGGAGCAAAGCCACTCGCCTCCAGCGTAATCGTCTCGCCCGGTTTCACACGACTGGCACTCAGGCGCACCTGCACCACATTGGGGTCGAGCGGAGTAGGATTACTCCCTCCAACCGTAAAGCGCAACACCACCTGGTTCTGGCTCTCCCGGCCCTTCGTCACCGCCTGCCACAGCCCACTCGGCGCATCGGCTGGAGCCGTCCATGTCCATGTCACCACACCCTGTAGATTAGCACGCAGGTAGGGCGTAGCAGCCACCGAACTCCCATCGGGGCGAGTGAGCCAACTCCCGGCTTCTTCCTCTGGCTCAAAGCCGCCCACCACCACAGTAAAGGTCGTACCGGGCGGGCCAGCGGCAGGTTCGACATACTGGCTAGGGCCAGGCTGGGGCGTACCGGTGATCACAAAGCCGACGCTCACCTCACGTTTGCTGTCGAGTCCACGCAGGGTAGCCTGCCACTGCCCCAGTGGGGCATCACTGGGGGCAGCCCAGCGCCACGTCGTAGCGCCAGTACTATCAGCATAGGCACGGAACTCCTCACCGGGCACGAAATCGCGGCTCCGGCCATCGGGTTGGGTCAACCACGCACCCAGCCGCTCACCCGGCACCATCCCGCCCATGGTAAAGGTGAAGGTCGTACCACGCGGGCCACTACTCGGTGTCACCGTAGCTGGCAAGACCACCGGCGGCACATCCACCAAGGTGAAGGGGATCTCCACCCGCAGGTTGCTATCCGTTCCGAAGGCGGTCATCACCCACTGGCCATTGGCCATTCCAGCCTCCACATCCCACGACCAGACGACACTTCCGTCGTTCTCGGCCTTGAGAGATGGGTAACGCGGGTAGCTCCGGCCATCAGGTGCAGTAGCCCAGAAGTGAACCCACTCGCGGGCGGTAAAGCCACTCGCCGTATAGTGGAAGCGCGTACCAACACTACCCGTACTCGGTGACACCGTACCATCAGCGGCGCGCACTGGTGCAGCCGCCAGCAAACTCCCGATCAGCGCCACGAGGGCGATGAGGGGAAGGAGTGATAGAGAACGTTTGGACATACAAGCCTCACACACATAGATAGGAACCCCCTGTATGTTCCCACACAAATGACTCACAGGCAAGAGCGATTTGGTTCACAACTCGCTACTATGATGGGGTATACTCAGTGTATACCCGTGTACCAAACATGCACCACGGAACACCATGATGCAGCATACCATCGAAGTGCCCGCGACATGGCCGAGTATTACCACACTCATGACCTTCAGCGATCAGATGGAGGCCGATCTTGGCTTGACGACGGATCAGAGCTACCTCTTGCGTTTAGTCATCGAAGAGATCGCCACCAACATCGTCAAATACGGCTACTGTGATCGCGACTGTGGGCAGATTCACTTGCAGTGCAGTTCCGACGAGGGAACACTGCGCATCGTTATCAGAGATCAGGGGGTACCGTTCGACCCCCGCGATCATCCCGATCCCGACATCAGTACCGACGTGGTGGACGAACGTCAGGTGGGGGGGTTGGGGCTCTACTTCGTCCGTGAATATGCAGATCATCTCTCCTACCACCATGATGCAGCGAGTGGATGGAACGAATTGATCGTGACCAAAGGGCAGTAACGCTATGCTACAAGATCTCCTGCGCACAATTTCCTGGTTTGCCCACCTTGATACGGCCCAACTCAATGCGATAGCCAAGAGTATGGAACAGCGCCACTTGGCGGCAGGTGACATCCTCTTCCACCAGGATGAAGAGAGCTATGATTGTTTCATCATTGTCGAGGGTTCGGTCGAGGTCTTAACCTTTGTCAACGGAGCCGAGCATCGCTTAGAGGTCTACAACACCGGCGATCTCGTCGGAGAAATGGCACTCATTGATTCCAGCTCGCGCTCAGCAACCGTGCGAGCCATTACGGCCAGCCACTTGGTTGTACTGACCGAGGTTGAATTTGAGACCATGATCGGCTCCAACCCAGAGGTAGCCATGCGGGTCTTGCGGAACAGTACCACACGGGTACGTAACACCAACCAGCGCATGATCAGCGATCTGGAGCGCAAGAACAACGAGCTACTCAAAGCCTACCAGCAACTGAAGGCGGCCCAGGCCGATCTCATCCGTCTCAATCGGATCGAGCAGGAGATGGCTGTGGCGCGTCAGATCCAAGAGTCCTTCCTTCCGCGACAGTTACCCCAACTGCGTGGCTGGGAGATCGGTGCCTACAGCCGGGGCGCCCAGGCGGTGGGCGGCGATTTCTATGATTGTATCCAACTGAGTGACGGGCGGATTGGGTTGGTGGTAGCCGATGCGTGCGGCAAGGGGGTCACGGCAGCCCTCTTTGTGGCTCTGAGCCGTTCGCTCCTACGTGCCGCCTCCCAAGCACCCTGGATCTTCCAGGGCGGCGCGGTGCTCGATGCCGAGAGCATCCTCACCGGCGCACTCTGGCTCGTCAACGACTACATCTGCCGCGAACATAGTGATAACAACATGTTCGTGACGCTCTTCTATGCGGTTCTTGACCCCAAGAACGGCGATCTGGCCTATGTGAATGCGGGGCACAATCCACCCCTGATCATGGATGCCCAAGCCGAGACCCTCTACGAACTCCCCGAAGCGACTCTGCCCATCGGCATTATGGCGGCCCAAGAATTCCCGCCCCAGCGCACCCGCATCGAACCGGGCTGCCGTCTAGTCCTCTTCAGTGATGGTATTACCGAGGCGATGAACCCGGCGGGACAGCCCTTTAGCGACGAACGCTTTCACGAAGTACTCTACGAGGATGGCCACCTGAGTGCGGAAACCCTCGTCTCGATGATCATTGCCCAAGTGGACAGCTATGCTGCTGGTGCGCCCCAAGCCGATGACATGACACTCATGATTATTGCGCGTGAGTCATAATAGCAATGGGGCATGCTATAATAAGAACCCTAACATGCTCCGCTGTGCTGCGCCCTTGATGACGAAAGGGGTTTTGCCCGTGAATGTCGAGCAGATTGATGATGTCCTCGTAATTACATTGCCTGCCCGCCTTGATGCCGTGGGAGTTGCTGCGATTGAAGTCAAGCTCAACGAACTCGTCACCAACCATAAGGGCAAGGCCATTGCCGACATGAGCCAGGTCAATTTTGTGGCTAGTCTCGCGTTGCGAATGTTACTGACCAGCCTAAAGGCGGTTCAGCCCTTGGGAGGAGATCTGCGCTTAGCCGGATTGCAGCCCCAGATTGCCGAGATCTTTCGGAAGAGCCGTTTCGATACGCTCTTTAAGATCTACCCGGATCGCGAATCAGCACTTGTCTCCTACCGTTAATGTAGAAGCTTCCGGGAAGCTTGATGCTTCCCGGAAGCTGGAGTACCTACCGTGTGTAGAGTGGCACACTGCCAACAAGGCTCTTCCATCTTTTCTATGGCGGCGATGCTCGTGATCTGTATGTTCTTGGTTGGCTGTACCCTCCCCGAACCGCCACCCCGTAATCTGCCTACCCTTCCTGCTGTACTTGATATTATTCCGGCTCCGACGCTCGATATTGATGCCACTGCGACCGCCTATGCGAGTGTGGTACGTCCTTCGCCAACGGTTGCCGCGCTCTATACGGTACAACCGGGGGATACGCTGAGTGGCTTGGCTGAACGTTTCGAGACGAGTGTCGAGGCGTTAGCGGCGGCCAACGGGATCACCGATCCCAACTCGATCCAGCCGGGGCATACGCTGATCATCCCGTCGTTGTTGCGTACCCCCGTTCCGGCTACTGCTACTCCTACCCTCACCACACCATAAGATGGGGAGAGACGTACAATCGTGGGTCTCTCCTCCTTCCCTTGTCGCCACTGGTTGCATCGGGTACAGGGCATGTGCAAAGTCACCTCCGGTGGGGGTTCGGGGGGGGCTTCGCCACCCCCGAAGATCTTTTTTGTTGTTGTTTTGCGGCGAAGCCGCAAAACAACAACAAAAAGTGGGGATTGGGGCGCAGCCCCAAGGACTTTGCACATGCCCTGGCATCGGGTACAATTGCGGCGCGGTTGAACAGATGGCATCATAAGGGAGAGGTGGCAGGTGAGTAGTCCGATAGAGGCAGTGCGGGGGATGCGCGATGTGCTACCCGATGAGCAACGCATGCTCTCGCAGGTGCGGCGGAGCCTGGAGCAGACGCTGGATCGGCACGGGTATCGGATGGTCGATCTGCCGGTGCTTGAGCAGCGTGAACTCTACTTGCGTAAACTGGGCGAGGAGTTGGTTGGGAAGGTCTATGAGTTCAGTTTTGGTGAACGTCACCTAGCCCTACGGCCAGAATGGACTGCCTCGGTGCTGCGGGCCTACATTGCCCATATGCAGAATCATCACCTGCCCCTGCGCCTCGCCTATGCCGGGCCGGTCTTTCGCTATGAGCATCCCCAAGCAGAGACGACGCGCCAGTTCACGCAGGTGGGGGTAGAACTGGTAGGTTGTGCGGCTCCCCGTGCCGATGCCGAGGTGCTCGCGTTGGCATGTGCTGGCCTGGAATCTGCTGGTCTCCACAACTACCGGCTAGTGGTGGGGCATATCGGGATGATCCGCGAGGTGCTGGCTGGGTTGGGGTTGGAAGAGCGTACCCAGGGTATCCTGGCATGGAGTATGGAGCTACTGCGCAGCGAGGGCTTAGCGGCAGTGCGCGAGCGTATTAGCGAGACGATCAGTAGCCCCCCGGAGGGGATGGCGCTGCCGTCTGGCCTCGATGATGAACAGGCGGCGGCGTGGCTGTTGCGCATGCTCGATGCAATGCAGATTGATCTGCGTACCGGCACGCGCAGTCCGCAGGAGGTCATTCAGCGTCTGTTGCGCAAACTGCGCCGGGGTGATCCCCAACCTACGATAGATCGCGCCCTCGATCTGCTGGTACGCCTGGTTGAACTGCACGGCTCCCCGGATCTGGTGTTACCCCAGATTAGTGCGCTTCTTACTGAGTACAACCTCACCTCACCAGCAGCCAGTGAACTCGAAACCATCCTTACGCTGCTCGCCGCCCACGGGATTGATCAGCAACGAGTGGAGATCGATCTCGGTCTTGGCCGTGGCCTGCACTACTATACCGGCCTGATCTTTGAGATCTATGATGCCGATGCCCATCACCTTGGTGGGGG
>RRYU01010581.1_pt1 | contig 15870 bp, 14 predicted proteins | sample 2162651 | NCBI WGS metagenome assembly RRYU01 (sample SAMN10267283, study PRJNA491782) | microbial mat metagenome | isolation source: biomat in the production well | place: Japan: Minami-Kanto gas field, natural gas well KTG3 | collected 2017-06 | reverse complement strand
GAAGCCCAACATTTCACCGCTCACCAAAACCACCCTCAACCTCATCCATTGAACAACCCCAATTTTTTGGGACCATGCCCCGCTCAATATATCCATGCAGCGTTGAGTACGGCCAGTCCACAGCTTTTTTCGCCCAGCCATGTTTTACCGGATTGAAATGAATGTAATCCACATGACTTGTCAAATCATGCTCATCACGAATTTGGTGCTCCCAATATCGCCGTTGCCAAATTCCACGTTCACGCTTGGCCTTTCTGCTGGCACCGGCCTCCTCACCTTTTTTCTGACACCTTGAAAACCCACTTTTGATCAATGACCATCGTAGAGGAAAACCAACATCTCCTGGTGGCAAGCGCCATACGGCATGCAGATGGTCAGGCAATACCACCATTGCCAAAATCTTGAACGGGTGTGTCTTTTTGACCCTTGCAATTACCGCGCGAAGATCTTCTATCTGATGAGTTAGCAGGTCAGAGTTTCGATTTGCCAAATTTACGGTAAAGAAATATGTACCTCCCTCAACATTGGCCCGGCGATATCTCATGGTTTAGTGCATCTCCATTGCTGTTGCTGACACTGTTGGGCTTCGTTCCTCAGCCCAACCTACATATTTATCCCTTCAACAAAAAACGGGGCCCGAAGGCCCCGTTCAATCACTCATGTTCTAAATAAACAACTTAGAACTTGTGTACTATACCAAGGGACAATCCATCATACTCAACATCTTGTTGATCGCCATCCCAATCAGCATATACAGCGTAGAGCTTGGTGCGCTTGCTTAGCTTGTGATCCAATCCAATAGAAAACGCCTCAGTATCCGTGTTGTTAGCATCGTATTCACCCTCGCCATAGGCGACCTTGACTACGTTGTTACCGAAGGTGTAGCTACCGGAAAGCTGCCAATGCTTTTCGTCAGCACCGTTAACACCGTTAGCATCGCTGGCGTCTTCATAGACAAAGCCAACGTGCCAAGCATTAGCGGTATAACCCAGACCCAGACGCCACTTCTCATAGTCCTCAGCTGCATTGAGAGAATTATCGCTCTCGTCTTCATATGCCAGAGAGGCGAAGAGAGGACCGTTCTTATAGGTAGCAGCAAGAGATACAACTTCTACACCATCATTAGTAAGACCGGAGCCCATGTCACTGGAAGGCATGCCAATAGCTGCGCCGAAAGAGAAACCGTTATAGTTAGGGCTGTAGTAGAACACGGAGTCCTGCAAACGGACATCGTCGAAACCAATTTGCTCCATATCACCGAGGGTGGTACCGAACAGCTCCAGACTAGCACTAGACTTCTTGTAAGGGCTATCGTTACGGCCAATACCTACCTTACCCCAGTTGCCGGCTAGACCGACGAAGGTGTTACGGTTATTGGTTACAGAAGTACCGGTGGTGTTATCGTCATCACCATTGATCAGGAACTCCATCTGGAAGAAAGCGCTCAGACCGTTACCCAGATCTTCAGTACCCTTGATGCCGAAGCGGGTAAAGTGACTGTCTACGGAGACGCCGTCATATCCAGCAAGTTCAGCATCCAGGCCAGTGCCAGCCCATGAGCCAAGGGCGTTAGAATCGAAGTCATGGCTATTGATGCTCATATGCATAACGCCATAGATGGTGACGTCACCAGCGGTGGCGGCCATAGGGGCTGCGATTGCGGTAGCAACTGCGGCTGCGAGTAACTGTTTTTTCATTAGTAAAACTCCCGTTTTTTGTGTTTAAAGCGAACTTAAATAAAATTCTGTGTTCAGCAAGAACGAATATAGACCTGCCTAACAAGTTTTGCAACACTTTTTTTGAAAAAAACCACAAAATCTAATCTATGTTGCTAATTTACCACAAATATTCATCTCATTTTAAGAATCACGAACCAAGACCCAAGGCAGGCAACGCTTATAACATATTGTTATTTATACAAATATATCATTCATATGTGTCGGTATTTTTATCAGGCAAAAAAACGCCGCCAAATATAACCACACACATAATTTTAATACATCGATTTCATGCACATACAAATGTGCCAATAAAACCACATCACAATCAAACTTTTTGTTGCAAAAAAAGCAATGGCCAACAAATAGGATCGTAGCAGCTAATAGCGACTCCAGCCATTATCGAAAATTGAGTCCAAAAAAATGGGGCCCGAAGACCCCGTTTTACTGCGCAGATTCTAGATACAACTTAAAACTTGTGTATGACACCAACACCAAAGCTATCCCAGTTGTCAGAGCCAGCGCTGTCATCGTCATAGTCTGCGTATACTACATATAGTTTGGTACGCTTGCTCAGCTTGCGGTCCAAACCAATAGCCCATTGGCTAGTGTCATAGTAGCGGTATCATTATCACGATCGGTATACATGGCCTTAATTACGTTGTAATCCCATACATAGTGTAGCTACCGGAGATCTGGTAGATATCGTAATCTGTTCCGGATACCACAGACACGCTTTCACGATCCTCTTAGAGAAAACCCACGTGAAAACCATCAGCACGTAGGTTGGGCTGAGGTACGAAGCCCAACATTTTAACTCACCTTTATTATGGCTCCTTGAAAACCCACTATTAGTCGATGACCATCGTAGAGGGAAACAGGCGTCTCCTGATGGCAAGCGCCATACAGCATGCTGATGGCCGAGCAACACCACCATTGCCAGTATCTTGAACAGGTGCATCTCCGCTGCTGTTGCCGTTGGGCTTCGTACCTCAGCCCAACCTACGTGCTGGAGACCGAGGATTAACCGGCCCATCCACGGGCCTCTCTCTTCAGGCCCCTTGCGGTCGTGTAAAATCGCTCTCGGAGATTTTTTCGAACCTCTGTAGGCTCTCATCCTCTTCCTAAAACAACAAAGCCCGCTTGCGCGGGCCTTATTTGGTTTGGCTGGGGACCGAGGATTCGAACCTCGACATGCGGAGTCAGAGTCCGGTGTCCTACCATTAGACGAGTCCCCAATTGTCGCTCCGTCTCAGCAATAAGCCGAGACAGGGGAACAATGAAACTATCGTTTAGAGTACTGAGGACGCTTCCGAGCTTTGTGCAGACCGACCTTCTTACGCTCTACAGCACGGGCATCACGGGTCAGGAAACCGGCCTTACGCAATGGACTGCGTAGCGCCTCGTCATAACCGGTGAGGGCACGGGCAATGCCGTGACGGATAGCACCTGCCTGTCCGGTTGTTCCGCCGCCACTTACGGTGATCTTCAGGTCAACCTTGTCCAGCATGTCAACAACCTCAAGGGCCTGACGAACTACCATGCGGGCAGTCTCACGGCCAAAGAAATTGTCTAGTGTGCGGTTGTTGACAGTGATATTTCCACTGCCTGGTGCCAGGAATACGCGCGCTGCTGAGCTTTTGCGGCGTCCTGTTGCGTAGTTTTGTGTTTGTGCCATCTTTATCTATATCCAGATCTGAATGTTAGTTTTACAGCCGTTGACGCCTAGATGTCCAGGGGCTTTGGTTGCTGAGCCTCATGTCCATGCTCTGTGCCTGCATATACGCGCAGCTTCTTGAACATGGCGCGTCCCAAGATGTTCTTTGGCAGCATGCCTTTCACCGCCTTCTCGATCACCTGCTCTGGAGCTTTATCCAGAAGTTTGCCAAGACTGATGGACTTCAGGTTGCCTATATAACCGGTATGGTGATGGTACATCTTGTCCGCCAGTTTGTTGCCGGTCACACGGATTTTCTCCGCATTGACCACAACTATGTAATCGCCGGTATCTACGTGTGGAGTATACTCAGGCTTGTGCTTACCGCGCAGTCGATGAGCTATCTCACTGGCCAAACGGCCTAATGTTTTGTCAGTGGCATCTACCAGATACCATTCGCGGCGTACCTCAGCCGGCTTTGTACTTACGGTCGTCATCAGACTCGCTCCGAAAGAAAACTTAACTCTAAAGATATATCTATTTGATACGAGGCAGGCCGCAATAGGCCAACCATCAAATCACTTGAAAAAAGAGCGCGAATGTTACCGGACTCCCTAGAAATATACAAGGGGACCATGAAAATAATCAGGCAAAATAGCACCAAACTGATTCTGGCTGTCAATTGTAGATAAATCGGGGATAATTCTCCATCATCAGATGTTCCAACCTATTGAAACACAAACCAAACCCTGGGAGCTGAGGGCATATGCAGAATCATCACAACAATTCCTACGCAAAAAGTTGATCCAGTGAAGCAAGAACAGATACTTGCAGAGGCCGATCGCTGTGTTAAATGCGGCTATTGCCTTCCTCATTGCCCCACATATGCACTTAGTGCAGACGAGGGGGAGTCCCCGCGTGGCCGTATCGCACTGATCCAGGGGCTGATTCAGGGAACGGTGGATACTCAGCGTCTACACGATCACCTGGACTCCTGCCTGGCCTGCCGCGCTTGTGAAACCGCCTGTCCATCAGAGGTTAATTATGGGCTGCTCATCACTTCTGTTAGAGCAATACAGAAGAGCAGTGACAAAACTTCAGGCGGACCACATCGAATAGTATTATCGCTGCTTTCTCGCGCCCCCTACATGCGATCCATGTCCAGGCTGGCGGGCATATATCAAGAACTCGGCGGATCCTACCTTGCGAACGCGCTCGGGGGAAAGACCATACGACGACTCAACGGATTGATGCCATCTCTGATTGAGACAACCCCTTGGAAAGAAATCTACCCCGCGCTGGGCGTGACAATGGGACGAGTCGGTCTGTTCACCGGCTGTATTGGTCGCATCACTGATCGGCCTGCGCTGAATTCGAGCATACGGATACTAAACCGGCTTGGGTATGAAGTGGTAATTCCACCAGACCAGGGTTGCTGTGGGGCCATGCATCTGCACAGCGGAGATAGGGCAGAAGCTGATCTTCTCGCAAAAAATAACAGCAATGCATTCTCCAAAGATAAACTGGATGCAATCGTTAGTGTGGCTACCGGTTGCAGTTCTAATCTTGCTGAGTTGGGAGCTCCGGTTATGGATATCAGCAGCTTTCTCTGTAACGCTCCGAACATCCAGAAGACTGTATTGCATCCCTTGAAGAAGAGGGTCGCAGTCCACACTCCATGCTCTATGAAAAACGTCCTAAAGACTGGATCAGATCCATATCGGCTGCTGAGACTGATCCCAGATGTTAACCTGTTCACACTTCCGGAAAATGGCCTCTGTTGTGGAGCGGCAGGGCTATACATCCTTACCAACCCAGACAACGCGGACGCCCTGCGTGAAGACAAAATCAACGGCCTGCGCCATAGCCAGGCCGAAATTCTGGTTACATCAAATACCGGATGCTCTATGCATTTGGCCGCAGGTATCCGCGAGTCCGGTATGGAGATTGAGGTGCTACACCCGGTAGAGTTGCTGGCTCGACAGATGCCCAATTAGCTATCTAATCACTCCTCTACCAGTTCAAAACCATGAGTGATATCTACTGAGGCCCCCAACATTATCGAGGCGGAACAGAACTTTTCCGCACTCAACTCGACCGCCCTTCCAACCGTCTTTTCTTTTAGACCTGGGCCTGCTACCTTGAAATGAACATGAATACGGGTAAACACCTTAGGGTCAGTCTCGGCACGTTCTGCCTCAAGCTCAACCTCGCAGAAACTAACCTCATGCCGACCTTTGCGCAGAATATGAACCACATCAAACTGGGTACAGCCACCCAGTCCCAGCAGAATCATCTCCATCGGTCTGGTACCTAGATTTCTCCCCCCAAACTCTTCAGGACCATCCATTACAACAGCGTGACCACTACCTGCCTCACCGACCATAAGGGTATTTTCAACCCACTTTACCCGCGCTTTCATTCACACCTCTCTGGATTTTATTCTCTACTACTAATATATTGACGGATGAGCCACGGATCGACAACCGAAACCAGCCGCTTTAGAAGCTTCTGGCCTACAGGATAATCAAATTTAAATTATGACAATTATTCAACCGCCGCCACCAGATCCTGAATACCTGCAGCCATTTCTATCCTTCTGTCACCGCAGAAGATACCCGGCGAAGACTGAGATCATTCGACCTGGCGATCCGGCAGATGTCCTGTACTACATAATAGAAGGTTCGGTAACCATCATCATAGAGGACGAAGATGGTCGTGAAATTATTCTCACCTATCTAAACAAGGGGGAGTTTATAGGCGAGATGGGGCTCTTCATACCACAAGCACTACGTAGCGTCCTGGTACGAACCCGTTCAGAATGCGTGCTAGCAGAAATCAGTTACAGCCGCCTTGAACAACTGTTCGATACCGACCTCAAACAACATGCCAGACAGATACTCTATGCCTTCGGTGCTCAGATGACGGAACGTCTGCTGCACACCAGCCACAAGGTGGGGCATCTGGCATTTCTTGATGTTACCGGTCGTATCGCCGGCACTCTGCTCGAGCTGTGCAAACAGCCAGACGCCATGACCCACCCGGACGGCATGCAAATAAGGATTACCCGCCAGGAAATCGGACGCATCGTGGGGTGTTCCCGCGAAATGGCAGGACGAGTTCTAAAGACTCTGGAAGAACAAGGGTTGATACACGTAAAGGGAAAGACCATCGTGGTCTTTGGAACCCGCTAACAAACAGAAAAATTCATCTCAAAGATAGTCACACAAATATATCTGCCATAGCCAGTATTATGGTCGAGCATTCTTCCTTTCGTTCTCAGCAGAATCTACACCCTTGGCAGGAGAGAAGGTAAACACTCTGGGCGTAAGATTTGAAGAATAACTTTCTGGATACAGATAAAAATAACTCCAAACCATGGCTGTAACCAGGACCCCGGCCAACAGCACAATAGACGCGAAACGCCACTCTTTCTTCCGTCTACTCTTTATGTTTTGCATCGACCCCCTAGGAACAAATGGCTCTAGCTTATACGATATAGAGTCTTGCTGGATAGATACAAACTGAGTGCTATCCATGTTCAGATCTGGCACAAGAATTCCTGTGCTTTCCATATCGCATGGACTATCGACACCCTCCTCACGCAGAAGCCGCTTAATACTGCAGACGGCTCCTCTCTGCTCGATCTTATTGCGTAAACGCTCCGCCTTTTCTAGGGTAAGATCACGTCGAATAACCGATGGCTCGCCAACCAGCAATGGCCTGATTCTATCTTCAGGAATCTTGAACAGACGACTCAACTCAGCAATAACATCCCGTGTCTGATAACCAGACATAACCCACCCAGTGAGGATAATGCGGTATCTCTCAACCTGCATCCTATCTATACCTTTTTGTTATTCTCTCTATATTTAGGTACGCCTTTGTTACCAGGGCAACTCTGGTCCGTGTTGGCGACTCTTTAAGGTTTTCTATCGACCTAGATCCAAGTAAATCTAAAACACAAATAACTATATGCTTGATTCTACCCTAAACACCACACCATCTACACCTATCACCCGTACCTGCGTCCCCACTGGGCAGTCATCTCCGGTTATTTTCCAGGTAGTGTCGTCCACTCGTATCTTACCAAAACCATTGACGATAGGTTCGCTTAGGGTAAAAGCCCGTCCCACATACTGTTCACCGCGGCGATTCAGTTTCGGCTGGTCTGACTCTGTCGGATGCGACTTCAGGTAGTAACGCCAAAGCGCAACACTGGCCACGCTGAACGCAGAAAATAGTATGACTTGTATCTCCCAGCCAATATCCGGCAACAGCAAAACCAACAATCCTACAACTCCGGCAGAGACCCCCATCCATAGAAAGAATATAGCGGGAGAAATTATCTCCAGAATTACCAACAGAACCCCCAGTACCCACCAGTGCCAATAGCTTGCTTCTTGCAACCAATCCATCAGGCATCACCTCCTGACTGCTTGGCCATAGCGCCCTTGGCAATCTCGGCAATACCGCCGATCGAGCCGATAAGACTGGATGCCTCCAGTGGCATCAGAATCACTTTCTGGTTGTCGGCAGTGGCAATTTGCGCCAGCGCTTCGGTATATTTTTGCGCCACAAAATAATTAATGGCATTGAGATCACCCTTGGCAATGGCCTGGGATACCATCATGGTTGCCTTGGCCTCGGCTTCGGCCAAGCGCTCACGCGCTTCGGCCTCACGGAAGGATGCTTCCTTATCACCTTCTGCCTCCAAAATAGCGGCCTGTTTTTCACCTTCTGCCTTGAGAATTGCGGCCTGACGATGGCCTTCCGCCTCTAGAATCTGCGCCCGCTTTTCACGCTCAGCCTTCATCTGGCGAGCCATGGCATCTACCAGATCACGTGGTGGAGAGATATCCTTGATCTCAATACGGGTAACCTTGATGCCCCATGGAGTAGTTGCGTCATCAACAACTTCCAGTAGCTTGGCGTTGATCTGATCACGCATGGAGAGCAGTTCATCCAGATCCATCGAACCCATAACCGTACGAACATTAGTCATAGTAAGATTGAGTATGGCGTGGGTTAGCTGACTCACTTCATAAGCCGCCTTGGCTGCATCCAGGATCTGATAGAACACTACTCCATCAACCGTCACCATTGCATTATCCCTGGTGATGACCTCCTGAGAAGGCACGTCCAGCACCTGCTCCATCATATTTAGTTTTGCGCCGATTATATCCACCAAAGGGACAATTAGATTAAGCCCAGGAGCCAGTGTTTTGGTGTAACGTCCAAAGCGCTCCACCGTGAACTCCATTCCCTGTGGCACCCGCTTGGCCCCTAGTACAACGATGATCACCGCAAGCACGGCAATTACAATGGCAAATTCACCCATCCGAAATCCCTCCTGAAAATTAATATTATTGGACCCAAGTATACTCCGTTCAACTCCACTGCATAGTGGGAAAGATCACCCGCTTTCCTGTTACACTTTCCATTTATCCGTCAGACAATAGCCGATAACATTTCAGTCAATGGCCAAGCTTGTCGGTGCGAACAGCATTCAATCACTACAAATAAGCAAGAGACAGATGATCAGCTCTATTCAGAAACCACCAAAATCACTACTACGCAAAGTCGGCAAAGCCATTTCTGACTACAGTATGATTCGCGAAGGCGATCGCATCCTACTTGGCGTATCCGGCGGCAAGGATTCACTCTCACTGTTGCAGATACTGGCCCATCTGCGCACCTATGCGCCGGTTCAATTCAACTTGGGAGTAATCACCGTTGATCCAGAAGTTGAGGGGTTTGATCCGAGCCATCTCAAGGCATATTATGAATCACTTGGAGTCCCCTACTACTATCAGCAACAGCCAATTATGGAGGAGGCGAAAACACGTATGGACGGCGACTCCTTCTGCGCCTATTGCTCACGGATGAAACGCGGCATTATGTACTCCACCTGTCGCGAGCACGGCTACAACGTCCTGGCCCTGGCACAACATCTGGACGATCTGGCTGAAAGCCTGCTTATGTCAATGTTTCATGGCGGACAACTGCGTACCATGAAGGCGCACTATGTAAATAACGACGGAGACATTCGCATCATCCGTCCGCTGGTCTACTGTCGTGAGACTCAGACCGGTGGATTTGCTAGAGAGGCGGGCTTACCGATCATTCCAGACAGCTGTCCGGCATGTTTTGATATGCCGACCCAGCGCCAGCATATGAAAGAACTGTTACACCGGGAAGAGAAGAATAATCGGCATCTCTACGCCAATCTGTTACATGCCATGCGGCCGCTGATGGATGAGGCTCCGCCGCTTACAACAACCGAAGAAATAGCTTCGTGATAGTACAAAAATAGTATTGATATACCTTATGTCGACCTTATATTAGAATAGTCTTATTTACTGCCTATCTGGAGATAACGGCATGAAAGTCAGCCTGATCATAGTCCTGTCAACCCTGTTCCTGATCATGGGGGCAGAGGCCAAACCTGTTCTGGGGACAGCCCAGGCGGATTATCGAGAGATACCGTTAGAGCATCGACTGGATGGCGTGGTTGAAGCAGTAGACCAAGGCACGCTCTCAGCCCAGACCCAGGGACAAGTGCTAGAAATCCTGGTCGATGTAGATGACTATGTAAAACAGGACAGCGTCGTTATCCGTCTTAATGATACCGAACAAAAGGCGCGCTCGAACCAGGCCAAAGCGGAACTCAACGCAGCCACAGCGCGTCTGGATGAGGCCGAGAAGGAGCAACGACGCATCGCCTCCGTGTATGAAAAGAAGCTGGTTTCCGACTCGGCTTTCGATCAGGCGAACGCAGGTCTTGATGCGGCCAAGGCCCGCCACAAGGCCGCGCTGGCCGGGCTTGAACAGGCACAGGAGCAGTTGCGATATACCGAAATCAGAGCGCCATTCTCCGGCATAGTCACTCAGCGTCATATCGAGGTGGGCGAAACCGCCAATCCCGGCCAGCGGCTGATGAGCGGGCTGTCCCTGGATAAACTGAGAGTCAACGTGAACGTGCCCCAGAGCCTGATCCCGGCAATCAGAAATAGCGGCAAGGCCAGGATCGAGCTGCCGGGTGACGGCGTGGTTGAGGCCACAGATCTGACCATATTTCCCTATGCTCAGGCCGGAAGCAACACCTTCAAGGTACGACTGGGGCTACCGGCGAGCGCCACCGGACTATTCCCCGGTATGTATGTCAAGACGGCGTTTCCGATAGGCACTCAAAGACATCTGCTGATACCACAGCAGGCAGTGGTATTTCGCAGCGAGGTGACGGGAGTCTATGTGTTAAACCGGGAGGGAAGGATAACCTTCCGCCACATACGCCTGGGAGAAAAGCTGGGGGACGGGACGGTTGCCATACTCGCAGGATTGGATCAGGGCGAGAGAGTTGCGCTGGATCCGGTCGCCGCTGGTGCCCAACTCAAGCAACAGGTCAAGGAGACCAACGGTGGATAAAATGGGCATATCAGGCCGCATCGCCAATAGTTTTCTTACCACCAGCATCACGCCACTACTGGCACTGGTAGGGCTACTGCTTGGGATTTTCGCGGTAATGATCACCCCGCGCGAAGAAGAGCCACAGATCGATGTGACTTTCGCGAATATCTTCATTCCATTTCCCGGCGCTACCGCAACAGAGATAGAAAACCTGGTTGCCGCTCCGGCGGAACAGGCCATGTCCGAGATCGAGGGGGTGAAGCATATCTACTCCACCTCCCGCCCCGGCATGGCGGTTTTGACCGTGCGCTATAAGGTTGGAGTAAGTCGCGCGGACGCCATACTGCGACTGTATAACAAGGTCTACTCCAACCAGGACTGGCTGCCCGCCAACCTGGGTGTGGGTCAGCCCATTGTCAAACCCAAAGGCATTGACGATGTGCCTATAATCACCGCCACCCTCTGGTCTGACGATCCGAACATCGGCGGTTATGAACTTGGTCAAGTAGCTCACGCCATCGAGGCCGAACTGCAACGGGTACCGGGAACCAGAGACATCTACACAATAGGCGCACCGGAGCGGGTGGTAGGCGTACTGCTGGACCCACAGGCGCTAGCCGGATACAACATAAATCTGGATGAACTGCAACGAGCGCTCACTGCAGCCAACGTAGTGCGCGACAATCTGAGCCTCACCACTGATAACCGCGAGGTACTGATACAGGCCGGCAGCTTCCTATCCAGCGCCGAACAGGTGGGCGATCTGGTGGTGGGCGTGCACAACGGCAGCCCGGTGTTTTTGCGTGATGTGTCAACGATCAAGCATGGACCCGACCAGCCCAGTCAGTATGTGTGGATCGGGAGCGGCCCTGGCTCTACGAATAAACTTCTCTCCGGCTCCGATACCCTGCCCGCTGTAACCATCGCCATTGCCAAGAAACCCGGCACCAACGCAGTAGACATAGCCAACGCCGTGATCGAACGCTTTGCGCAACTAGAGGGCATATTTATCCCCGAAGGTGTGCACGCCAGCATCACCAGAAACTACGGCGCCACCGCCGATGCCAAAGCCAAGAAACTCATCAGCAAACTGGCCTTCGCCACCGTGTCAGTGGTGTTGCTGGTTCTGTTTGCCCTTGGTTGGCGCGAGGCCGCCATCGTAGGTGCGGCCGTGGTGGTGACCCTGACCATCACCCTGTTTGCATCCTGGGCCTGGGGCTTTACCTTGAACCGGGTATCCCTGTTCGCCCTGATCTTCTCCATCGGCATACTGGTGGATGACGCCATCGTAGTGGTAGAAAACATCCACCGCCATATCGCGCTCGGGGCCGAGAATCTGCTCGAAGCCATTCCTCTGGCGGTAGACGAAGTGGGCGGACCAACCATCCTGGCCACCTTCACCGTGATTGCAGCCCTGATGCCTATGGCCTTTGTCAGCGGCCTGATGGGGCCGTACATGAGCCCGATCCCGATCAACGCATCCATGGGCATGCTGATCTCTCTGCTGGTGGCATTCATCCTCACCCCCTGGCTCACCAACAAGGCGCTGGCTGGCAAGGCCCACGGTCAAGCCAGTCACACCGATGAGGGAGATGAAAATAATCTGCCGACCCGCATCTTCCAACGTCTGATGCAGCCATTCATAAACCCACAAGGCGGACGCACTAAACGGGTGTTGTTGCTGATATCCATACTGGTAATGATCGGGGCATCCATATCGTTGGTCGCGTCTAAATCGGTGATTATGAAGATGCTGCCGTTCGATAATAAATCAGAGTTCCAGGTGGTTCTGGACATGCCGGAAGGCACCAGTCTGGAACAGACGGCCCGTGTGCTGAACGAGATCGGCGTCTTCCTTAAAACCGTTCCTGAAGTCACCAACTATCAGACCTACGCCGGCACCTCCGCCCCCATCAGCTTCAATGGTCTGGTGCGCCAATACTACCTGCGCGAAGGCCCCAATCTGGGAGACATACAGGTCAACCTGCTGGACAAGACCCAGCGTGACCGCCAAAGCCACGAGATCGCCCTGGCCGTGCGCCCACCCATTCAAAAGATCGCTGCAAGATACCAAGGCAATGTAAAGATAGTTGAACTACCCCCCGGCCCGCCGGTGCTATCACCTCTGGTAGCTGAGATCTATGGCGTGGATTATCAGGGTCAGATCGGCATCGCCAAACAGGTGCGCGATTATTTTACCCAGACTTCGGACGTGATCGACATCGATGACAGTGTAGAGACTGCATCGGCCAAACTACTGGTCAGCATCGACCGCACCAAGGCCGCTCTGCTGGGCGTCTCCCAAGACAGTGTAACTCAAGCCCTGGCTACGGTGATGGGAGGAACTGATATGACTTATCTACATGGAAAGAATCTGAAGTATGCGGTTCCAATCCGGGTCAAATATGCAGAGGCCGACAAGTCTGATCTACAACAGGCATTATCATTGAAGGTCACCAGCATGCAGGGAGAATCTGTGCCCCTGTCTGAGATGGTCACAGTTACCCCAACCCAGCGCGAACACTCAATACATCACAAAGACCTGCTGCCGGTAGTCTATGTAACCGGCGACATGGCCGGCGAGACCGATAGCCCACTGTATGGCATGTTCGCCATCTCTGACGCCATCAACAAACAGGGCAAACCGGAACAGTGGTTTATCTCCCAGCCGGAGAATCCCTATTCGTACAGCCTCAAGTGGGACGGAGAGTGGCAGATAACCTACGACACTTTTCGTGACATGGGCATCGCCTACTCAGTTGGCCTGATACTCATCTACCTGCTGGTAGTGGCCCAGTTCCGCTCCTATCTGGTACCGCTGATAATCATGGCCCCGATACCTCTGACCATCATCGGCATACTGCCAGGTCATGCGATTTTAGGCGCACAGTTCACCGCCACGTCCATGATCGGCATGATCGCACTGGCCGGAATCATTGTGCGGAACTCCATACTGTTGGTGGACTTCATAAATCAACAGGTGCGAGCCGGGATGGAACTGGAGAAGGCGGTTATTCAATCTGCGGTGGTGCGAGCCAAGCCGATCATCTTAACTGCCATTGCAGCAATGGGTGGTGCTTTCTTTATTCTGGATGATCCAATCTTCAGTGGTCTAGCAGTGTCGATGATCTTCGGTCTGCTGGTTTCTACTGTGATGACTCTGGTGGTTATTCCGGTGGTTTACTTTGCTGTTATGCAGAAGAGGTTGGGGCAGATTAAGAGTGGGGTTGGTTAAGTTATCCTGAAGTGTTTAATCTAATTATTTTCCATGGACAATCTTCTTCATAATACACTGCCTCTAATTCATCCATGATTAGACTTAGCTGTATTGTCTGCCATTGTTGCTCCTGGTTATGCTCTTCAATCAATCTTTCTTCCCATGATTTATCAAGCACAACTATTTGAGCGCTGTTCGATTCAAACTTAAAACTATCTGTTTTTAATCTCCACTCACGCTCCCAAGTTAGATCAATATCAGGAGGCTCATACCTCATATGTCTCCAACTGTTTTCATCATTTAGTTGCGACAATTCACTATCAGATTGGTAAATCACATGCCTTCCGCCAAGATTGTAAATATGCTCCTTACTTGTCATTACACCAAATGGTGAGTATTGCGAATAAAACGATGGATTTAACAAACCACCCTTTAAAAATGGCAGTGGTGTTTCAGAAAAACACACGCATTTCGCATTTCCCTTAATAATACCTCCCGCATTAGATCCATATATTTTTTGCTCACTAATAATGTTTTTTAAATTTTGGTACGCATCTTCATACGAGTCACCTTTAGTGAAATGTATAAGGCGCTGTGAAATATCATCTCTCATGATTCTTACCAATATTCCATTATGTTTGCGAAGGTTATCAGAGAGGTTATAGTTTTGGTAATTAGTTTCGCAGCTAACAGAGCCTGCCCTATTCCAATACCTCATTACGTCTGCTGCGAGCCCATTTCTTTTGCATGCCCAAAAGAAATAGGCGAAAGAAAAGGGCACCCGGCTGTTACACCCTGCGGGTTCCCTGCGCTTCTCGTTTCCAGCGGGGCTGTCCATAAGGGGCATCCTGCCCCGATGGACAGGACCGACGTCCATGTCGGTCCCCTTCGGGCCTTACCGCTTCCAACTCCGATGCTCGGTGTAACAGACGGGATTCTTGGTGGTTGTTCCTAGTACGCAGTTTTTTGAATGTTTTCTAGTTTGAATTTATTGGTAATCTCGAAAAGAGTTGTTTTAATCCTCCTCCGACGCAGCCGAGTACCGGAACCGATACAGGATCAGGCCCGTAGGGGCGCCACAGGGAAGTGGCACCTTCAGCGAGGGATAAGGATATTCCTTCGCTGGAGCCCCTGGAGCGGTGAGGAACGGAGGGAACCCCAAAGGGGCAAGTCGTGGAGTGCCTTTTTCTTTGGTAACTTTCTTTTGGGCATACAAAAGAAAGTTACTCGCAGCCGAACACGAAAGGTAGAAAAGTGTGAAGTAATATTTAGGCTGTGAACCTAATTACAGAACTTATGAAAAATCTGGATCCCGTGGTCGAGCCACGGGATGATGGAAGCGCAGGTTTACTGGATGCTGGATCAAGTCCAGCATGACGAAGGCTTTAGTAAAAAGCGTGAATTAAGAAGCTTGCCTTCACTTGCAAAACTACTTACGAAAAAAGATAACCCGGACAAACAGAATCAGCCCGCTAATTTCCCAAAAATCTTAAACCCCGCAACATAAGTACCAACCGCAGAACCTAACGTACTAAACAAAAACACCAGCAAAGTACGCGAAACCCGATTACGCCACCAGCCCATCATATGCGTGGTGTCATGACGCAACTCACTAAAATCTCCAACCCGAGGCTTGCGCAGAAATATCTCCACCGCCGCAGTAGCCATACCCGCTCCAACAGTTGGATTTAACGAGGTGATAGGTGCCGCCACAAAAGCGGCTATGGTGGTAAGGGGATGAGCGCCTGCCAACAACGCCCCCAGAGCCGAAAGGCCACCGTTGATCAGCACCCAGTCTGCTACCAAGCTCCAGCCGATCTCGGGGCTGCGCATAAAGCCGATAACAAAACCGGAGATGATAAGAGCAA
>RRYU01017474.1_pt1 | contig 15876 bp, 16 predicted proteins | sample 2162651 | NCBI WGS metagenome assembly RRYU01 (sample SAMN10267283, study PRJNA491782) | microbial mat metagenome | isolation source: biomat in the production well | place: Japan: Minami-Kanto gas field, natural gas well KTG3 | collected 2017-06 | reverse complement strand
CTGGTTTGCGGCCTGTTGCTGAGTTTGCTGCAAGGCGTCCGTCCAGCGATCGAGCCGGGCTTTCTCGCCGGCTTCCTGACGTTCGCTCCAGTCGGCGTTGGTCTTGTTGATCGAATCCAGCACCGCTAATGATGTACGCCCGAATTCATCTCTGAATGCCCCAAAGGATTCCATCATCCCCTGATTCAAAGCGTCATTCGAGCGCTCATGGGCCGCAAGGCCATTCTGCCAGGCACGCGCAACATCCTCAGAGGTCTGCGCAAACCTAGCGGATAGGATCTGGAGCTGATCCTGCACCGTCTGGCTCAGTTGCTGGTGGGTGCTTTGCACACTCCGGCTGATTTCGGCGCTGATGTCCGTCATGACCGCCCGCACGATGGGCTGGATTCCTTCGCCGACCAGTCGGCCACTCTCGGTAAGAATACGGTCGCTCTTTGCAACACTGTCACGGAGGGATTTGTCGACCGATGCCGCCAGTTCCCCATACAGGGTCTTGGCCGACTCATGAAAGCGGTCCTGGTTTCCCACCAACTGCTCACCCAGCTTGTCGGTCATGCGTTCCATGTGGGCCGTCAGGACATGAAGTTTCTCTGCGATTTCCGGCAGGCTCTGCGATTGGACCTGTAGTGCCTTAAACGTCTCCTGCCGCTGATGCGTCATGGAAAAACGCCGAAAAACCGTGGCAATCTTGTTATCCAACTGGCGGATGGACAACATGCGGTCACGCCGGCTCAAAGCCGACATCAACCCCAGCATGGCAGACGCCGCCACGCCTGCGACCGATGTTCCGAACGCCAGCCCAAGTCCACCCATCGGTGCGGTCAGCGCCTGGCGGATGGCTTCCAGATCGGACGACCCCTCCAGCGCAACGACGACGCCTTTCAAGGTTTCCACCAACCCCACGAAGGTCCCCAGCAAACCCAACATGACCAGCAAACTGACCAGGTAAGGGGTGAGCACAGGCCCGGGAAATACAACGCGATCGCCTTCAATTCGCTGGCGTATCGAATGCTGCAAAGAGGGGTGCAGTTTGATCAACCATTCGTCGAGCACAATGATGCGATCCGCCGCCTCGTCGGAGAGTGCGGCAAGTGACCGGGTCAAAACCGATGTCGCCCTTCGGAACTGCAGGAGCTCAATAGCGCCAATGGCATAAACGCCCCCGATGACTGCCGTGACCGACAAGGCCAGCGTATCCGATTCGATAAAATTCATTCCCATCATCACAACGGCCGCGGCACCAAGCAAAAATGCCATTGCGAAAATATATCTTGTCATCGAGTTTTTCCCACCTGTTCATTAACGGCCTCGACCAACCCCAAGACCGGCAGCAACCGAAGCTCCAGCTCAGCGAGCAACAACCCCTGCATTTCTTTGAAAAATCTGTCGAGCCATCCGTCTGGCTGTGCCCCTATTTTCAGGATGTTCTCCTCCGATTGATCCTCACTCACTGCCAGACCCGGCTCGTCATGACGTGAGCGGTGTTCCTGCAATAAGAAATCAAAACGCTTACCGAGAAGTCGCGGAATGACAGCAAGAGACTTTCGGGTGTGCATCGACAGCGTGCCCCTTACTGCTTCATCCAATGCGGCGAGCTGCGCCAATTCCGCGGATACTCCGCATACCGCGCCACTGACCCCTATCTGCAGCGTCTGTATCTTGGATTCAAACTCACGCTGATGAGAGACATAAAAGCGATTGTATGGCTCGAATGTGGCCAGCTTATCGAGAGGAACACCGGTATTGAGCGTGGGCAATTTTCTACGTGTAGTCCCTGCCCCGGGGACAAAGCTCTCCACTACGGATTGCAGCAGCGACATACGCACGCGAAGAATCTCTTCCTTGAGTATCTCACTGGATGTCGGACTCGGTTCGAAGGTCATTCTGCGAAGCTTGTCATGTTGCGCTGAAAACCTCATTGATTCCCCAAAATCAATCAAGCGGCCTAGCCGCTCGGTGAAATTTTTATGTGAAAACTCCACATCTGATACCGCCAGATCCGATAGAAGACGAACCAGTCTCGTACCATGGTCGCCAATTTGCTGCAGAGATGCTTCAGTCATAAATATTTACGATTTCGTTGTCTAAATCGCTACTTGTACAAACACAATAATCAACAGTATCCGGACTCATTTGAACCGGAGCCAATAAGTACGCCACAAGACGGGGAGTGAATCACGGGTAACCCGGCAGCAGGCACATCTAGTAAAAAACACACCCTTGGTAATTCAATGGTTTCATAGGTCTGATAAAGGATTGACAAATTTCTCAGGCGAATCAGGGATAGGCAAGGTATTTATCCTTGATAAAATCCCCAAATCACGCTGGAGAGTTTCTCCTATTGATTGAGGTATTGGTTCAAGGTCGTTCGAAATTGATCAGGTCCACTCACAATCGCTCTGCCAAGGCCATGCCGTTTCACCCAGTTCCATATCCATTCGCCCGGATATGTTCGGCGAGCCAACGACCGATGCCGTCTTTGTGAGTGAAAGAACTGCAGATACTGCCCCCAATTACTCACGCGCCTCGGCGACGCTGTCGTAAGCTTTTTAAATAGGCCTCGTGGCACTTCAGATTGAAATATAAAGTTTTACTTTTGTTGGGCGTTGACCTCGTTCAGCATGGCTAATGCCAAGGCGAAGGCTCTCATCAAGCGGGCCGTTGTCTGCGCGGGGTCGTCGGGTAAAATCGCTTGCTCGGCATTTGCTTCCCGGCTTGTTTTAGCGATGCCCTGTAGACGTTCGGCCAACTCTTCCAGGGAAGGTGGTTTTGACTCGCTCTTCTCGGCTTTTGCCGATTCTTCCATGCTGCTCAGTCGCGTTTGCAAGGTATTGACGAGGGGTGCCTGTCCTGTCACATAGAGTTCGTTCTGAGCAACAACGGCATTCTCAATGGCTATGCCGAGACCTTGCAGTACCTTACTTCCCAACGCCTTGAACCTGATGGGTGAGCGGTGCGCTTCCTAATAGACCACAGCCAGAGACGTCATACCTTCACAAGCAAAATGCTTACCCGTGGAATGGATTGCCAGTCTGATGATCCAATACCAGCACCATGGTATTCAAACACTATAGGCGCTGGATGCAGGATGACGCACGCGACATGATGAACCCATCCGAAACCCACCAGGGTTCCAGGCAATAAAAAGCCCCAATGACCTGCGGTCAATGGGGCCTTATTCCCAATCTGATTTTTTTATCTGTGGCAGCCCAAAAAATCAGATAAAAACCATATTTTTAATTGGTAGCGGGGGAAGGATTTGAACCTTCGACCTTCGGGTTATGAGCCCGACGAGCTGCCAGACTGCTCCACCCCGCAGCAATGTGGCGTATTCTACTGGTCTAATTTGTGCCATGCAACACTGTTACAGATAAAAATGTTATATGGCATTTTTATGGATAATTTACAGCGCAATTGAGGTGAGCGCTGCAAATGCAAGCGGCCGTGTCGTCAGATCGTAAGGGTTTTATTGCTGCTGAAGTGTCTTGCCGCCACATGAGAGCCCACCTGCTGGATGAGGCGGACTCCCGTGCCGACAAGCCTGGGGAGGAGAACTTCAGGCGTTTGGCGGCTCCCTGCCCGCCCAAGGATCGCCAAACTGCAGCCAGGCAGGGTTGATGTCCAATATCTCAGCGATCTTCATGATCTGCCTTGGACGCAGGCTATTACCGTTTTCTATCTTTTGGATGACGGCTTGGTTAGTGCCCGACATATCGCCCAGTTCCGCCTGGGTCAGGCCCTTTTCCCTTCTTACCAACCTTAAACGCTCACCTATGTACTCGGGACCAGCAATGTATGGTTTCATGGAATGATTTCCGCCAATCAATTAATCAACAATTCGAATACTCAGAAGCAGATTCTATAGCATAACAGCGAATACTCAAAGTAATATTACTCATCGAATACAAGAACCTGCCGCCCATGCCTTTAAGGAACGTTATTATTATAGTGCATTGCTTGCATATTATTAAGAATATAGATCTAAATTCTACAGCTCGATAGTATAATCGAGATCCAGATCACATCCCCCGGGGCTTAAAACCCCGGATAACAACTATCGTCTTTTTCCGGATTTACTAATATGTTTCCGCACATTACAGGCATTTTATTCTTGTTTTTTGGTCGCGTACCATTTTAGTGTCACTGCTTCTGCCAAAGGGCACAAGCAGGCGCAGGCACAACGACTCATGTGAATAGTAACAAAAACAGATGGAGGAATGAAAACCATATGCCCTATCGATTGTTTTCAGGCATGGCCCTATCAAATGCTAATCAACCAATAAAAAAAACCCGGCCGAAGCCGGGTACGAAACGCTCTTCTCGGTTAGAGAGAGACGAGGAGGACTAGCGGGTGCACCAAGAAATATTGTTATACGATTCCTCAGTGCGATATTCAAACAATCGCGTCACCTGATTTCTTTCATTATCAATATGTTATTAACTGATTTGACGGTGCCTTATTACACTGCAGCTGAATGTGCCGATTATGCCGGTGAACATCCGTTTCAATCAGAACCAGTCCTCATTGGCGATCGCTAGTGGATAAACAAACCTCCATTCACCGGGATATTTGCGCCGGTAATGTAGGCGCTCTCAGATCCGGCGAGAAAGGCCACTGCCGCTGCGATTTCTTCCGGCTTTGCCATCCGCCGCATGGGTACGCCCGAAACAATGGCTTCACGTACATCGTCGCGCATAGCGGCAGTCATGGCTGTTTCCACGTAACCCGGAGATACCGTGTTGACGGTAATGCCTTTGGCAGCGCCCTCCTGGGCCAGTGCCATGGTAAACCCATGCATGCCAGCCTTGGCGGCCGAGTAGTTGGTTTGTCCGAACTGGCCACGCTGGCCATTGACAGAGGAGATGTTGATCACTCGGCCGAAGCCGCGCTGCAACATGCCGTTCCAGACTGGGCGGGTCACATAAAATACACTGCTTAAATTCGTATTGATCACTGCGTCCCAGGCCGACGCTTCCATTTTCTTGAACGTCCCATCCTTTGTGATTCCGGCGCAGTTGACCAGCACGTCCACAGGACCGAGATCCTTTTCCACGTCGGCAATCATGCGGGCACTGTCCTCGGCGGAAGACACATCACAGGAGACGATCTCAATTTTCACGCCGTCAGCTGCTTGCTCTTTCTGCCAAGTCTCCGCTATCTCTTTTTCCGCCGGGTAGTAGCTGGCCACCACTCGACAGCCGTCCTGGGTCAGACGACGGCAAATGGCCGTGCCGATACCGCCAATTCCACCGGTAACGAGCGCGATACGGTTTCCATCACTCATGTGCATGTACCTTTAATTAGTTATACGGAAGCCTGAGCGTTGCTCATGTTCTGAGTCATTTCTTTGACACCCTTCTCGAACCAGTTACGGTATTCGTCGCGGGTGTCACCAGCCAGCTTCACATTCTGCCGGCCTACATTCATGACGCCTTCAGTCAACTCCTTTGTCATCTCCATGTTGCCCTGGATCAGTTCGCTGAAACCCTTAGCTTCGCTGGCCAGGTTGGCTTGGCGCAAGCCATTTTCCATAAACATTTGCAGGGTATTCATCTGATTGCCCATCAACTGCTCCATGGCATGCAGATTGATTTCACCCAACTGCTGCATGTGCTCGAAACCCTGCCTGCTCATTTTTTCAATCATTGCAACATTTTGTTTAGCGTTATTCATTTTGAGCCTCCTTGGTTGTGCAGCGCGTCATTGTTGCAGTGCACAATAAACCCGACATCGGATCATGTCAACACTTTTTGTGCGTTGCACAATAAAATATCTTCACGTCTCCCACGAGACGAACATCCTCAGGGGACAAATGGAAAACGGATTTAGGAAATCTCTGGGAACAACGGAGAATCAGGATGAGGTCTTTTCATCATCCTTGGCCTTGGAGTCACTCTCACTCTTGTTGCCGGGGGATCTGGCCGCCTGCAGGAAACTCTTCTGCATATCAGTCCACATCCGCATATTGCGTTGCGCCATATTCGTCATGGAATCGAGGGGATTGTCACCCATGGTCCCACGTATCTCCCATTGCTGGTGGGCGAACAGATTTAGACTCTCTTCCAGATACCGGGCAAACATACCTTGCAGGGTGCCACCATAAAAGTGAATCATCTGAGACAGCATTTTGGCTGAAAACAAAGGGGCCCCAGCGGATTCCTCCTCCAGCATAATCTGGAGCAGGATGGATCGAGTGATATCCTCGTTGTTGGCCGTATCAGTGACCTTGAACTCAGTGCCTTCCATGACCAGTCCCCGCACGTCCGATAAAGTTACATAGCGACTCAACTCTGTATCATAGAGTCTGCGGTTGGGGTATTTCTTGATGATCCTGATGGCTTTCATCGGCTGTCTCTTCGCGTTCCCTGTATCCATGGGATCCATTCATTCCACCTTATGGAGACTGAAAAAACCCCTGATTCGGCAGTTTATCAGAGTTCCCTTATAAGACAATATAATACAAGAGTGTAACCGTTTTTTGTGCACTGCAAAATATGCAAGTGAAAATAGTTGCTGTCCAGGTCAAAAGACTGGTGAAAAGGTCCTGCCAAATACCCGCCGGAGAGTTCTATCGGACCCTGCATGCAGTCATCGCTTCAAATCAGCAATACCAGGATGTTCACATTTCTCAGTAAGAGCCCTGGTGAACCCATGGATACCGGACTTAGCCGCCGCGTAGTTCACCTGGCCATACTGTCCAGCCTGTCCATTAACCGATCCGATATTCACGATGCTGCCGAATCCACGCTCACGCATGCCATCGATCACACATCGGCACATGTGGAATGCGCCTTGGGACTAATGAACTCCGCACAACAAACAGCCGGTTTATTGTGCGGAGCCACCCTGCCCGTTCAGTCTCGCTCTATGGCCAGGGCCACCCCCTGTCCTCCACCGATACACAAGGTCGCCAGACCTTTTTTGGCATCTCGTCGTTTCATTTCGTGCAAAAGCGTGACCAGAATCCGCGCACCGGATGCGCCTATGGGGTGACCGATGGCAATGGCACCGCCATTGACGTTGACTTTATTCAGGTCCCAACCCAAATCCTGGTTGACCGACATAGCCTGGGCGGCAAAGGCCTCGTTGGCCTCGACCAAATCCAGATCATCCACCGTCCAACCCGCTTTCGCCAGACATTGGCTGGAAGCCGGGATCGGGCCAGTGCCCATAATGGCAGGATCCACGCCCGCGCTGGAGAAGGCGACGATACGGCCCATGGGCTCCAGGCCTAGTTCACGCGCCTTGCTCTCGCGCATCACCATCACCACGGCCGCGCCGTCGTTGATACCTGAGGCGTTACCTGCGCTCACCGTACCTTGCCTGTCGAAGGCCGGGCGCAACTTGCCCAGTTTATCGGCCGTGGTGCCGGGCCGCGGAAACTCATCCTGATCAAACACCACCGGATCACCCTTGCGCTGGGGAATTTCCACCGGCACTATCTCGTCGTCAAAACGACCCGCTTTCTGTGCCGCCTCGGCCCTCTGCTGGGAGGTCGCGGCAAATTCGTCCTGGGCATTTCGGGTAAACCCATATTTCTTTGCAATATTCTCAGCCGTGACACCCATGTGATAATTATTGAAGGCATCCCATAGACCATCGACGATCATGGTGTCCTTCATCTTCCAGTCACCCATGCGTTGGCCATCCCGCGAACCTGGCAGCACATGACCTGAGGCGCTCATGTTCTCCTGGCCACCTGCCAGCACGATATCCGCATCTCCCATGGCCACTGCCTGCCAAGCCAGATGCACTGCCTTGAGACCACTGCCACAGACCTTATTTATGGTCATGGCAGGCACCTTGTGCGGCAGACCCGCATTCAGGGTGGCCTGGCGGGCGGGATTCTGTCCTTCACCCGCAGTCAGCACCTGCCCCAGTATCACTTCATCAATCTGATCCGGCGATACGCCGGTTTTCTCCAGCAGATTCTTGATCACTTTGGCGCCCAGGCCACTGGCGGAAATCCCGGCCAGGGAACCACCGAAACTACCCACTGCGGTTCTCGCAGCCGCCACAATGACGATACTTTCACTCATATCTGATGCCCTTTCATAGTGTGGTTAATGGCGGTGACTTCGACCCATATCGACTAAGGCTAGCAGAGGGTAAAAAAAGCGCCATCGCACGGATTGGCGCCTTTTTCCCACCCTCCAACCGGCTCTCCACCCGCCTGGCGAAACGGTTTACTACACTGAAAAAAACTGTATTGCAAATTGTTGTGGCGCACAAATAGGCATGCTAAGTTGGGATAGGAGACTGGGTTACTAGGTGTTTCAGATGGCCAACTGTGACCATTGAGCACCTGATGTATATGCTGTACTGCAGGGTTCAGACACCCGATCCGATACTTGCCGTAAACTCGGCACAGCACACAATTCCACAGACAATAACGGACCACCAAAATGAGCGACAACAACTTCTGGAACACCGACTGGATGGAGACCCAGCAGAAGTATTGGCAGCAATGGACCGAATTTGGCAATAAAGCCATGGAGAACAAGGCCCCCAATGCTGCCACAGGGAGTTCCGATCCCTGGGAGAACGCCATGGATCACTGGTGGGAGGCACTTGCTCCGGGCGCTCCTGAAATGAGCCGGGGTTTCATGGAAAAGATGCTGGAACAGGGCAAGATGTTCTTTCGCATGGCCGAGGATCTGAGTACGCGCGCCGGGCATGAGGGTGACATGGGACAGGCCATGGAGGCCAGCCTGTCTGATATGCACAAGGCCTTTAGTGGTGGAATTCAGGGCGGTGATGACGCATTCCACAAAATGATGGCCTTCTGGGAAATGCCCTTCGACAACTGGCAGCGCATGGTCTCTTCCCTGTCCCTGACTCCTGGCGATGCACTTCGCAACATGCCTCATGATCAGGTCAAGGAAAGTCTTCACCGGTTTTTATCGGCACCCGGCCTGGGCTACTCGCGCGAAGAACAAAGCCAGTACCAGGATCTGATGCGACGCAGCATGGAGTACCAGAAGGCATATCAGGAATACACGCAGTTTTTCTCCGACCTGGGCACAAAAGCAGTGGAGCGGATGCGCGACAAGCTTGAAGGCTTGAATGAGAATGAGCAGGCGGTTGATTCCGCCCGCGGTCTCTACGATCTTTGGGTAGGCGCCTGCGAAGAGGTATACGCGGAACAGGTGATGACGCCCGAGTATGCCGCCATCAACGGCAAGCTTGTCAACTCACTGATGGCGCTTAAACAGCGCATGTCCACACAAGTGGATGAAACCCTGGGTGCTCTGAACATGCCTACCCGTTCGGAACTGCGCACCCTGCAGGACCGCTTACAGGAGACCCGTCGTGAAAACAAAAGTTTGCGCCGGGATCTGGAAATTCTGCAGGATCAGGTCGCCGCTCTCAGCGCGACCGGGACTCCCGCGGACACTACCCGCAAGGCGCCGGTCAAGCGTAAGACCACAAAGAAAAAGACTTCAGTCAGGCCAGCAGACGAGTCCTGATCGCACACGCCCCATCAACCCTATACTCGAGGATAAACACCGTGCTACCCATAGACATCCGGCCGGACAGACTCAGCGAGGAAATGCTGGACTTCAGCCGCAAACTGGGCAAAGGCGTGGAAAACCTGCTCAATGCGGACCAGATTGACACCGGCGTAACGCCACGAGAAGTGGTTTACCGGGAAGACAAACTGGTCCTCTACCGTTACCTGGGCGATAACGAAGTGGCATCCAACCCGGTACCGACTCTGATCGTCTACGCCCTGGTCAATCGTCCCTACATGACTGACATCCAGGAGGACCGCTCCACCGTCAAGGGACTGCTGGCCAATGGCCAGGACGTGTACCTGGTGGACTGGGGCTATCCCGACCAGGCCGACCGCTCCCTGACCCTGGACGATTACATCAACGGTTACATTGACCGATGTGTTGACGTGATACGTAAGAATCACGGCTTGGACAAAATCAACATCCTCGGCATCTGTCAGGGTGGTGCCTTCAGTCTATGCTACAGCGCCCTGCACCCGGATAAAGTACAGAACCTGGTCACCATGGTCACTCCCGTGGATTTCAAGACCCCGGACAATCTGCTCTCCGCCTGGGTCCAGCACATGGACGTGGACCTGCTGGTGGACACCATGGGCAACGTGCCCGGGGAACTGCTGAACTGGACCTTTCTGTCCCTCAAGCCCTTCAGCCTTACCGGGCAGAAATATGTCGGCATGGTGGATCTGCTGGATAACGAAAAGAAATTGAAGAACTTTCTGCGCATGGAGAAATGGATCTTCGACAGCCCGGACCAGGCAGGTGAAACCTTCCGCCAGTTCGTCAAGGACTTCTTCCAGGAAAACAAACTGCTGGAAGGCGGCCTGCATATTGGCGACCGGGAGGTGTCTCTGAAGGACATCCGTTGTCCAGTGCTCAACATCTACGCCATGCAGGATCATCTGGTACCACCCGATGCATCCAAAGCACTCGACGGCCGGACCAGTTCCAAGGACTACTCCGAATTGGCCTTCCCTGGTGGTCATATCGGCATCTATGTCTCCGGCAAGGCACAGAAAGAAGTCACCCCGGCCATAGGCAAATGGTTAAGCGAACGCAGTTAAAGGGGTCAGGGTTTCAACTTCACCGCTGTTCCAGGCAGCAATGACAGGCTCAACAGGCTACCAAGACACATCGACCGCATGGATGCGGTCGATGATGAATATCCCATGGACTTTTCCACGCCGCATGTGTTACCTCTTACCGTATCTGTAGTGTCCGGTAATTTTCAATTTAAAGAGCATATCCTCCATTTTCGGCCCTGCACCGATATTGTGCACTATCAACGGGTGCTTATTTCTTGCGTTCGTCTGATCCGTAACTATGCCGATATGGGGAAGATTACCGGGCAGTAGCCAGGTAATCATGTCGCCTGGCAAATAATTTGTTGGATCATTGGACACAGGCAGGGACTTACCCTTGCGACTGAAAAAAACCCGAAGATTCGGCACCCGCCTATGGTCTATATTTGCATCGGGCCTGCGAAGATCCCAAATCCGTCTGGAGGGGTAGGCATCGAAATGGGCACTAATGTCTTTGTGCACTTCTACTTGCAGGTCTATACCCACCGCCCGATAGGAGCGAATCACCACATCGGTGCAAACCCCCAGATTGGCCGGCACATCTCCGCCCGGATAGGCAATGGAATAGTATGCTCCGTCATATTTAATCGTGTGTCTGGTTCGCTCGATAGCGGCTTGCACCAAGCGATTCTCAAACGAATCAGCTGATACCGATACAGAATGGCAAACCAGCAGTCCAGCGATGAACGTGGCACGGATACCACCTGTGCGGAAATGATTGTCCATTCTCTCGATATGATCCTGTAAAATCTACAGGTTCAGCGGCATCACTTAACCACTTGCTACGCAAGTGTTTAAGTCTGATGGAACCATCTCTTCAGACTGGAAGGGTTTTAGTGAATGGCGTTCGATGCCCGGCATGCGAGGATGGACGCCGGCAGAAAACCTCGACCACCATGTGCAGCAACAGATGCATGCGCTCATCGTTGATTCGATAGAGCATGCAGGTTTTGTGTTTTCGATTATTGACAATGCCGTTCCTAAGCAAAAACCCCAGATGCTGGGAGATACTGCTCTGAGTGTGGCCATCAATCAGGCGGGTCAGTTCAACAACGGACTTTTCACTCTCGAACAACTGGCACAGAATGCGCAGGCGTGCCGGACTGGACAGGGCACGGATGGCATGACTCGCCACCTGCAGGTCATGATCGCTGGTGCAGGATAAACCGCTTAAATCTTGATGGGTAGCGTCATCAACACCTTTCATGGCAATTTCCGAAAGTATCACCGCAATGTCCGACACAGGTCGGACTGGAAACTGCGGCTTGCTTAAACTCTCGAGGGTTCATGCGTGCTGCGCCGCCTTTTTTTCATTGTGCACGGGTTTAACTAAGCCTGGCCATATCCACGGGGGCGAAACGAAGGTTAAATTTTGGTAAAAACATTAATATTACAAGTGGATAGCCAAGCATTGTAAGAGCCGAGTCAGTGTACTGTCCGGCCGCCGCAGATATTCGCGCCGCATACGTATCATTGTCAATATCATAATTATTTTCATACATTTATAGCATTAATCCATGGAATCCCAAGACTCAGGTGGCCGAGGAGAGTTTGTAGCCGAAGCCTTTCACGGTCTGGATCAGAATCGGCCGCGAGGGGTTCCGCTCAATTTTTGAACGCAGTAAGTGCACATACTGCTTCACATCTGAGGTATCGGCCCGGCTTTCCGCTGGCCATACCGCGTCAATGATCTCCTGATGGCTGAATACCCGCTCCGGTGTACTCGCCAGTAATCTCAGTAAATGATATTCACGCGGCGACAGGCTGATCGGTTTATCATCCATGCTCACCTTTTTTGCACTATCGTCGATTAGCACCGGACCTACCCGCATCTGGGCGATTTCATGATGATTGTGCGTCCGCCGCAGTACCGCATCGACCCGGGCATCCAGTTCCGACAGATCAAAGGGCTTGCGCAGGTAATCATCAGCCCCCATAAGCAGCCCCTTGACCGCGTCTTCCGCACTGTCCAGAGCCGACATGACGATGACGGGTACGCTCGTATTCAAACGCACTTTCTCCAGCACAGACCAGCCATTCAAGCGCGGCATACGTATATCCAACAGGATCAGGTCCGGCGTTTCATCCTGACAGGCTTGAACCGCACTCAGGCCGTCAGCAACGACCGACACTTCGTGACCCTTGTCGTGGAAAAACGCAGACAGCAATTGCGCGGTGTCCTCCTCGTCTTCGGCGATAAGAATTTTCATGTTTTATAATGTACTGTATCGCTTGGTTTTTACCTGGTATTAACTATAGACCCATTTCGGGCACATAATTTATAACTGTGTTTCCTGTGTTGGCCCACTGGTAACGATAGTGTCGGCTAGCCTGCACACGGAGCCATGCACGCGTTGTTCACACGACCCGTATCCAGCATATTCGAAGGCTGATAACAGACCCGTGCTGACTCAATCAGGGCATTGGCTGTTCGAACCCCCAACCCGGGCCCGGGTTTCACTCAGACGTTGCACATGCACAATGATGCCGGCCAATAGAAAGCTAATCAGCTACCAAGCAAGCGGTTGTATCCCCCCCTCAAGACTCTTATCCTAGGCGTGTTTTGTAAGGCGCAACGGGACGCTGCATGAAAGAGTACGCCCTGATTCTGATCAGCACTGTGTTGGTGAACAATTTCGTATTGGTGAAATTCCTTGGGCTGTGTCCGTTCATGGGCGTGTCCCGTAAACTGGAAACCGCCACCGGCATGGGCCTGGCGACCACTTTTGTGCTTACCCTGTCCTCCGTCTGTTCTTTCCTGGTCAATGAATACATGCTGGTCCCATTGGGGATCGAGTACCTGCGCACCATTGCCTTCATCCTGGTTATCGCCGTGGTGGTCCAGTTCACCGAGATGGTCATGCACAAGACCAGCCCATTGCTGTACCAGGTCCTGGGTATTTTCCTGCCGCTGATCACGACCAACTGTGCCGTACTCGGCGTGGCCCTGCTGAATTTCCAAGAACAGCGTAATTTGCTGGAATCCGCCCTCTATGGCTTCGGTGCCGCAGTCGGCTTTTCCCTGGTGCTGGTGCTGTTCGCGGCAGTGCGTGAACGAGTGGCGGTGGCCGATGTGCCGGAACCCTTCAAGGGCAACGCAATCGCACTGATCACCGCCGGCCTCATGTCCATGGCATTCATGGGCTTCGCCGGCCTGGTAGCGCGTTGAGGCGTTACATGATTGCAGCCATCATCGCCTTCGCTCTTCTGGCCACCGTTTTCGGTTTGCTGCTGGGCTATGCCAATATCCGCTTTCACGTGGAAGGGGACCCCATCGCCGATCAAGTGGACGCAGTCCTTCCGCAAACCCAGTGCGGCCAGTGTGGCTACCCCGGCTGCCGTCCCTATGCCGAGGCCGTAGCCAACGGAGAGGCGGACATCAACAAATGCGCTCCAGGCGGCGAGACCACGGTGCTGGAGCTGGCGGACCTGCTGGGTCGAGATCCGCTACCCCTGGATGCCGCTGAAGTGAAACCGGCGATCGCCTATATCGACGAACAGGAATGCATAGGTTGCACCCTGTGCATACAAGCCTGCCCGGTGGATGCCATACTGGGTGCAGCTAAAAGCATGCATCAGGTGATTTCCAGCGAGTGCACAGGCTGTGAATTGTGCCTGCCCCCCTGCCCGGTGGAATGTATCCATATGCATCCGATCCAGGAAAACATCCAGACCTGGAAATGGCCTTTCCCGAGTAACCAGCAACCAGCCATCGTCCGCTCCCAGTCCGGGGCGACTACCTAAAGAAGGCCGCAGTATTATGGGAAATCGCAGAGAGTGGACGGATAAGAGGGGTCAAATATTTTCGGCTCTGAAGCGCTTAGCGGACCTGAATAACGGAGAAATCGACGGCAATAGCTTTTCACACCCATTACGCAGGGGTGAAAATCAGGGAGATTTTACGCATAATCCGGCGCTACCAAGACCACTTTCCCACCCTCGCAGTAGATTCATGCATAATCCTGCTGCCTCACTGGCATAAGGATTGACATCCGGTGTATCTGATCCAGCCTGACGGCGAGAAGCGCAAACTCTGGCATTTTCACGGCGGCCTGCACCTGCCGGATAACAAGGCCCAGTCCAATGCACGCCCGGTGGCCAGGGCGGCCCTGCCGGAACGTCTGATTCTGCCTCTGCAACAACATATAGGCTCACCAGCCGAAGCACTGGTCAAACCCGGCGAGGCAGTGCTCAAAGGCCAGATTATTGCCAAGGCCACAGGCTATGTCAGCGCCCCCGTCCATGCGCCAACCTCAGGCACCGTGAGGGCCATCGAGGAGAGGGCTGTCCCGCATCCCTCCGGTCTCAACGCCCCTTGCATCATCATTGAGCCGGATGGTCGTGACCTGTGGACCGACGACCTACCTGAACCCATGCTGGACTATGCCGTGCGTGACCCGGCGGATGTCCGTGAACGAATCCGCAGAGCGGGCATCGTGGGTCTGGGTGGCGCCGCCTTTCCCACCAGTGTGAAACTCAATCCGGGTCCAGACACGCCTATCGAGACCCTGGTGATCAACGGCGCCGAGTGCGAACCCTATATCACCTGCGACGATATGCTGATGCGCGAACAACCGGAGCGCATCATGGAGGGTGTGCGCATCCTCATGCATATCTTTAAGGCCAAATGCTGCCTGATCGCCATCGAGGATAACAAGCCCGAGGCCATCGATATCCTTCATCACTGTACACGCTCCCCCGACCTGCGCGATGTCAAGGTGGTGCGCATTCCCACCCTGTACCCCAGCGGGGGCGAGAAGCAACTGATCCAGATCCTCACAGGCAAAGAGGTGCCCAGCAATGGCCTGCCCTCGGCTTTGGGCATTGTCTGCCACAATGTCGGCACCGTTGCCGCCATAACCGATGCGGTGCTGGCTGGACGACCATTGATCTCACGTATCGTGACCCTGACCGGCGAGGGAGTCGCCCAACCCCACAACCTGGATACCCTGATCGGCACCCCGATAGCAGACCTGGTCGCACAGGCCGGCGGCTACACCAGGCATGCGGACAAACTCATCCTGGGTGGTCCCATGATGGGATTCACCCTGCCCAGCGATGACATACCCATCACTAAAGCGAGCAATTGCCTGCTGGTCGCCAGTCCCACGGAAGCCCCGCAACCCGGTCCGGCCAGCCCTTGCATCCGCTGTGGCGAATGCGCCCGTGTCTGTCCGGCCAATCTGCTGCCACAGCAGTTGTACTGGTACACCCGAGCCAAGGATCTGGACAAGGTCCAGGACTATCACCTGTTCGACTGCATCGAGTGCGGCTGTTG
>RRYU01011294.1_pt2 | contig 15887 bp, 14 predicted proteins | sample 2162651 | NCBI WGS metagenome assembly RRYU01 (sample SAMN10267283, study PRJNA491782) | microbial mat metagenome | isolation source: biomat in the production well | place: Japan: Minami-Kanto gas field, natural gas well KTG3 | collected 2017-06 | reverse complement strand
TCGTCGTCTGGCGCGAACCCGCCATGCGCCCCTGCGTCACCAGATCCGCAGCGGTCAGCACCGCCACCACCCCCGGCATCGCACGCGCCGCACTCGTGTCAATACTGACAATCCGCGCATGCGCATACGGACTGAGTAGCACCCGCGCATAGAGCATATTGGGCAGCACCAGATCACCCGCATAGCGCACACGCCCGGTAATCTTCTCCAAACCGTCAACGATTTTATGGCGTTTGCCGAGATGAGTCATCATACATGTCACCTTGGGAACTGGTGGAGGTTTGAGGGGCGGCACAGCCGCATTGGCGTTCGGTTAATGGATACCGCGTAGGGGCGCGTCGTGACGCGCCCCATGCGTCCCCAAGCCCGATGAAGGCTTCGATCATCGCGCCGGAGGGCGCGTCACGACGCGCCCCTACGCAGCCCGAAGGTAGCACTGGCTTCCAGCCGGTCACGATGCACCACCGACCGGCTGGAAGCCGGTGCTACCTTCAGGCGTAACCGAATGCCTATGCGGCTACGCCGCCCCCGAAGATCTTTTTTGTTGTTTTTGGCGGCTGCGCCGCCAAAAACAACAAAAATTGTAGAAACTGCGAAGCAGTATAGCATGATCTGCCTGTCATCATCCTGTCATGCAAGCCCCACAGGTGCTACGATCTTGTGTCGTTCTAGCAAGGCAAAGCACCTATGCACGGAGGTTTGCCATGTTCCAACGCACCATGATCCCAACAATGATCATCTGCGGCTGCATCATACTCATGAGTCTGGTTGCAATCACCCCTAGCAGCGCCGCGCCACCCACGGGGCAGCCGGTGCAGACCGTCCTCGATCCGGCGCAATTGAGTAGTACGGGCAGCGGCGACTACCTCTCGCCGATCACTTCAGCTACGCCCTTCACCCATATGCTGCTGCATTGGGAGGCGGTGCAGCCTGAGCAGAGCAGTCTGCATCTTGAAGTCCGGGCGAGCCTTGATGGGCGAGATTGGACACCATGGGGCAGTGTAGGCGAGGATTCTGATCTCTGGCAACCAGAGGATGGCGCGAATGTCCATTGGAGCACGATCATCTATGCCGGGGAGGGCATGCGCTTCTGGCAGGTGCGGGCCACCCTGAGCGCGGCCCCCGATGGCAGCCTGCCCACTCTGGGGCAGATCGCGGTCAATACGGTAGATGCCCGCTATGGGCCGGGTGCCCCGACGCCCGACGCCGATCTCTCCACTATCGGCAAGCCCGCCGTGGTCAGCCGTACCAGTTGGGGCAGTCCCGATGGCCAAGGTAGCCGCGCTACGCCTGCCTACTATAGCGTGAGCCATATGGTCATCCACCACACCGCCGATTCTAATAGCCTGGGCAGTAGCGAGAAGAGTTGGGCCGACCGGGTGCGTGCCATTTGGTCGTTCCACGCGATTACACGCGGCTGGGGCGATATTGGCTACAACTTCCTGATAGATCCCAATGGCCTGATCTATGAAGGCCGCGCCGGTGGTGATAATGCGGTCGGGTTCCACGATACTGCTAACTATGGCTCAATGGGCGTCTCGGTTATGGGTACGTATAGCAGTGTCGCGCCCTCTGCTGCCGCGCAGAGCAGCTTGGTCAACCTGTTGGCATGGAAGGCCGATCAGCGCAGCATTGATCCCCAAGCTAGTGCCTACTACTACGGTTGCGCCCGCTCAACCTACTGTGCCCCCTTCAACGCCGGAGGGGTGGTGCCGACTATCTCCGGGCATCGCCAAGTGACACCGGGGCATACGACATGTCCCGGCGATAGCTTCCAGGCGATTCTGCCCAATATCCGGCAGCAAGTGAAGGATCGCCTCAGCACTCCCGCCCCGATTACCAGCATGGAGTTGCTGCATGTGCAGTACGACCGTACCACGGTGGTGGCGGGTGAACTGCTCAAGATTACGTTTACGGTGCGTAATAACGGCAACCAGACGATCATGACCCAGGCACCACAGGCGGGCAGTAACTTCAATCTTGCTGATAGCTACGTCTATGATGAGGATGAGTGCTTCCTTGGCGATGCGGCCCAAAGCTACCCGGCCTACCCCAAGGAGAGTAACCGCTTCCGCGTCACCTTGGGGGTGGTGGAAGCCGCCCGCGCCCCGTCGTGCAACGGTGAGACCGGCGGCTACCCGTGGCGCTGGGGCATCAATGGCGATCTGGCTCCCGGCCAGACGCGCCAAGTGGTGGGCTATGTGCGCTTCCGCGAACCAGGGACGGTAACGCTGCGCGCCGGGGCGATCAATGAGTATGTGAGCTATATGGCGCGCGATGTCTTTAGCCAGAGCATTACGGTGGTTGGGGAACGCAGCGCACCAATGCTGAATACCTATAATGCTAATCTCAGCCCGCTCGCCAATGTCTACCGTTTGGGGAATGTGCCAGATAACTTCTTGGCTCGTACCCAAAATGCGCTCTCGATCACCAAGGGTGAGTGGCTGGGCAATTTTGTGTGGGACGGTACACCAACCGATTGGGGACAATCTGGCCCGATTGCCGGGGTAAACGATCATTTTGTGATCGAACAGACCCGCGTCTTTATCGCGCCGGTGGCCGGTCACTACACCTTCCAGACCACTAGCGATGATGGTTCGTGGCTGTGGGTGGATGGGGTGCAGGTGGTGTTGAATAGCGGGTTGCACGCTACCGAGAGCCAAGAAGGTACGATCTACCTCACAGCCGGACGCCATGTGCTGAGTTTCAAGTACTTCGAGCGGGGCGGCGGTGCCTTCGCTGGTTATCGGGTCAGACTGCCCAACTCAAACGTCTTTGCGGGGGTGATCGAAGGGTTAGGCGGGAGCGGTACCCAGAGCAATAGCCCCCTCGGTACGGCTTTTCCACAACTGCATGGCATCACCCTAGTTGCCGATGACTTTGGGGGCAGTGGGGTGAGTAAGCTCTATGTCTCGTTTGATGAGGTACAGTGGATCGAATTTGCTGGACGCAGCGCCAGCCTGGGGCAACTGGTAGATGGTTCCTACACCATCTATTACAAGGCTGTAGATGCTGAACAGAACGAGTCCCCCATCCAGGTGATCAGCCTCAATGTCAACTCGCAGATGTCCGTCTGGCGTACCTACCTCCCGTTGGTAACAGGATGACCTACTTCACCCGTCTTCGCCGCCGGATGGCCTCGATCTGCTGCGTATAGACCTCGGTCGTAATTGTCACCCCGCGCCGGATCTGGCGGGCGATCTCCTGAAAAATGGCGCGGATCTCGTCGCCATTGAAGCCCTCGCTCTGTTCCGCAATCAGATCGAGCAGATCGGGGCTGAGGAGTGGGGTCTCGAAACCCCGCGCATGGATCGCGGCAATCTTGCGCCGCGTGGCTTGGTCGGGGAGGGCGATGTGGATCGGTTGCAGCCGCGAGGGCCGTAGCAGCGCCTCGTCAATAATATCGAGCCGGTTGGTAGTCCCGATCACGAGCAGATCCTGATCGGGGCGGAAGCCGTCAATTTCACTTAACAACTGCGCTACGACGGCATTTGAGGCGCGGCTACCACCCTCACCCAGCCCGCTGCGTTGGGTGGCAATGCTATCAAACTCATCAAAGAAGATGACCGCCGGGGCATTGCGGCGCGCAATACTGAAGAGACGCCGCAGATTACTCTCGCTCTTCCCCACCCACATATCCATAATTTCGGGGCCACTCACCACCTGGATCGTCGCGTTCATGGCGTTGGCAATCGCCTTGGCAAAGAGCGTCTTACCCGTACCGGGCGGCCCGTGGAAGATGAAGCCACGCGGAGCCAACTTGCGCCGCCGCGTGCGCTCGGCGTCGGTCTCGGCGAGTGGGAGCAGGTTCTCTTCGGCTTCGCCTTCAAGACTGAAGGGCGGACGCTTGCCGGTGATCAGCTCGATGGCCTCGAAGAGTTCGGCCTTCACCTCCTCGTACCCCCCAATGTCGGCAAAGGTCACGTCGGGGATCTCCACATCATCGCTGCTGCCGCGCTTAAACTCGCGGATGAGTCCCATCAGCCGCGGGGTGGGGGCGGACGGTTGGCTGTTGGCCAGCAGGTAGCGCATCACATTACGCAGTTGGATGGCATTGTAGCCCGACACATTCTTAAAGAGCGTCTCGGCTTCAAAATGGGCAAAACGCTCGCGCTCGGCACGGGTGAGCAGGTAGGGGATGGCATCGCGGCTCAGACCGGCCAACTCCACCCGCACCGCAAAACGATCCACAATCACCTTGGGCAGACCGAGCGAGGGATCAATGAAGCCCAGCAAAGTGGGGATGCTCTCCTGGCTCCGGTAGAGCACCTCGGTCAGCATACGCGCATCGGTACTCAACGGCCCTTCGCCACTCCCAGCCAAGGTATCGAGGTGGCGCAACACCAAGACCTGATCACTCTTGATTCCAGCCAGCAGACGGCTCAAACCAGCAATCCGCACCGCAGGCGTGAGCATATCACGCTGAAGAAGCGGCTGATCACTACTCTCGGTATCGCTCTCTAGCAAGGGGCGCTTATTGGATTGCGCCACTGCATGGCGGTAGATATATTCCGCCAGCACCTTATCACAGACGACCAACACCGAGAGATCATTACTCAGGTAGCGCCCGATCTTACTAATCTCAGTCGCATAGGCTCGCGCCACCGCCTCACTGTCGGTGATCGTGGTGGGGAAGGCGTGCGGGCCATAGGCAGGTGCAGGCTTCGGCATTGCGACAACCGCTTGGGGCTGCGTACTGAGCGCCTGCACCGCAAGTGGACCAAGGCTTACGGGAATAAGCCGAAACGAACTTAAAGGCAGATCGAGCCAAGCCGGAGGAATCGGAGCCGCCGCACGAGCGGAAAAACGCTGCAAAAAGTCGCGCAGGAGCAAGGCAGGAGTACGCCCAGCCTCGATCAAGGCAGCGGTCTTATGTTCAGCAAAATCGAGGCGCAGTTCGTACATAGGGTTACTCCCGGATAAGCACCATCCTGAAGCCACGATCCAAATAGCGCGCAAACGGGCCACTCTCACTATGCGCCCCGCAGCGTAGCGCACTCGCATCATCATCAAAGGCGGCATGGGAAAGTAAGACCTGGGCATCCGGGTCTACGTCACTGAGCGGCGTTGGGTGGCTCGGTGCATCCTCTGGGGTCGCCAGCCACTCCATCACATTTCCGGCCAGATCGAGCGCCCCACAGGCCGCCGCCCCCTGCGGGAAGCACCCCACCGGCGTCGTGCGCCCAATCTGGGTCTGATCGAAATTGGCGTGTGCCGCACTCGGAGCCGCATCACCCCACGGGTAGCGCCGCGCCTGATCGCCGCGCGCCGCATACTCCCACTCCAGCGCGGTAGGCAGACGAATCAGATCGTGCGCCCCCAGCCAACCCGCCGCCCGCCCCTGATCGGTCAGCCATGCACAGTAGGCCGCCGCCTCCCACCAACTGATACCTACTACCGGCTGGTTGGGCTGGTTATACTCCGGGTCGGCCCAATACCAAGGGTGGGTAATTTGGCGTCCATTGGACTTAAAGCGGCTCTCACTGGCCTGCAAGAAGGGCCAGCCGTTGGCGCTCCACCATTCACGCTGCTGGTAGCCGCCCGCATTCAAGAAGCGCCGATATTCACTATTCGTCACCAAATAGCGCCCAATACTGAAGGCGTAGGGCAGACTCTGGCGCTCCAACTGACCCACCTGCGCATCACCAAACCAGAAACTCCCCGCCGGTAGGTGGCACCAATAACCGCCGAGCGGCGCATCCCCACGCTGCGGATCGAGCAGCCGGGGATCGCCCAGCGCCCCCAACAGACCGGCTGCCCGCAGGCGCAAGCCCAACGGCGGGAAGGAATCTGCGCCCCGTTCGCCCTCGACGAGCACGGCCAACCACCGCCGCGCCGCCGCATCGCCGCTGCGGGCGCGGGGTTCGAGCAGATCGAAGGCGGCTTCCCAGGCTCCCTGTTCCAACAGCGGCTGAACGGGATCACCCCGTGGCGCAGCCACCACCACCCGCCGCTGCGGGCGTGGCGCAGCCTCCCTACGCTGCACCCGGCGGCGCGGCTGCGCCAGATCGCGCAGCGCCTGGATTGCCCGCGCCTGCTCTGCCGCATCGTAGAGCGCCGCGCTCCCCACACTCACCCACTGGTCAGCCAGCAGATCGGCCACCCCCGGCTGACGGATCGGTGCGCCGGGGCTGAGGAAGAGCACCCGGCTACGCGCCTGACGGCGCAGATCGGGGCTGATTCGGGCCAGAAGATCCTCGCGCTCATCAAGGCCAAGTTGGCTATGCACACACCAACACACCTCGATCTGGCTGTAGGTACTGGCCTGGGCACGCAGATGCGCCGCCACATGCCCCACCACGCGCACGAGGTCGGGCCGCCCCTGGCCGCTGCGCCGCACCAGTGCCGCAACCTCAGTGGGGCGCGCCAAACCCTGCGGGGGATGCACCGCAGCATCAAAGCTGATCACCTGCACCACCATGCCATGGGCCAAGCCCGAACGCGCCAGCGCCAAAGCCCCCGCCTTCGCCAACACCTCCAGATCCCCCGCCATCGCATCACCCAACTGTACCAGCAGCAACAAGAGGCGCGGGCGGCGCTCCGGGGGGCGCTCGTGGCCATAGTAGAGCAGTTCGCCATTCAGAAAGCGGTACGCCACCAGATCGCTCGGCAAAGCCCACTCACTCGGCACAATCGCATCGAGCGAGCCAGTACGTGCCAGACCACCATACCCATCGGCAGTATAGGTCTGCATACTCGCACCGGGGTCAACATCAGCCAAGGCGGGCGTGAAGGCCAGCACCTCATCGAAGAGCGCATGCTGAAAATCGGCCACCCCCAGCAACTCGCGCAACCCGCGCAGATCGGCCACCTCGGCCACCCCCGGTGTCTGCGATGCTACCGCGTGCAGGAAGCGCACATCCGCCGGGGATAGCGTGCGCAATCGGGTAGCGAGGTGGTCAAGCAGGGGCGACAGATCATCAGTAGCGGGTACCCCAGCCGCAAGATGGGCCAGAATGGCAGCCACGGCCAGATCATTGAGACCGAGGCTGCGGGCAGTGGCCACCACCGGCAACTGGGCTACCTCGCGCAGAAAGTGCGCATACGCATCATCACCGGTGGGCAACGGTTGGTCAGCAACCAGCAGCATCCCCAGATCGGCTACGAGACCCAACGGCAAAGGCGGGGCAAGTTGAGCGGCGCGCTGCTGCCAGGAAAGAGCGCGGCCGGTGGGGGTAGTTACATGCAGCATCGGCTAGTCTTACTCATTCAATACAGATCTCTTTGAGGCCGCGATAGAAGGTCTGGAAGCTTCGGGAACGATTGCGCTCTGGTATCATGTATCTAGCTACATCACGTGCAAGCACAATCTTCTGGAGGCCACCTTTATGGTAGCCCATACGCTGAAGTTCACGCTCCAATGCCTCCCAGGTACCGCCTGTAATTGCATCAGGATCGCGATACTGTCTACGTTCACCCAAACTATCGCTGAGGCGTGGATAGGCAGCCCGAAGCGCCGGAATATCACCAAAGAACCAAGCTTCTAACTCTTCAACAGCAATACGATTGATCACCTGGAAAGGTTGGCTTGTTACACTGGTATTCCGCAGAGTCAAACCAGCATCAGCCGCAATTTGGTTAATGTGGCTATGATAGTCGTCGTTTCGGCCCACCTGCCGCTGTAAGCGGATCACCAACCTCAAAGGCTCCTTCCATCCAGAGGTGCCCTAGTTTTCCACCTGCCTGGACTGCTTGAGAAATGCCACGCATATCAATAGCGCGGCGTGCCTGAGTATAACCCTGTTCATTGCGGTAGAGTATCCAGAGTTCTTCTGGGCGTAACTCATTCACAAAAAAGGGCGAGTGGGTTGTTACCATGAGTTGGGTATATGCCGACGCGGCACGACTCTCTTCGGCCAATTCAGGAAGTAAGCGCGGATGTAAATGATTTTCTGGCTCCTCGATACCGACCAATTGGGGTGGATCAGGATCATAGAGTACGGTGAGGTAGGCAAGCAGTTTGAGAGTACCGTCGGAGGCAAAGCGCGAGAGGATGGGGCGATCAAAGGGGGCATCTTTGATCTGAAGCAGCAAACGCCCATCTTCCATCAGATTCGCTTGCACACTCTCTAAACGCGGCACTCGTCGGGTCAACACGCGCAGGATAGTATCGAGCCGCTCTGGATGCTGCTCTTTAAGGTACTGAATCACATTTGGCAAATTATCACCGGTCTCTGAAAGACGCTCTTGCGGGCCAGCCTCTGGTGTCGTGCGCGCATTATCAGCCGTGAGGTAGGAGAGATACCAGCCGGTGATGAAGCGACGGAGGGCGCTGACGCGAGGATGACTGGCAAACTGACCAAGTGTATTAACCGCCAATAACTCCGGCGAGGTTAATCGCTCCTCGATACGTGCATCAGATTCGTCAGGAGACTCACCGCTAGTTACTTGGCCAGCACCGTTGCGAAAATCGAGAAAACGAAATGGCTTACCCTGCTGTCCTCGTCGCCATTGAAGCCACTCTTCGGCAACAAAAGGGCCACGCAGGTTTTCGTCAATAGCTAAGTGATAGGTAATCACCGGGGTATTGGGGCGCTCTCGGTATTTAAGCTCGATCACAATCGGCCCATCAGTACCACGGCTACGCAATTCACGGAAACGATTACGCTTATCTACCGCTTTACGCAAACCCACCGAAAAGCATTCAGCAAGAAAGGCAAAAACATCAAAAACGGTTGATTTACCACTACCATTTGGCCCAAGTAAGACGGTCAACGGTGTTAATGGGCGCAGTTGAAGATCGCGCAAGGCACGGTAGTTTTTGACTGAGAGTTCCTCGATCCGAGGAACTGCGCTACGTGGATATCTGCTATCGGTCATGATATTTCTCCACTAACCCCCGATTACCCATGCGCTCAGCCGCCGCACGATAGCGCCGCAGCGCGGCTTGGTGCGCCACCGCCGTACTGGGATGATCGAGCAAGCGGAGCGCCTCGGCATACCCCTCCTGTACCCGATCCATCCGCCCGACCGCCTCACCCCAGGCGGCCAGCGCCAACCAGACCGGGGCGCTCTCGGCGCTGTGGGGCAGCAGCGGCAACAATGCCAAGCCAGCCCGATAATCCGCATGACCAGCCGGATCACCCAGGGCGTGCGCCACCTGGAAGTGCAGCCGCGCCTGAATGACCCGATCTTCGGCTTGAGCCAGCGCCCGTTGCAGCGGCGCAACCGCCTCAGTCGGACGCCCCAGATCTAAGAGCAGCGTTCCCACCGCCAGATCATCGCCGAGTGCTTGGAGGCATACTAACTCACGGGCGGGCAGCGCAGCGCGGCGGAAACATTCGAGCGCCGCACGCGGCTGCTGCGCAGCCAGAAATGCCTCGCCCGCTGCGGGGAGATCATCAAGGATCAGCAACCGCCGCGCCGCCTCGGCACTCGCCGTGGGCGTCCCGAACGCCGCCAACAACTCCGCCGCCGCCCGATACTCGCCACTCTGCTCATAACACTGCACCGCCCGGCGCAGATGGTATTCACGGGGTAGATTTGGCATACAGACACGCTATCTGTTCCAAGAAATAGTGAAGACTTGCTTTACTCATTCGTATAATGTGACTTTTGTCTTCTCCATTCAAACAGTGCTATCGCTAAGGCATGTGTCACATTCATCGAACCATTTGTTCCATACATAGGAATATGCACTGAGAGGTCACACTCAGATAGTATCGTTTCTGGTATACCATGACGCTCATTCCCAACAACAAATGTGCAGTTATCGGGTATATTTGTTGAAAATATATTATTTGAACAAGATGTTATTTCAAGAGCTACGAGTGGCCGAAATAGGTGTATCTCTTCAAAGAAACGTTCACTAGTATAGATGTCCCAAGGTACGAGAGAATCACAGCTTCTTGCGGTTTTATTGAGACGCTTATAATCAATATCTATATCACCAATAAACACAACCTTACTACTTCCAGCAGCATCAGCAAGACGCAGAACACTACCCAAGTTATCAGGAACTTGAAGATTTACCGCAATAATGCGGGGGGCTGGCGGGTAGAGCATCTGTGAGCGCAATTTCTTTTGTCGCTCATACAGTTCTTGACCCTCTAGTTGAATCCCGGAATGGTTGATCATATTGGTATCGCATCACTTGGTATATAAGGGGTACCATGCGAATTCTCGCGCAAGAGCCGACCATGACGATCTAGATGGCGAGTGATATGGCCTACTTCGTAGCCATTCTTCTTGTATTGAAGGACTTCATCTCGTCCACCTTGATCATAGGCATTGGTATCATAGATCACAAGCCACTCTTCCCAAATATCACCATTTGGAGTTCTATATCGTTGATTCAGTCGCTCCATGTTCTTTATCTCGCAATTATATACTAGATCTATCCAACAATCCGATATCGGTTATGGTATTCACGGGGTAGATTTGGCATACAGACGCGCTATCTGTTCGAGAAAGCGGACATCCAAATAGATGTACGGGCGCAAACTGGCCGCCTCAGACTTCATGATGGTGCGCAAGGGACGGTAACGCTCCAGGGCACGCTCAACCAAGCGGCGCTGACGAGCATCCCCATGCATGCGGGCGAGGCGCAATTGTTCTAAGAGCGGCCACTGCGGACGTTCCTCGTCGCCTTGCCGCAAGAACATACACTCCATCTCATAGAACTCCAACACCCACGGCTGCCACGCCGCATCCAGTGCCAAGACCTGGCCCAGCACCGTCCCCACCGCCGCACTCGCCGCCACTCGTTCTGGCTGCAATCCACGCCGCACCTCAGCGGGGCGCAATCCCAGATCGAGCCAATGGTCGCGCAGTGCCGCCCGCACAGGGGCGTGGGCAAGTAGAGAGCTCAACATCTGGGGGGATGACAACACATCGAGATGCAAGAACCATACCGCACTGAGCGGGCTACGCGCAAGCAAATCGCGCAGCAATGGTTGCAGGTGGTCGGCGAGGATGCCCCGCCGCGCCCGCATCCATGCCCAGATCAGGCTATGGAAACCAATCTGGGTAGCCAGATCCTCGGCCACCGGCAGAGCGGCAATCATGCGCTGGGTGAAGGTGAGCAGATGCGCATCGGAATGATCATGCAAACTCGACATCTGATAGAGTATCGCGCCCAGCCAGAGCGGCGTAGTGGGGATACTCTGCGGGCGCAATGTCGCCCCATCCGGCCATGTCGCTAACAGCGCATCCACATGCACCGTAAGTAGATCGTGGAAGGCCGGTGCAGGCTGCGTCAGCAGGTATTCCAAGCGAGCCGGATCAGTGAGCGGAGCCACGACCACCACCTGATCAATCAACAGTCCTTGGAGGAACGTTGCATAGCTGCGCAGATCAGTCATTACTTTTTCACTTGAATATGCAGCAGAAAGGCATACGCCACCAACTCAAACCAGGCCAACGCACCACACAAGAAGAGACCCAGCGCCCCATCGCGCCAGCCACCCAACTGGATGTAGCGGCGCACAAACTCACGCGCCGGTGCGCCAAAGAAGTTGCGCAACCGCACGCGCCGCCCCTCCATCGCCATCGTGCGCGCCTGCGCCAAGGCATAGCTCGTCTGCTTAGCCCAGAACTCGTTCAGCGTCTCGATATTCTCGTGGGTAAAGTGGCCCCGCAGCGTCGCCAACTCACCGTGGAGGTCGGCAAACTCGTGAATTAAGCGCGCCTCATCATAGCGCGCCACATCGCGGCGCAACAGCCGCAACTGGCAATCGGGGTACCACCCACCACCCCGCAGCGTTTGGCCAAAGAAGCGGTTATGCCGCGGAATCCAGTAGCCCACCGCAAGTGGCGTCGCTGCGAGTAGCGCCCGGATCTCCGAGGCCAGATCGGGTTCGACCCGCTCATCGGCATCAATGAAGAGCACCCACGGGTAGCGGCAGAGATCCAGGGCGCGGTTGCGTTGACCCGGAAAGCCACGCCATGGCTCAATAAAGACCCGTGCGCCATGCGCTGCACAGAGCGATGCGGTGGTGTCGCTGGTACGGTTATCTACCAGCACCACCACCTCAGTAGCCAATCCACTAAGGCTCTCCAAACAACCCTTGATATGTCGGGCTTCATCACGCGCAATAATCGCCACAGAAAGAGCGTGCGTCATGGCATTATGTATACTTACCGTCTCCACAGGGGTATTTTATCATAGATATATCCTGCCTTTAGGCGCGGAAACCCACGCGCTTTAGCCGTGGGAGGAGCGCCCCGCTTGAGCGGCTTCAGTTCAGAGTTGCACGGATGTTCGATGTGTGGTAGAATGCTCATGTTATGAGACTTACCGCATTCTCTCGTTTGCCCTGCCCAAGGCGCACGTGTCGATCTGGACCCTGGATGGCCGGCAGAGCGTTCCGTTTGTCTGCGGTGCGCGGCAGCGCCAGTTGCTCGCCGCGCAGCACGGCGAGACCGATCTGGCCCTGGTCAACGGCGAGTGGTACCTATTCGCCGTGTGTGAGGCCGAAACCCCAGAGTTGATCGACGTAGAAGGCGTGCTGGGCATTGACATGGGCGTCACGAATATTGCCGTCGATAACGATGGGGAGACGCATTCGGGCAAGGCGATCAAGAACATTCGCTATCGGCATCGAAGCCTGCGAAACAAGCTTCAACACAAGCGCACCCATGGCGCCCGCCGCCGCTTGCGAAAGCTGGCGGGGCAGGAACGCCGCTTCGCTACCTGGGTGAACCATAACCTCTCCAAACGGGTTGTCGCGAAGGCCGAACGCACGAAGCGGGCGATAGCGTTGGAAGATCTGACGCACATTCGCACGCGGGTCAGGGCTCGCAGGTCTCAGCGCGCGACGCTCCATAGCTGGGCATTCGCTCAACTGCGTGCCTTTATTGCCTATAAAGCTGCGCTGGCGGGCGTTCCTGTCCATGCGGTTGACCCGCGGAATACTTCTCGTACCTGCCCCGCATGCGGTTGTATCGACAAGGCCAACCGCAAAACCCAGGCTTCGTTTCTCTGCACATCCTGTGGCTTCGCTGGGCCAGCAGATGTGATCGCGGCAGTGAATATTTCCCGCCGGGCGCCTGTAAGTGCGCCACACTACCCGGTTGCCGACTCGTCGGTAGTGCAGGGTAAAGCCCACCAGCTTTAGCGGTGGGTAGCTTACGAGCTATAGAGATGCTCCGCCCACCCCGGCGTGGTGCTCTGGCTCCCATCATCACGCAGGAGCATCCCAGCATGTCCGGGCCACGCAGCTACCTGTTCTAGCCCCGCCTCTGCCAGAATGAAGATCAGCTTTGCCGCAACCTCGGCAGCCTGCGCTGAGGGAGCCACGGACGTTGCAGTCAGAACGTTGCTCTGCGCAGGTCGCCCACTGCGCGGATCAATAATATGGTGTTGCCACCCATCCGCCGTCTGCCAACGCCGGTAATCGCGCCCTGATGTGGCTACTCCCCCACCATACAATGCCAAAATACCAAGGGGGATGCTCGCATCTAACGGGTTCTCAATCCCGATCAGCCATGGATGCCCACTAGCCATTGGGCCGCTGACGGCAATATCCCCCCCCGCATCAAGCAAGGTTGGTCCATAGGCCGCGAGGCGTTGCACAACCTGATCGGCTGCCCATCCCTTCGCAATCCCACTCAGATCGATCTGCACTCCTTCGGGTAGACGCACCGCCCGTAGGGATGTCTCCACCTCGATCTGATGCCAGTCTGGCACAGGCGCGATCCGGGCAGGCCCATCCGTTACCTGCGGACCAGCCGCAAAATCACGGGTATAGCCCGCAACATGCAGCGCATGCAGCACCGTCGGAACGACCACCCCGTTACTGCGCTGGGCTGCATCCAAGGCTGTCTGTAAGACGCTCCATAATGTCTCACTCACAGGAACCCAGAAGCCCGAATCGGAATTGAGTAGCGAAATCTCACTATCTGAACGGAAGCGACTGAGTGCCTCTTCCCACATCGCAAACCACTCCGGCACATGCCGGAGGGCGGTACTGGCAGCCACATCCTCACTATCAATGATAGCGACCACCTGGCTACCCATAGCGCGAAATTCAAGCCGTTGCATAATTTATGAGGTATGTAGGGGATTGGGTACACTATACGCATCATAGCAGGATTCGTGCCGCACTGCACCCTCCCTAACGAAAATCTGTTGCAGCATCCGCCCCGAAAATGCTATACTCTACCTATGATCTGACCCTATCCACGAGGAGTTTCCCTATGGTTGAGCGTATCTGCCCGGCATGTCAGCACGGTAATCCTTTAGACAACCGTTACTGCGGTGCGTGTGGTGGGCCGCTTCAGCCCGATGCACTGGCACGTCCCGATACCGCATCTATCATTATCGCTGGCCAACAGGTGCCCGTGGCTCAGCTTAAACAGGTGGGTAAGGTGGTTGCAGTGAGCCTCGCAACTATCGCCGCAGAGGTGGGTGTGGCATGGCTGCGCCGCCGTGCCGATGCAGCTAGCCATCCACCCGCTATGCGCCCCCAAACTACCGCCATCGCTCCTTCCCAGAATGATTTGGTACGCAATACCGTCACCATTGTTAGTCAGCGCGTCGTTGAGGTCTGGGAAAAGGGCGACCTAGCGCGGCAGGTGGTCGAAAAACATGTTTGGCGGAAGGAAGAGTAGCCCGTGGCATCCTCACCGCACCAATCTGAACAGCCAATTCAGCACCACCTCGCTCCCCTCGGTTGGCGTCTGCGCCTCACCGATGCGCTCTGGTGGATCAGCCATACCTTCTGGATCGCTACGTTGGCAATGCTCCTGCTTGCCCTCCTTGGTCGGCTCATCCCGATTGCTAACCTGCCCCTCTGGGTGTTCGCGCCGTTGCCCCTCTGGCTGCTCCTTACCCTCGGCGTGGCGCTCTTGCGCCCCCAGCCACCCCAACGGGTAGCCCAGCGCCTCGATCAGATCCTCGATCTGCGTGAACGCCTCGCTACTGCCGTTGAGTTGCACCAGCATCACGCCGCTGACTCGATGAGCCTCATGCAGCAGGCTGATGCCCATACCGTCGCCCAGACGCTCCGCCCTGCCCAAATTCCCTGGCGCCTTGATCGCCCCCGCTTCTTGGGTGGCCTCCTGCCTTTGGCTCTCGCTATTACATTGCTCTTCTTGCCCAATCCCCAGGATGCGGTACTGGCCGAACGCCAAGCAGCCCAGGCTGCCCTTCAGCAGGTGGATCAGCAGTTGGCCCAGATTGAAGAGCAGATTGCCCAGAATAGCGAACTTAGTCAGGCCGACCGCGAACGGCTGGAGCAGGAGCTACAAGAGTTGCGCGAGGCACTTGCCCAAAATCCCGGCGACCGCGAGGAGGCGCTGGCTGAGTTGTCGGCCAGTGAGGCGCGCTTGCAGCAAGAACTCGATCCAAATGCCGATGCCCAACGCGCTGCGCTTGAGCAGATGGCTCGTAATCTCGAAACGCTCTCTGGACGCCAACCAAGCCAACAACCAAGCCTCGATCAGGCGGCTCAGGATCTGCAACAGCTTGCCGACCAGTTGGAACAGATGAGTGCCGAGGAGCGCCAGCAACTCGCCGATCAGTTGGAGCAGCAGGCGAATCAAGTGGGGAATAGTAGTCCCCAAACTGCCCAGCAGCTTGCCGATGCTGCCAGTGCCTTGCGTAATGGCGATACCCAGGCCGCCGCCGAGAGTCTCGATCAGGCCGCCCAGAGTGTGCAGCAGGCGCAGCAGGATCTGGCTAACCAGCAGGCCACCGAACAGACCCTTGCTCAACTCCAAGAGGCGCGCCAAACAACGGCAGGGACGCCGAGTCAGTCTACGGCTCAGCAGGGCCAGCAAGGCCAGCAAGGCCAGCAAGGCCAGCAGGGCCAGCAGGGCCAGCAAGGCCAGCAAGGCCAGCAGGGCCAGCAAGGCCAGCAGGGCCAGCAGGGCCAGCAGGGCCAGCAGGGCCAGCAAGGCCAGCAGGGCCAGCAGGGCCAGCAGGGCCAGCAGGGCCAGCAGGG
>RRYU01009967.1_pt1 | contig 15922 bp, 15 predicted proteins | sample 2162651 | NCBI WGS metagenome assembly RRYU01 (sample SAMN10267283, study PRJNA491782) | microbial mat metagenome | isolation source: biomat in the production well | place: Japan: Minami-Kanto gas field, natural gas well KTG3 | collected 2017-06 | reverse complement strand
TTTTTACGCCGAGTGGCATGGGCCGCGCAGGCCAGGACTGGATTGCGCCTCCTCGCTGCGGCGCTGGACCGCGACGCCCGGTCGGTGAGCTTTGTGCGGACGAACGCAGGACGTATCCTGCTTTCCACAAACCCCATGCGTGGTGGATATGGTTACGATATAACGTCTTTCAAATCCATGCCAGATCTGTATCTGGCCACCAGGCTCCGTTTGGAGACCTGTCCCGGGAGCTCTTGTTCGCGATGTCGCGCGTCAAGAACATCAGGTCCCGCTTTCACCTCTGCGCTCGGATACACCACAGCATGACCATCTCATCACAACTCCTCTGGGCGGCTGGCCTGAGCCTCTACGTCCTCGTTGTGCTCTTCGTGACCAGACTCCCTTATCAGGCAATGGTCTCGCGCGGTATGGAGCCGATCCGTGCCGTGTACTACAACCGCAAGATCGTGCACATGCTCGCCGGCGGCGTTGGATCTCTCATGGTCCCGCTGGTCTTCGACAGCCCCTGGTATCCGCTGATCTGCGGGCTCTTGCTGACCCTCCTCACCTACGGCGCCCATGCAACCGGTCTGCGTTTCTATTGGTTCCAGACCGACGAAAACCGCAACGATGTCAAGTTCGCCCTGATGTGGGCGCTCTCGGTGTCGCTCCTCTGGTGGCTGCTCGACAACCCCTGGCTCGCGATCCTCCCTGCCCTCTATATGGCGTTCGGCGACGGGGTGACCGGGATCGCGCGTAACCTCCTCGTGCGTCGCCGCTCGAAAAGTCCAATCGGCAATCTCTTCATGCTGATCGTCTGTGCGCCCATGGGATGGATCATCGGTGGACTTGCACAACCCGCCATCCCGGTCTGGGGCCTCGTCTCGGCGATCGTCGCGACCTGGGTCGAGCGCTACGAGTTTGGCGCCATCGACGACAACGTCTTGATCACGGTTGCGGCATCGGCAGTCTTGTTACTCGGGACCTACGTGGGTCCTCTGGTCTGAACCTGCAGACGAAAGCGCCGTGTCCACTCACGCGGCGGAGCAGGGAAACGTATCCGGCATCCGCGCTCGCAAGCCGTCGCGAGGTACGCGGCAGATGCTGCGCCTTCCCGCGCCCTGGACCGCTGAAAGCCTGTGCCGTGCGCCTTAGCCCTCTGCCTGTTGGGTTGGGGATTCGGGGCCGCTGCACGGCGATTGAGCCGAGTCGGCCGCCGCAGCGGTCGACCCGGCCCGGAAGGGCCATCAAAACACGCGGGTGAGCGCAAGGCCGGCCAGCACCAGAAACAGCACACCGCTCAACTGATGAAGCCGATGCAGCGGCATGACCTGTAATAGGCGGCATCCGACCCAGACCCCAAGGGCGGAGGTCAGTGCCAACGCGAGCGTGGCGCCGACCCAAACGGCAACCGGAGGAAGGGTCACGGCCAGACCGGCGACTGCCAGTTGGGTCTTATCCCCCATCTCCGCGAGAAAGATCATGGAGAAGGTCGCCATGACGATCCCGTTGTGGCTCCAGTTCCGCTCGGGCGCTTCTTCATCGGCCTCCTGTGCGCGCAGTGCAATCACCCCGAAAACCGCGAACAGGATGGCGACGACGGCCGCCAGGACACGCTCCGGGATCCACTGCGAAAGCCCGACGCCGAAGATCACGGCGAGGCTGTTGAGGACGATGAAGGCAGCCACGGCACCGATCAGGACAGGCCATCGTCGATGGCGCGCCGCCATGGTCATGCAGACCAATTGGGATTTGTCGCCCAACTCGGCGAGAAAGATGACGCCGAAGGTCGTCACTGCCGCCCAGGCCCAACTGGTGAGGGGAGACAAGGCGAGATCGGTCATGTCCGCAGATACTCGGAATCGGCGTCATCGACGCGAGACGGGCGTAGATCGGCGGCACGCACCGAAGCCAATCTCTTTGCCGGGAAACGGCTCGGAACCGGGAGGAGGCAGGACCAGCATGACCGACGAGCCGCGAGGGCCGATCGGCAAAACGAGCGAGACATGGGACGGAGCATAGACGCATCGGGTAGGGGCCGGGCGAGAAGTCCAAGGACCAGGCGTCACTCGCCCAGCCCCCAGCCGGACATGACACCTAGCCCAAGGTCTCGTCAAGCCAAATGACCGCGCATGCCATGGCGTGACCGCCAAGTGTGTTGACACGCGCCCCTTCCGTCGTGGAAGGGCGACTACTCCCCTCGAGTTGGCGCAACCTTAGCGATCCGCGCGGGATTCGTCAATCGTTCGCAATCGCGATCGGCAGTTCCAAATCTGCCGCTACCTCGGTCGTCCCGGCAGGAAGCCCGTTGCCCAGGACCGTCGAGGCGTCAAATTTGGAATTGCTGACTAACGGTAAACAGGCGCGTACCACCGCGGATGGGCTCGAATCTTTGCCGAGTGCGATCAAGCCGGTTAGGATCCGCGGCTTTCATGATCCCAGAGGAGATATTGTCGATGCTTGGCATGACACCGCAATCCAGGATGAGGCTTCTGCCTTTTTGCCTGCTGTTTCTGGTCGCGACCGCGCAAGCCCTGGCGGCAGAGGGGCAGTCCGTCCCGGGTCAGGTCACGGGCACCAAGACGCTCAGTCACCCGACCTGGTTCAAAAAGAGCTTCCTCGACATTGCCGAGGATGTCGGCGAGGCCGCCGAGGCCGGTAAGCATGTCATCCTGGTGATGGAGATGGACGGCTGTCCCTACTGTGACAAGATGATCCAAGACAACTTCGACAATGCGCCCTATCGTGACTTCATCCAGGAGCACTTCGAGGTGATCGCGCTCGACACCAAGGGTGATCGCGAAGTGGCCGTCACCGAGGATATGTCGATGTCCGAGAAGGAGGTCGCCGACCTCTATCAGGTGCGATTCACCCCGACACTCATCTTCCTCGACGCGTACAACCGTCCAGTCGCACGCGTGAGCGGCTATCGAAACCTCGAAGACTTCAAGGTCGTGCTCGACTATGTTCAAGCGCGCGCCTACCGGGAGCAGACCCTGAACGACTATGCCGCGGCAAAACCCGCAGCCGAGGTCTACGGCTTCCGTGACCATCCGCAGATTCAGATCATCGACGACCTCAGCAGCGTGAGCGACCGACCGCTCGCAGTGCTGTTCGAGGACGCCGGCTGCATCGCTTGCGATGATCTGCATGACGGCCATTTTGCCGATCCCGAGGTCAGAGAGATCCTCGGCGATCTGACCCTGGTCCGGCTCGACACCCGATCCGAGGCGCCCATGATCGATTTGATGGGCAAGCCAACCACGCCCAAGGCGTTCGCCGAGGCACTGGGCATCCAGTACAGGCCGAGCATCGTCCTGTTCGACCGCGGACGTGAGATCACCCGGATCGAGGGAATGCTCTACCGCTACCACTTCGGGGGCGTCTTGGAGTACGTTGCCAAGCGTCACTACGTGCAATATCCAAATAGTCCGTTCGACTACATCAATGCCAAGACCGCGGAGCTCACCGCAGCGGGCCAGGATGTCTCGATCACGGACGAGTGAGTCTGGACTCTGGCAATGTGCGCGGTTTGGCGCGAAGGACGGATTCAATCGGAGGACAAGCTGATGATTCGCCATCCCTGACAAGAATCAGCACGCGATTCGAGAACGCGGTGTCCGAATCGCGGGAAACGCTGATTCGAGCAGCGCTCCCCAAAGTCGCGACTAGGCAAACCAATCAGACCGAGGGAAGAGAATGTCGACCCAAGAAGCGGATCAGGCAATCCAAGAACGTCGGCCCCCAAGACGCCTGGGGGCGGGGATCGAGATCTCCGTCAGCCTACCCGGCTCATCCGACACGATCGTCGCAGAGAGCGCGGAGATCTCCCGGGGCGGCGCGCAGTTTATGACGTCGGATCCTGTCATCCGCAATGCGGAGTGGCTCACCTTGGCCTTCCCCCGGCGCCAGCATGATTCGTTTTTCGCCGATGCTGTGGTCGTCCGGCGTGAGCTCTGATCAGATCCATCGGACCTCCGCGCCTTGAGCACGACGCCGGAAAGCGCGCCTAGGCGAGGAGCGTCAGGATCCCCGTCGCGCTGGCACGCGATCCAGCGATGAACCCACCTGTCCATCCACGACCCCGGTACGGCAGCCATCGCTACGATGAGGACCTTGTGTTGAAGGTCCCGCCTCTGCTTTGGCTGACGATGATCTTCCTCGTCCGGCATCTTCTGCTCCTCGGTATCACCTTTCTTCCCACGACCGGCGAGGAGATCGAGGTCTTACGCAATCTGGTGCGGCCGGAATTCCTCTTCGCCGACCTCCTGGCCGCCACTGTGCTCGCGGCCGCCTTCCGACGACGGCGACCCTGCGCGGACTGGGTGCGCCGCGTCTGGCGACGCACGAGAGAGATCCTGACCGCATCGGTCGCTCTGTACCTTGCGACTGCGGCTTGGAGCGTCACCGGCTCGGGCGAGCCGCTCTGGCACGCGATCGACGAGCCCCTCTTGGTCTCGCTGCTGCTCAGCCTCGCAGTGGTCGCCTATCTGTGGCGCTCGCCACTGGTCGCGGACGTCCTGCGCGACTGTCCGGGGAGCCGGGAGTGATGATGCGTCCTGATCACCAACCAAGCCACTGGAGCGTCCTGGCCTCCGGCATCTGCGCCCTGGTTCTGACCTTGGGTGTCGCCCGCTTCGCCTACACGCCCATGATCCCGGTGCTTCAACAGCAGACCGGGATGGGCGAGGCCCTCGCCGGATGGCTGGCCGGCTGGAACTATCTCGGCTATCTGTCGGGCGTCCTTCTGGTCAGCCGGCTTCGGGATCTGCGCCTGAAGGATCGGCTGTATCGTGTCGGCTTGGTCCTGGCCGTGATCACGACGCTGCTGATGGCCTTGGGGGACTCGCCTATCCTCTGGGGAGTGAGCCGCTATCTGGCGGGACTGAGCAGCGCGGCGGGCCTGATGCTGGGCTCGGGCCTGATCCTCAATTGGCTGATCCGGCACGACCATCGCAGCGAGCTCGGTGTCCATTTCAGCGGGATCGGGCTGGGGATCGTCGTCGGGGTTCTGGTGGTCGCGGGCGCCGGGCTCGTCTGGTCCTGGCAGGGCCAGTGGATTGCCTTGACGCTCGTGGGCGCCTGCCTCGTGATTCCGGCCTGGCTGGGGCTGCCCGCGCCGGGTCGCGGCCAGCCGCTCACGGCCCGCCATCTGGAAGACGCGCCGGTCGAGGGTGGTCTCTGGCTGTGGTTGCTGCAAGGCGCCTATGTCTGCGCCGGCTTCGGCTATGTGATCAATGCGACCTTCACGGTGTTGATCACCGAGCAACAGCCGTTATTGCAGGGTCTGGGCGACTGGATGTGGCTGCTCGTCGGCGTCGCGGCGATCCCGGCACCGATCCTCTGGGACCGCATCGCCCGCCGCCTGGGCTATCTGCGCACGCTTCAATTGGCCTATGGTCTACAAATCGTCGGGATCCTCCTTCCTGTGCTCAGCGGATCCCTCCCGGCTGCGATCCTGAGCGCCGTTCTGTTCGGCGTCACCTTCATCGGGATCGTGTCCTTGGTCCTCACGACGGTCGGGGTGCGCTATCCTTCACATCCGGCGAAGATCATGGCTCGTCTGACACTGGGTTACGGCATCGCTCAGATCCTGGGCCCCATCCTCGCGGGCGAGGTAGCTGAGGTCAGTGGAACCTTCGACGCATCACTCCTGGTCGTGGCGGGATTGATGGTCCTGGGGCTGCTGTGTCTCCAGGCGATGACGCGCATCGCCCCGCCTGCGCGCGGCGCTTCGCGGCCTCGGTGATCAGATCGTGAGCCTTTTCGGCATCGACGCGCACTCCCACCTCGGGAACGGGCGTCGTCAGCCTGCGACGCGCAGGCATGATGGGTCGATCGGGGAAGCCCGAGACACTGGTTTTCTGCGCGTCCTTCCAGCTCAAATCCAGCGAGATCAGTCATGACTGCACGCGTACGGGCATCGAAGCGCGAGATCTTCGGTTGGGCGATGTTCGACTTCGCCAACCAAGCCTACACCCTACTCATCATCACGGTCGTCTTCGGAGACCTCTTCACCAGGGTCATCGTCGGGGATGCGCCGGATTACCGCTTCGGCAATCTGCTCTGGAGCCTTGCGCTCTCGACCAGCTATCTGCTGGTCGTGGTCTGCTCACCGGTCGCCGGAGCCATCATGGACTACACCGCAAGCAAGAAACGCTTTCTGTTTGCGAGCTATCTGCTCACGGTGGTGGCGACCGCGGCGCTCTATTTCGTCGCGCCCGGCTACGCACTGCTCGGCGTCCTGCTGTTGATCGTGTCGAACTTCGCCTACTCGATCGGCGAGGCCTTCATCGCGAGCTTTCTGCCGGGGCTCGGCCCCCCGGAGGATCTGGGCAAGATCTCCGGATTTGGTTGGGCACTGGGTTATGTCGGCGGCATGGTCTCCGCCGTCTTCGTTCTGCTGGTGCTCGGCGAGGTGAGTGCGGAGAACTTCGAGCGTATCCGCTGGGTCGGACCCTGGGCGGCGGCCTTCTTCCTGGTCGCGGCCATCCCGACCTTTCTCTGGGTGCGTGAGCGCGGAGAGCGACGCGCTCTGCCTCCGGGAACCGGTTATGTGCGGATGGGGATCGCCCGGGTCAGGCAGACCATCGGGCATCTGCGAACGCATCGCGATCTCGGCGTCCTGTTCGTGTCCGTCTTCTTCTCGATGAGCGGGATCTACATCGTCATCGCCTATGCCTTCATCTATGGCGCGCAGGTGATCGGCTGGGACGAATCGGTGCGCACCCTGATGTTCGTGCTGGTGCAGATCACCGCGGCGGTCGGCGCGCTCGGATTCGGCTTCATCCAAGACCGGCTCGGGGCGCTGAGAACCTATGGAATCACCTTGGTGATGTGGATGCTGGCGATCGCGCTCATCTATCTCACACCCGTCTTGAGCGTCCTGGCGCACGACCTGTTGGGACGCGACTGGGCAGCGCAGTACATCTTCCTGGTGGTCGGGTGTGTCGCCGGACTGAGCCTCGGCTCCTGTCAATCCGCCACGCGAACACTGGTCGGACTCTTCTCGCCGCTCTCACGCTCAGGTGAGCTCTTCGGGTTCTGGGGTCTGTCGCTGAAGCTGGCCGGAGTGTTCGGTCTGCTCGCCATCGGACTGCTGCAGGTCCTGGTGGGACTCCAGACGGCGATCCTCTTCTGTGCACTGCTCTTTGCCGTCGCCCTGGTCATCGCGCTCCGCGTCGACGAACGCCGCGGTCGCGCGGTCGCCGAGGCCCACGATGCGGGCGAGATCGTCTGGTAGGGCGCGATCGCGGGGTGCAATGCGCCCTGCTGCCGGTCTGTCAAGCCGGGGCAGTGATCTCGAGCAACACCTCATCAGGGTTCACCGAGTCGCCTTTTGCGACGAAGACACCGGTCACCGTCCCCGCGATCGGTGCTTGAATCTCGGTTTCCATCTTCATGGCCTCGGTCACCAGGACGGGTTGACCGGCGCTGACGTCGACACCCTCCTTGACCAGGACATCTACGATATTGCCCGGCATCGAGGTGGTCACATGACCAGGCTGCGTCGGCTTTGGCCGCTTGCCTGCGATCGCCTTCTTCACGGCGCCATCCGCACCACCCGTGAGCACCACCTCGTCCAGTGTCTCGACCAGGACCTCTTCGGGGATGCCATCGATGGCGAAATAGAAATGGCGCTCTGCCTGTCCCTTGTGGCCCGCGCCCGTCACCTTGACGTGGTAGGTCTCGCCATGGACGGCGATATTGAACTCGGTCGGTGCGGCCTGAACGCCGTTCACGCTCGGTGGCGGCTCCAGCGGCTCCGGGATGAGAGTACCGGCGGCACGGTGCTCGAGAAAGGCGCGACCGATCTCCGGGAACATGGCATAGGTCAGGGTATCCTCTTCCGATGTCGCAAGCTCACCGATCTCGCCGATCAGTCGCTGCAGCTCGGGCTTGAGCAGGTCGGCCGGTCGGCAATCGATGAGATCCTCGTTGCCGATCGCCTGCTGTTGCAGGGTCGGATTGACGGCCGCTGGCGCACGCCCATAGCGACCCTGCAGGTAGAGCTTCACCTCGTTGGTGATGGTCTGATAACGGGTGTCGGTCAGGACGTTGAGCACCGCCTGGGTGCCCACGATCTGGGATGTCGGGGTCACCAGAGGCGGATAGCCGAGGTCTTTGCGCACACGCGGGATCTCCTCCAGCACGGCGCTCATCCGCTCCAGTGCATTCTGTTCCTTCAGCTGGTTGGCCAGGTTGGAGATCATGCCGCCGGGGACCTGATTGACCTGCACCCGGGTGTCCACCCCCGTGAAATTGCTCTCGAACTGGTGGTACTTCTTGCGCACCTGGTAGAAGTACATCCCGACCTCCTGGATCGCCTCCAGGTTCAAACCCGTGTCATAGGGGGTGCCGCGCAGGGCAGCGACCATGCTCTCGGTCGGCGGATGAGAGGTGCCGCCGGCCATTGACGAGATGGCGGTGTCGATGGTTTCGCAGCCGTTCTCGATCGCCTTGAGATGGCACATGTCTGCAAGGCCCGAGGTGGCATGGGAATGCAGGTGCAGCGGCAGATCGACGCTGTCCTTCAGGGCCTTGACCAGGTCGGCGGCAACAAAGGGCGTGAGCAATCCCGCCATGTCCTTGATGGCGATGGAGTCGCACCCCATGGCCTCCAGATCTTTCCCCATCCGCACAAAGCCGGCCACGTCGTGGACCGGACTCACCGTGTAGCAGATGGTGCCCTGCGCATGCTTGCCGGCGGCCTTGGTCGCCTCGATCGCGGTCTTGAGATTGCGCAGGTCGTTCAGGGCATCGAAGATGCGGAAGACATCCATGCCGTTCTCGGCCGAGCGCCTGACGAAGGCGCGCACCACGTCGTCCGAGTAGTGCCGGTAGCCGAGCAGGTTTTGACCCCGAAGTAGCATCTGCAGCCGGGTGTTCGGCAGCGCCTCGCGAAGCTTGCGCAGACGCTCCCAAGGATCCTCCTTCAGGAAGCGGACGCAGGCGTCAAAGGTGGCTCCGCCCCAGCACTCCAGCGACCAATAGCCGATGGCATCCAGCTTGGGACAGATCGGCAGCATGTCCTCGGTGCGCATGCGCGTCGCGATCAGGGACTGATGGGCATCGCGCAGAATGACATCTGTGATGTTGATCTTGGGCATGTGTCGATCTCTTGAATCTTTATTAATATCAATGTACAAGCAGGATTATTGGTGCCTTTCGCAAGGGGCGAGCCGGGTTGACGATAAAGCCTTCACGGTATGTGCCCGCCAGTACAAAGGGCGGCTTCCCCGCGAAAAAAACCTCGGATAAAGCGTCGCGCCCAAGCGCCAAACCGGCGAACCCGGCGACCATCGCCTCAGTCCTTGTTCGCACACCCTGCAGTGGACAAGGCCGTTGTCGGGACTCTTCCATCCTTGCGGTCCGTCGACCAACAGAAGTGTCGCTCCTACCTCACGTGCCACGCCGACAATAACGTCTGCTAGCGCTTGGGGTTGCGGCTCTCCTGCAAGCGGAATCCTCACGAGCTCCACGGAGGTATAGACCGACTGATTGGCGAGTACCGCAACCCCGATATCGTTGTAATGCTTGTATGCAAGGTCTACGGAGAGGACGCTCATCGGCAGGTATTGTCTAGGCCGAAGCGACCTAAAGGCCCGCATGCGCCGCGATGGCCGCGGCAAGGGCGGCGGCGATATCTTCGCGGCGACGCTTGGTCGAGTAGAGCAGGAGCTCCGGATGGGCGTCGATGAATCCGGTGTTGAAGCGTCCGGAGCGAAAGTCCGGATGACGCAGGATCTCCTGATAAAAGGGGATGGTCGTCTTGACGCCGTAGAGTCCCATATCCCTCAGGGCGCGGTCACCCCGGTTCACGGCGTCATCCCAATTGAGCGCCCAGACAATCACCTTGGCCAGCATGGAATCGTAGTGCGGTGGGACACTGTAGCCGGTATAGATGGCCCCATCGGTCCGCACACCCGGACCACCGGGGGCATAGTAGCGGGAGATACGCCCGAAGCTGGGAAGGAAGTTGTTCTTGGGATCCTCGGCATTGACTCGAAGCTGGATCGCAAAGCCGCGTCGCCCGATCTCATGCTGTTTGAAGCGCAGGGGAAGGCCGGCGGCGATACGGATCTGCTCCTCGACCAGATCGACGCCCGTGATGGTCTCGGTGATGGTGTGCTCGACCTGGATGCGCGTATTCATCTCCATGAAGTAGAAGCGTCCGTCGGAGTCGAGCAGGAACTCGACGGTGCCCGCGTTGGTATAGCCCACGGCGCGCGCCGCGAGCACCGCCAGACCATTCACATACTGGCGCTGTGCCTCGTCGAGCTGGGGCGAAGGAGCGATCTCGATCAGTTTCTGATTGCGTCGCTGGATGGAGCAGTCGCGCTCGAAGAGATGTATGCAGTTGCCGTGATGATCCCCCAGGATCTGGACCTCGATATGGCGCGGATCGATCACGCACCGCTCCAGGAAGACTTCGGCACGTCCGAACGCCTTGGTCGCCTCGGAGATGACCCGCTCGTAGTTCTGGCGAAGGGCCTGGGCATCGTCGCAGCGGCGGATCCCGCGCCCGCCGCCGCCTGAGGTCGCCTTGAGCATCACGGGGTAGCCGATCTCGTCGGCACACCTGAGTGCGGCATCCAGGCTTTCAAGATTGCCGGGGCTGCCGGGCGTGACCGGCACACCCGCCTTCTGCATCGCCAGCCGCGCCTGGGTCTTGTCGCCCATGCGCGAGATCACCTCGGCCGTCGGACCGATGAAGGTGAGGCCCCGCCGCACACAGGCGCGCGCCAGCTCGGGGTTTTCAGAGAGGAACCCGTAGCCGGGATGGACCGCGTCGCAGCCCGTCGCGACGGCGAGATTGACGATGTTATGGACATTGAGATATCCGGCCAGCGGGTCGCTGCCGAGGCTGTAGGCCTCGTCGGCCTTCTTCACATGGAGCGAATGACGGTCGGCGTCCGAGTAGATGGCCGCCGAACGGATGCCCATCTCCGCGCAGGCGCGAATGACACGAACGGCAATCTCGCCGCGATTGGCGATCAGGATCTTTCGAAGCATCGGGTTGCCTCTGAAGTGGCCGTCAAACCGGCCGAAGGAACGGGTCGAGGTCGGCTCGCGTCTATGCTGCTGCGCAGCAATATAACGAATGAGGGGGATTCTGCAAAGGATTCGATGGCGGGATTAAGACTCCGGCCAAATTGTCGGCTTTGTTGCTTGACGGGATCTGCGGCGCAGCTGGGTTTTGCATTCGACCGGCAAGCCGCGAGATCCCGTCGGACGTCAGTCCGACTCCAAGCCCAGCATGCGGGCGGCTTTCCGTAAACGCCGGTCGAAACAGGCAAACTGGACCTGCTCGCGAGTTGCCTCGTACAGAGTACGCGCAGCGGCGAGTTGAACGCTGTCGTAGCCCCGCAGCGCAAAGGTGTCCGCATAATCGCCGGCCAGCTCAACCAGTGTTTGGGTGACCTCGATGATCGCGTAGTCATTCCAATCGTCGTGCAGACGAGACCGGACGGTATCGATTGCACCCACATCGGCGGGACATTCACGCGAGCGTCTTGCCAAGGCGGCCATCGCCTCTGCCCAAGCGATCCGACAAACGGCAGTCGCCGAAGCCGCCTCCGCCGCTGCCAGCATCTTATCGGTGAAGTCCTCCCGAATGTAGAGCTTGAGCAAGGCGGAGGTGTCGCAAAACAGGATCAACCGCGGTCCTCCAGCACCATCAGGCTGACCGGCGTCCCTTGAGGGGACAACGCGACCGGAGGCGCCAACTGCGGTTTTCCGCCGCTCCAAGATAAGGCACCCCGTCCGATCGACTCCCGTAGGCCCTCGGCAGTGCCCGAGGGAATACCGACGATGCGGGCGATCAGCTTGTTATGGGACGTCACCTCGATCGGTTCCCCTGCTTGGGCTCGGGCAAGGATGCGGGATAGGTTGGATTTCAGATCACGGACCGCGACTTGCATCGGCAGAGACCTCTGGGTCTAGTGTGACCATATCTTACCCCGAGCTACCGCACCATCGCCGAATTCCGGCGGATCAACGGCAAAGCGCTGAAGGTGGACAATCGCGAGCTTGCCGCTACGTCCCATAAAATGTCCAACGCCAATACCATCACAATCTCGGAGCGTGGGAGCGAGTCCAGCTGTTGTGAGGTCGCATGCTCGGGAATAGTGCGCGGGTCGCGCCCGACGCGGTTCATTCCGGATGCGGTTGAGAGGCCGCGAGGGTCCCGTAGACCTCGGAAAGGGCATCGTCGCCGCCGACGTTGCCGGGGAAGATGACGACAGGGAGGTTCGGAAAGCGCGGATGATCCTCCGGGCAGCGCACCACCGAGCAGCCAGCTCGGATCTGGCCCAGAACGCGCGCGGTACCCAGCGCCAATCCCTGACTCAGGGCGTCGTTGGAGGTGATGCCGCCCTTGCTGATCAGGAAGCCGATCTCCTGCGGGAGATTCCGCACGATCTTGACCAGGAAACCTGAGACACGCTCACCGAAGGCGAGCCGCTCCGCCGTGCTCGGGAACTGCCGCTCGCCTCGGCTGGTAAAGAACACGACACCGCGCCCCTCCTGCTGGGCGGTCTCGAGCCGGCCGAGCAGATCCGTCAGCAGGACATCCTCGTCGGCGAGCAGGCGCTCCAAGTCGATCTCGATCGGAACGACGTTCGTGTGATCGATGAGATGTCGAAGCTGCCGGGTCGATTTCTCGACATGGGATCCCATCAGGACCACGCCCGGCCGCCCGTCTCGGACATAGGTCGACATGGCCGACGGGGCGACCGGCTGGGGCGGCAGTGCGGCGAGCGCCGTGAGCAGGCTCGCCGCGCTCCGAAAGAGGAAGCGCTTGCCCTGGCCTGCCGCGCCCAACACCTGACGGGCGAAGCCATCGAGATCCGACTGGCGCTCGGCGTCCACCACGCCGCAGAGGTTCCCGGTCAAGGCACGCAGCCGCGGACCCAAATCGCCGCGGACATCCTCAAGGCCGAAACGCTCGACCGCCTGCGCCCCGATGCGCCCGCCGGTCTTCTCCTCGACATAATCCGGCAGAAAGGCGTGGCTGAACCCGAACACCGAGTCGCGCGCGAACTCGGTCTCGTTGACCGGAACCGGCACCCCGTCGACCATCAAATAGTGGACGCCATCGCGCGTGATCCGCCCGCCCTCGAAGAAGGCAGGCACCAGAAAATGGGCGTCGAAGGGACCCAACTCCTCGGCGATCACATCGGTCTCGACCGGATAATGGCCGCGCAGCGTGGAGTCCGAGCGGCTGACGATCAGCGGTTGAATCATCCGACCGTCCGCCGCAAGCCGATCCATCGCCGCACGCAGGTTCACGCAGATCTCGCGCGTCACCCGCGCCGCCTCCGCAGCGTCCATGCCGCGGGTGTTGCTCAGGACGAAGAACAGCGGTGAGGCATCCTGGAGCGCCTCGATCAGGGTCTGCGGATTCCAGCGCGTCAGCAGCAGACAGCTGTGGACGGTTTGGGACCCGGTCGGGTCGTCGTCGATGACGATGATCTTGGTGTCTGGGGTGTTGGTCACGAGGGTCATCTCCGCCCGACGCATGTTGGAATTCTTGGCCACGGAAACTCACCGAAGGACACGGACGATGAGAGTCGCCGCTCTGTTTCATGTCTTCCATGTACTTCCGTGGCAACTTGATCTTTCTGCGCACGCGCTTAGCGTGCGCCGATCGCTGAACCTCTCCCGTCAGGCGGCGCTGTCGAGTGCCGGCCGAGCCGCCGCGATCAGGTCGCGCGCACGCCGATCGAGCGTCTCGGCCGTGATGCCGTTGAAGGCCATGATCTCGGCCGGGCTCGCCGTCGTCTCACCGCGCTGCCATCCGAACAGGTCACGCCCGGCGGCACGACTGCGCAGGAGCACCGGCTCCAGGGCGACCGTCCCGCCGCCGCTCACGCCGATCAGTGCGTCGCCGTCGAAGAGGGCCTGGAAGTCGGCATCGGACATGAAGCGATCGTCCGGCTCGGCTGAGTGGCGCCAGGCCACGTCGCTCGGACGGTAAAGCCGACGCGGATTGACCACGGCGACGATCCGCACGCGATAGCCCGCGGTCTCCAGGGTCTCCTTGGCGGCGAAGACCGGCAGCACGACCATGTCCCCCGTGACCGCGAAGACCACCGTCCCGGCCGGACCATGTCCGCTATCGGCAAGACAGACGGCACCCTGCTCGATCGCCTCGCGCGCCTGCTCCGGGGTCGAATAGACCGGCAGCGCCGACTTGGATGCGATGATGCTGATGCACTTGTTGAGCTGCTCGGTCGCCCAGCCATAGGCGGCCTGCATCTGGTTGGCGTCTGCCGGATAGAGCAGATAGACGTTGCCGTTGCGCATCTGACCGCCGATGTAGTTCTCGATCTCGGGGCGCTGATGGGTCCAGCCGTTTCGGCCCTGCTCCAGCGCGCCGGCGGTGAACATGGACACCAGGGCCGGGGTCTTGCGCCGCAGCTCCGCCATCGCCTGACCGACGGTCTGCACGATCGGCCAGCCATTGATGGCGAAGCTCTCGTAGGACAGCCAGAGCGAGCGTCCGCCGAACAGGGCCAGACCGGCGGCGAATCCGGCACAGGCGTCCTCGCTCAGCGGCTCGTAGACCTGACCGGTCGGGGACTGGTTGTAGAGACCGTCCTCGGTCGGATGACGGATCTTCAGCGCCTCGTTGATCGCCTTCATGTTCGACGCCTCGTTGCCGTCGGCGTTGGTCACCACGAAGAGCGGATCACGCCGACCCAGCTCGGCCACCATCTCGGCCATGGCGCTTGCCGGCACCGCCTTCTCGCCCACCGCGAAGGCGCGGGTCGGCAAGGCCCCGATCTCGTTCGGCACCCGCTCGAACTCGGTCACCGCGGTTTCGCCGGCCGGGCCGCCACCGGCACGCCGCATGTTGGTCCGCACCAAGGCCCAGGCCTCGGGGGCAAGCGCGCCGCGCTCCAGCGCGCCGGCGATGTTCGGCTTGGTCGCGTTGTCGCCCGGATAGAGATTGTGCGACTTGGCACCCGTGGCATGGACGCCCGCACCCTTGAGCTGCTTGACGATGAAGCAGGTCATGGTGCCCCCGAGCGCGGAGGCCTCGGCCTCCTGCATCCCTTCGAGCACCGCGCGGGTGAAGGCCGAACGGGCGGCGTCGCCGAAGAGCGTGCTGTCGACATAGTCGCCCTCCTGCCCGGCATCGTCGTAGTCCTTCGCATCGATCAGGATCACCCGCCCGAAGTCGTGCGCACGCCAGTAGGCCAGCATCCGCTCGTTGTCCATCAAGGAGACCATCGAGTGATGCTCTTGGCTGAAGCCGTTCCAGATGAGCACAGGCAGGAAGTTGGTCACCTCCGGATAGGCGGTGTGGAAGTGCTTGAACGCCGAGAGGATATAGGGCTCGCCCAAGCCACCGTCGCCGATCGTCACCGGGAAGAGCGTCTCGCGATGCAGATAGGCCGCGGCCAACGCGAAGTGCTGACCCTGACCCAGCGGACCGGCCGGGGCGAGCAGACCGGGGATGGCACCCGAGAGGTGACCGAGCAGTCCGTCGCGCTCGCGGAACCGCGTCTGGAGCTGATGCATGTCGCAGATGCCCATGGCCTCCAGAGATCCGTCGAGGAACATGGCGCTGTAGAAGCCCGGCGCATGGTGGCCGACCTCGGTCAGGATGTTGGTATGACCCAGCATGACGAGCGCCGCATAGGCGTCCGCAGAGCTGGCGAAGCCGCCCGGATGTCCGGATTCCTTCGAGGCACAGAGCTGCAGGGTCGTGTAGCGCAGCGCATCGGCCATCAGCCGGGTCTGATAGACCGCCGCCTCGTCGATCTCCTCGATCCGATGAGCGCCCTCGGCAATCGCCGGGCGTGCGCCGAGGCGGTCGAAGTCGCGCGGCAGATTGGAAAAGTGCAGTACGCCGTTGCAGAAGTCGGGGGTCGTCGCGTCGGTGGGAGCGGGGGCGATGGCGGATGCGGTCATGGAGTCTCTCCTCGTTTCT
>RRYU01004472.1_pt1 | contig 15922 bp, 11 predicted proteins | sample 2162651 | NCBI WGS metagenome assembly RRYU01 (sample SAMN10267283, study PRJNA491782) | microbial mat metagenome | isolation source: biomat in the production well | place: Japan: Minami-Kanto gas field, natural gas well KTG3 | collected 2017-06 | reverse complement strand
AAAAAAATATAATTAGAGACAAAATAAAAAATATCAGCAAGATCTTATTAAAATAGAATTTTTTATAATTTTTCATAGTATACGGAAACTCCTTTCGAACTAGTCGTTAGTCGTTAGTGAATGGTCGTTAGCCAAGAAAATACAAGAAATAAATACAAGATAGAGATTATTCGATTTTGAAAGCTACTTTTACATTTCCCTGTAATTCAAGTTTGCTCAATTCAACGTCACTTATCAGCCAGTCAGCGGTAATATCATTTTCTTTTACTATTAATTCCACCGGTTCAAGACTGGCCAGAGTCTCTTCTTCCGAATCCCAGAAGAATCGATTTCCTTTTAAGATATCCCCTTCCTTGGTTTCGATAACCACATCACCCACTAACTCCATGCTCTTACTTCCCATATCGGCAATACATTTATTAAGCTCAATATTTAGATAGGGTTCATTGTCTTTAAAGATAACCGCTTTTTTGATCTTCTCAAAGATGGTTTTCTTTCTATCCTCTGCTAAAGATACTTTATCTGCTTCTATCTCCCATTCCTTTTTCCCCGATTTTACTCCTACCACTGTCCCCTTTTCTATCGTTACCGGGGCTTCATTTATTTCAATCTCTTCTTCCTCAAATTCTTCAATCTCTTCTTCTGTTTTACCGGTATCCCCATTCTTTCCCTTGTTATAAATAAAATAAAAAGAAAGAGCTATAACTAAAATTGCTATTAACATAATCCATAAATATTTTTGCTTAAACATATTATAATAATATCATTAAAGTCCCAAAGATAAAAGCATTTCATTCCAGAAAGTATCTTGAGCAAAATTAGTATAGTTGTAATAACTGCTATAACCATAATACCAGGGGAAGTAGATAGAAAGACCCTGAGAATCGCTTGCGCTCGACCCGTTATAGTTTGAATTTATCACCACGGAACTTATCAAGGTTTGTTTGATGTTTAAAGCAATGGATTTCACTTGAACACTATAAGAATAGATTAAAACGTTATTGCAAAAATCATATAAATCAATAAAATCAGGATCTCCATAATATTGACTGGAATAAGCAGCGTTTATGTAATTAATTGAAGGAGTTATGGTATCACTCTTTATAGCCTGGGCAAAGTTAGATAATTGTGTTGTTAAAGTATCCATATAGCTTAGATCAATTGCTGATTGAGTAACATCATTATAGAAATAAGAGTAAATGTATTGATCAACAATGTCTGTCGCTAATTGTGTAGAAGACATCGTAGGATTAGCTGCCAGTTGAGCCAGAATGGTATCATAAGGCCAGCCATCATTGGGCACGTTTTCTTCTGATGCAACTAGAATATCGGCATAATCTTTTATCTGATAGGCTACCTCAGTCATGGCCATAAGGCAGGCGTCCATCCCTACTATATCTATATTTTTTCCCATTTGAATACTAATCGCCGAGAGGGCATCTTCTAACTCGGGCATAGTTATTTTATCTCCCCCGCTGGTATCGTCCCAGGCAATATCTTTAGTAATATATGCCGGAGACTTGAATCCTCCTCCATGATTCCAGATTATCAGCAAATATTTTTTAGCCGGGTATTCAATTACCGCCCAGGTGGCAAAATCAATTAAAGTTTGAGGATCACCCATATTAAGCTCACCCAATTCACTTTTTAAATCGGAATTTATCTGCATCGGGTCGGAATCCTGAGTAATGTAATACCTTCGGGTATTAGTCCAATTACTGTTGGAAGTATCGTAGCCGGGGATTCGGTCAACTTGAACTATAATATTTACATCAGCTGTAGAACCGACCATTTCCATCTCGTTTATATCATTGATTCCCGCACTTTCCAGATTATTGTCAGCATCAAGATAAACCATTACCGTCCACTCGGGAATATTAGGAATGGGAGGGACAAAACAACCGGTAAGTGTGATTGATAAGATTATTAGAAAAAAAATTATTATATATTTATATTTCATAAATTGTTACTCCTCTTTAATTAGTTACCCGGTTAACCGGTAGGATTAAGATAAAGATCAGTTGTCCAGTTTGCCCGTTACGAGATACAAGATTTTTTAATTGGTCAATCGGCCAATTAAAAATTACCGTTATGTTCTGAATACTGGATTCTGAAATTATTTACTGTTAAACATTAATTTAAATATAAATCTTTATTTGTTATTTTTTGAAAAGTGTTTCCTTGTTATTTATAATAATATAGCATATAATAAATTAGAAGTCGAAAAAATTATGGATAATTGACCGGTAAATTCAGTTAGTTACTTGGTTACCTGGTTAGTTAGTTAATTAGTTAAGAATACAAATACAAGATAAATTAGTCGTAAGCATAAAACTATAGCGTGGAGCTTACAGCGTTTAGCGTATAGGTGCGGATAATAAGTGTGAGAAAAGTGCAAAATACAAAACTGGTTTTTCGTTATTCGTTTTTAGATCCGATTAAGCAGTTGGTTTAGCAATATAATTAATACAACTTCCAGGATATATTGTGCGCCTAAATAATGGTTTTTAAAAATTTTAAAAAATATTTAAAAAAAAAGAAGGATTTTTGAAACTCTATGTCGAATAGTACGAATTAATTACAAAAAATTACGAAAGGAGGAGAAAGTTGTGAAGAAAGATAGAATTATAAAGGGGGTTTTGCTGTTAATTGTCCTGGCGGTATTAACTATGGGATTTACTGGGTGCGGAGCAATAATTCCCACTACAGGGACAGTCGTTATAACAATTGCGGGATCCTATACATTTTATAACTACGATATTCATTTGGGTTCCTGGTCTAATTACATAGGTACAACTTATGGAGGGACCCTTACCGTAACAAATTTAAGCCCTGGATTTTATACATTTTATGCTGATGACAGCATCTGGAACTATTATTATGACTCTGGTTCTGTATGGGTTACGGCTGGGCAAACAAGTTACCTAACTCTTTATCCCTGGTAATTTAGCCTACACTTAATATTTTGAATTGTTCTATGGAAATTAAGTAAAAATAAAGAAAACAAGTTGCTTTAATTTTTTGTCAAAGATTAAGTAGCTTGTTTTCTTTATTATAACCAATAAATATTTCTTTTAAAAAGAATGATTTTTTGAAACTCTGTCGAATATTAGTTATTATAAGACAACGATATTTTATAAATAGAGGTTGTCAATTATGTGTAATCAAAAATTACTAGACAAAAACTTTTTAGTTTTAATAGCGATTTTAATACTAAGTTCATTATTAACCGCCGGATGCGGAAGCGTTATTCCCTCTCCCATTGTTAATGAAACAATTTACCGTGCTTACTGTGTGGGAATTGGGGATTATATGTACTTCCCCGATAATTATGGGAATATCGACCTTCCCGGTCCGCCCTATGATGTAAACAGGATATGTTATACTCTTGATGAATGTCAATTCTGGACATCAGATACCGAATTTTCGGAAATTTGGTATGCTACTGATTGGTCTGCTACAAAATCAGCCATCTTGCAGGGAATTGCCAATATTTTCTCCGAAGCAGATTATAATGATGTATCTTATTTTTATTTTTCCGGCCACGGAATTTGGGATGAAACTACATTAACTTCTTATTTGTGTCCTACAGAAATAAATTATTTTTCTTCTTTAACCTCGTTTATCAGTGTAGATGAATTAGAATCCGCCCTAAGTGCAATACCGGGTACCAAAGTAGTTATTATTGATTCCTGTCATTCAGGAGGATTTATTGGGAAAGGAGCGGGCGAAATACAAACTTCTGAAGAAGAACTGAAATCTTTTAATGATGAGATTGTAAGTGTCTTTTCTCAGACCGAAGATAAAGGGCTGCTTACCACCAATCAATATAAAGTGTTAACTTCTTGCCACTATTATCAATTATGCTGGGAAATACTACCTGAAGAAGGCGACCCTTTTGGAGTTTTTACCATGGCCTTATGTGACGGTTGTGGTTATAATGGCGATTACCCGGCAGATACTAATTTTAATACGCAAGTCAGTTTGCAGGAAGCATATCTCTATGTGAAAAATTGGGTCTATAGTTATGGTATTTTTCAGGATGTGCAAGTTTATCCTAATAATTCAAGCTTTACAATTGTTGAATATTAAATTGGTTAGTTTGTTAGTTGGTTAATTAGTTAGCTAGTTACCCGGTTTGCCGCCGATTAACTAGATAATTTAATTCATATATATGGGTATGGGTAGAAATGCTGCTGTATGCTCTACGCTACCTATGTACTATTCACTAACAACTAACGACTAACGACTAATTTACTGTACCAAGGCTACTACCGGGGTATCACGTTCAACCTGCAGGAACATTTCGCTTCCCTCTTCGATTTTTACATTTTTACCCGGTATCAAAGCTCCGAAAACTAATCCCACGGGACTGCTTAGAATAAGTGCTCCTAGAATTCCCGTACCTACTGCTACATATAATCTCTTATTTTCTTCTTCTGCCCTTTCTCCTAATATTAAATCAAGAGAAGTCCCATCCAAAGCTAGAATTGGTCCAAATTCTATCTCCAATTTTCCCGATCGTAATAAAATGGTAGCTTTCTTTGCTTTGGTTACTTCACCTACTCCCTGGTAATTGGCGGGAATAATTAATTTATTATCTATAAATACATTTTCGGCTATTTGGAAATTAAATATGTCGCCTGAGTCATTATTTTTAGAGCTTAGAGTGCTTAAAAAACGGATAGGTATCAAGGTCTCGGCAGGAATTACCACTTCTTCAACTTGCGGTTTACCCTCTTTGAAACAAACACTGAAAATGCTCTCTGCCCTCATAGCCAGGACATCAGATGATGTTTTACCGAATAACACATTTTCTAAATTTTCTATATTAACAATTAAATGCTCGGAAGTAATTTTTTCTTCTAATATCCACTGCGAAACATTAATTTTAAAGATTACAGAAGTCTCTTCCGGAGTTCCCGAAATTATAAATTCTTTTAACTGTTTTACCCTGCTGGTAATTGTCCCGGGGAGAGTTCGGCCTACCAATTCTTTTTCTAAATATTCTACCCGTTCAATCAAAGGTTTTTCCTGGGTTATTCCATAGATAGCCATTTCTATCCGGGATAAATCTTCCAATAAGGTCGCCTGAGAGACCTCTGCTGCCCAGGATAATTGAGCTAAAACCGAAGTAAAGATAAATACAATTACTATAAAAAGAGAAAATGATTTCTTAAATAACATTTTGGAACACCCGCCTTTTTAATAGTTAGTTAGTTAATTAGTTAGCTGGTTAATTAGTTAAGAAAAAATAAAGATAAAGATTGTTAATTGGTTAGTTAGTTTAATAGTTATTCTATTTATTTGTCATTTATTTACTAACTAATTAAATAATTAACTAAGTAACCAGTTAACTAATTAGATTATAATATGATTCCCGAATTTCCGCAAATAATTTACAAAAAAATAACCCCCGGAAAAATTCCGGGGGTTATTGTAGAACTACAGTAAGCTTTTACATGCAATTAGAAGGTTACTTCGAGTCCTGCAGTTAAAGTACCGAGAGTATCAAGAATGTCCATGTCATCATAATCGTCGATATCATCAGACCAATCATTCATTTCGAAGCCAACAACCAATTCGGTATTTTCAGCTACATCATAAGTTAACTGTACTTCAGCACTCCAGAAAGCAGCACCATCACTATCAACTCTTCCCTCTACTATAAGACCCATATCTTCAGCCATATCATACTCTAAAGTAGCTACAGCAGCATATGTCCCTGCCGGGTAATCATATTCGCCTGCTCCGCTTAAGACATAATCATCAGCTAATGGATAGTTCATGTAGTTAGCATCTATAACAGCTGTGGCCAATAACACGTCATATGAAACGCCAAGTCCTGCAGTTTCTGAGGTATCAGCATCAACTGTGTAGAGTAAATCAGCATCTATGTCATGAGTTTGGACTGCCATAGCTGTATCCATATCGTAAGTCCAGCCTAATGTTACGCCAACTTCGTCGGATAATGGATAAGTTGCCTCTACGCCAACACCAAATCTATCAGCAGTAAATCCACCAGTTGATGGTACAAATCCGGCTGTTACGTAATGAGCGTCAATTGCCAACCCAAGGTCATCTAATGCAGTATCGATAGTTAATGCACCTGCATAGGTTAATGCAGTACCGTAGAATACACCGGCTTCAACAGCAACAGCTGCTTCATCATCTTCGCCCAGAGCAAATGCTAAATCTAAGCTACCGGCAAAACCACCAGCCAATACATCATAAGAACCGGTAACGCCAACTGCTACTTCATCATCATCGCCCAGAGCAAATGCAACATTTGCTACGTAGTAATCTTCTACGTCTCCAAATAGAGTCCAGTTGCCGAGATCGTTTTCTGTATCCCAAACCCAGGTAGCCAGGAATCCATCAAATTCTTCAAGTTCATCAAAGTCGTATACTAATCCTAATCCCATAGTAGCTGGTTCAACTTCACCTACTCTTAATTGGAAATCTGCTCCTTGATAGTCAACAAAGAAACCTTCCCAGGCCACTGCATAAGCAGGTGCTCCGGAAAGTACGTCGGTAGCAACTACAGTAACTCCAGCAGTAGTTTCATCATTAATCGTTGCAACAATATTTATTTCTGCTTCATCACTTAAGGTAGCAGTTGTCATTGGAACTACAACTTTTGTGTAATCTGCAGTAAATGCACCACTTATTACAACTGGTTCAAAGAAAGAATCCAGTTTGGCTACGGTTGTCTCTAAGGCAGCGATTGCTTCGGTGTTTGCACCTAAGGAAGCTTCTAAGTCAGCTACGGTTACACCTAAGCTGGCTAATTCGTCAGCAAATTCAATGGCTAATTTCTCTAATATTGCTACATCTTCAGCGGCAGCAAAGTCCATGCCTTCAACATAGGCCAATGCTTTAGCTGTTGCTTCAGCAAATTCGTAACGGGTTAAAGATTTTGCTCCACCAAATGTACCATCAGGAAAACCTACTACAACACCTTTTGCGGCTAAGCTTTGAACTGAATCATATGCCCAGTGGTTTAAAGGTACATCTACAAATGGATTAGCTAATGCAGTGAAGGAAAAAGCAAGAACTAATACTAATGCTAATACTAATTTTTTCATTTTTTTCTCCTTGGTTTTTTCTTATTTCCAGTTAGTTTTATCTTTAGGAGAATCTACTAATTGAGTATCCTAAGTTCCCTCATTAATATTTTCTCTCTTTATATTACTAACTGGTTTTTATATCATCTTTACTTAAATTAAAGCAGGTCCAAGAATTTTTTTCACCTCCTTTCTTCCTACTTTATTCAATATGAGATGATATACTTGTATATCACTTTTATATATCAAATACATATACTACATCGATGTTTAAAAATCCTTCTTTTTTTTGAAAATAATTTAAAAAAATTCAAAATATTTTCGATATTTCCTAAAGTTCATATTTTGCAGTTTACTTTTTATGCAAATAATCGTTTATAATATTATATTTTTATTATAATTGTTAATGTACTATCATGTCAAGAAAATTAAAGCTACCTTTCTTTTAAAAGTTTATAGGGATTTGGCTTCCATCCTCACCCTTAATGGTCCTGTACTCCAGGTATCGTAAACCGAAATTAATGAAACTTTCATTGTTGTACCTGCTTCCATAATAGTCTTAACTGTCTCAAATAAATTAATGGCAGATACAGTCCCTACAAAACTCGTTTTGGGATCAGGAATTATCCCTTCTTTCACGGCAATAATATTCACTTTTCTTAAAAGAGACAAAAGATTTTTTTCCACTTCGCTATAAACTTCTGAACTTTCAATTTCCTCGGAAATGATTTCTTCATCTATTTTGAAGAGTAATTTGTTCTCTAAAATTTTAAAATGTGCTACAATAGGTTCTCCTTCAACCACGTTTATAGAAGATAAAAGTCTTACAATCATCTCTTTATCGCTATCATATATCTTTTGTGTTATATCTTCAAATTCTTCCTGGGAAATAATAAACACCTGATTGGTTCGCTCATCTTTTTTAGCTCCCATGGCTAATGCTTTATTAGAAGCTTCATTTAGGAATCCAAATAACTCTTTCTTTATTTCTTCAATCGGCCTTAGGCCTTGAATGATGGTTAGTGCGATCTGTTCTTCCGAGCCCAAAATAACCTCTCCCTCTCTAATCCAGGCAATTCCGGAGTAGAGGGCTTTTATAGTGGCATTTAATTCCTCTACTTCCTTGTCCAGTTTTCCTTTTTCTTCTATTAATCCTTCTCTAATTATCAATAATTCTTCTAATTGACTTGTTTTGTTTTTTATATCTTCAGATAATTTCTGATAGTTTTCTTCCATTTCCTGCAATTGAGCAGTTTTTTCCTTTAGATTTTCTTTGGTGGTAGATAATTGAACATTTCTTATTCCTACTTCCCGGGATAAATAAGTAAGTTTTTCCTTTAATTCTTCCATTCCAAATAGAGCGGTCTTAACATCATTAGAGGAGATGGCAAGTATGGTCACTGTAATAATGGCAATTAAAATCCCACTAATTACAGTGATAAATATAGCTGTGTGGTGGGGACGTAATCCAAAGACGCTTACTCTTTTTTTGCCTATTTTAAGGCCTACCCAGTCACCGACAAAGGAAATTAATCCGCTTATTATGATAACCGTAGATATTAAAATAAGACTGTACATTTTTTTGGACTCCTTTCAGTCGTCCATTTAGTCGTTAGTGAATAGTCAACTAACGACTAATTTAAAGATTAAATCTCTCTCCCAGGTAGATTTTTCGGGTAACTTCACAGTTGGCTACTTTCTGGGGAGTTCCTGAAATTAATATTTTCCCATTATGCATAATATAAGCTCGGTCGGTAATTTTAAGGGTCTCTCTCACATTATGATCGGTAATCAATATCCCCAAGCCTTTCTCTTTTAGATAAGAAATTATTTCCTGAATGTCATAAACGGCAATGGGGTCAACTCCAGTAAAGGGTTCGTCAAGCAGCATAAAAGAGGGGGAACTGGTTAAAGTACGGGCAATTTCCACCCGGCGCCTTTCACCTCCGGAGAGCATATATCCTTTGTAATCAGCGAGATGATCTATTTCAAGTTCCTTTAATAACGAATAGCACCTTTCTCTTCGCTCATCTCTCTTGACTCCCAAAGATTCTAAAATCAGAAGGAGATTTTCTTCTACAGTAAGCTTGCGAAATATCGAAGGCTCCTGGGCTAAATAACCCAAGCCCATCCGGGCCCTCTGGAACATAGGAATTTTAGTGATTTCTTTACCGTTAAAAGATACTTTTCCCTTGTCCGGTGCTATTAAACCCACTATAATATAAAAGGTAGTGGTCTTTCCTGCTCCATTTGGCCCTAAAAGTCCTACTACCTCGCCTTCATTAATCTCCAGGCTAATATCATCAACGACTCGTCTTTTTCGGTAAATTTTTACTAAATTTTCTGTCTTTATTCCCTGCACGATTAACTCCCTCAAACTGCCGTAAAGAGAAGCTCAGCAGAAGCTACCAGATTATCATCCACATAGGCTTCTGCTTTGGCTTTACCAATCCCTCTTACCATCTTTAAAATTTCCACTTTAATCTTCAATTGGTCTCCGGGATAGACCGGTTTTTTAAAGCGAGCCTTATCGATACCGGCGAATAAGGGAATCTTCCCTTTATTTTCTTCTTTGGAGAACATCAGGACTCCGCCGGTTTGGGCCATAGCTTCGACTATAAGTACCCCGGGCATCACCGGATGCCCCGGAAAATGTCCTTGAAAAAAAGGTTCATTTATAGTTACATTCTTCACCCCTACAATTTTATTTTCTTCCTGATCTAATATTTTATCCACCAATAAAAAAGGATAACGATGGGGTAAAAGATCTAAAATTTTTCCTATGGATACTTTTTGTGTCATTGTGTTCTATCTTTTTCTTTCTGTTCTTCTTCTAATTTTCTCATAATTTCCGCTATCACATCCTGAGTAATATCTTCCCCTCCGTAGAGAGCGATAGGATAATTTAAAATATCACTCCCGGCTGGTACTTTTATCTCACTATTTAATATTAAATCGTATTTCCCTTTATCTCCTACTACCTTAATTGCTTCAATAATATCTGAATAACGAGCTGCCTGATATGATTTTATCTCAGCAAGAATCTTCTCTTTGATTGGTGACCATTCTTTATTAAATTTATCTTCTAACTTTTTAAGTCCAGTTTCATCCAGTCCCTTGCCTTGTGCATTTAATTCTTCCTGGCGTTTTTGGAGTTCTTCTCGTAAGTTTAAACTAAGTTGATTAATATTTTGAGTATAAGGATGACCGGATATAACTTCCGCTAAATTAACTAAACCTATCTTTCCCACTGCTGCCTCAATATTTTGAAAACCTAAAAATAAAAAAATTACCATGGTAAACAATAAGATAACAACTGCCTTATTTGCTACTCTTTTTTCTACTATTTGCATTATTTTCCTCCTTAATTTTTATATAGTACTGCGTATTGCGTATCGCGTTAAAAATCAGTATTTCGTATCTCGTAAATCGTATCTATTTTAGTTATTTGGTTAGCTGGTTACTTGGTTGATTGGTTAAGGATTGAATCTTAAACTAATCAACTAATATTAACGACTATTTACTAACGACCAAACTAACTGCAAACTGAAAACCGAGAACTGATATCCTTTATCTAAAACTCATCTTAATATTTTGCATTATTTATTAGTGACTATTTAATCTTGTATTTGTTTTTTAACTAGTTAACCAGGTAACTAAATAACCAGCTAACCAATTAAAAAGTATGTCCTATACTAAAGTAAGTCTTCCCTTCTCCTTCTTCGTTAATACCATAATCTAATCTAATTGGGCCAATAGGTGTATCGAAGCGGACTCCTACTCCTTTACCAAATTTTAAATCATCTAAATTAATGCTTTGTTCAATATCCCAAGCTTGCCCCCAATCCGCAAATAGAACTGCTTGGAAATTTTCAGCTAAAGGAAATCGATACTCCGCATTAAATACCAAAGATTTATCCCCGGAAAATTCACCTGAATCATAACCTCTTAAGGTATTCATTCCCCCTACCTGATATGCTGCAAAAGAAGGTAGCTCAGTATCCGCCATACCACCTATAGCCCGGAGAGCTAATACTCCCTTGCTTAGATTATCGGTTATTTTTTTAACGCTGCTAATATCAACTACGTCTTCGATAAACTGGGTAGAAATATAGGCTCTGAGAGTTAAATTATATTTGGTAAAATCATAATCTCCTCCTAAAAACCCTCCCGCTTTTTCTAAAGAAAAGCTATGATACCAACCGGAAGTAGGTTCAAATACATTATCGCGAGTATCATAAGAAAAAGTAGGCACAAGGCTATTAGTTAACCCTTCATTAGTATCTTCAGGCAGGGTTCCGGAAATTAGGTCATAGGTTACTCTCTCACTCTTTAATTCTAATCCCAATTTAACTGAATCACTTATTTTTCTTCCAAGAATAAGCCTTCCTCCCAGCCTCTCTTCATCATATTCACCAAGAATTACTTCTTCTTCTTTATCTTCTTTGTGGTTTATAGTATCATATACTTCAAAACCAAATGAAGTAGGGGTATCGGCTAACCAGGGTTCAAGGAAAGAAAGTTTATAAGTAGTCCGACCACCCAGTTCTAGTTTGGCTTGTACTTTTTGTCCTCCTCCAAAAAAGTTACTCTCCTCGTAACTGGTAAATCCCATAAGACCCTCTTCGGAGTTATAACCCGCTCCAATACCAAATTTCCCTGTATTTTTCTCAATTACCTTTACAACTAAAACTATTGAATCTTCTTCGGCACCTGGTTCTAATTTCATACTTACATCTTCGAAATATCCCAGGTTATAGATTTTCTGTAAAGATTTTTTTACTTTTTCAAAATTGAAGAGATCACCGGATTCAATATTAATTTCTCTGGTGATTACCTTTTCTTTGGTCTTGTCATTACCTTCAATTACTATCTTTTCCAGTCGGCCTTCAGAAATATTTATCCATAATTTTCCTTCTTCATCAAAATTAATATCTTTAATATTAATTAAAAGATAGCCGCGGTCTTTATAAAGTTGAGAAATACGATCAAGGTCATTCCTTAATATCTTCTGGCTAAAAATTTGTCCTTCCTGCAAAACCATTACTTCCCGCATCTCTTCTATGGAGACTACGGTAGTACCTTCAATATTAATCTCTCTTATGGGTAAATTTTCCACTACTACAAAAACTACTTTGTACCCATCTCTAAATGATTCTAATTTTATTTTTACATCTTTGAAATAACCCAGATCAAATACTGCTTTCATATCTTTTTCTATATTTTCTTTGGAAAACACATCTTGCAGATTAGAGGAGATTTGAGAAATTATTAAATCCATAGAAATATTTTCATTCCCCTGTACTACAATAGCAGTTATCTTTCCCTGATTATTAGCCTGAACTACGCTTAAGCTACCCAAAATAAATACTAAAATTAATATTCCAAATACAAGTATCTTGCTCCACTTGTTCTTTCTCACTTTTTGTTCCTCCTCTTAAATATTATTAATATTTTATTAAAATTCATATTGTAATTCAAATTTTAATTCAAATTCTCCCTCTTGTGGACTAAATGCACCTACCTGAGTGTTGAAAGTTAAGTCATCACTAAGTTTATATTCTAATTCCAGGTCGCCTATTTCCATTTCAAATAAAGGCGCCGAATAGGATAGATAAAAATTTTCTGAAAAATACTTTCCTATTTTAAAGGCTAAAGTCTCTAAAGCAAAACCAGGAATAAAAGCTAAATCAGAATCCTGTTCTTTTTTAAAAATTGTCTCTATTTTAAATTCATCCAATCCTAAAGAGTTAGCAATTTCATCTTCTATCTGGTTTAAAAATCTTATACTCAATCCTTGAGCTATCAAATTAATCATTTCTTCTTTTAAAATTGTTTCCATTTCTCCCTCGGTTAATCCAGCATAGTTTTTATTGAACATTAAAAGAGAAATAATCTCACTTTCACTTAAGACGGGAGAAGAACTAAAAGTAACCATGGGTTGAGCAAGAATTCCACTTATATTTACAAAAACATCTATGTCATCAATTTCAGTCTTTGCTCTTATATCTAAAATCATGTCTTCCCCTGTAGAATCAACAAATATTACTTTACCCTCGGATACTCTGAAATTCTTATCCAAAAAGGTGACATAGCCCTGTTTAATCTGTAATCCTCCATTTATTTTGGGGTCAGATAAAGCTCCCTGAATTTTTAGATCTCCAATTAATTTCAAATTAAAATCATTAGTTTTGGCAATAAGATCATCTAAAATTTTTACCTCGAGATCGATATCGCCCTTAAGGTTAATTAATTTAGATAAAATCTCGGACGGATCGGTGGGGATATCTTTACTATTATCTTTCCAGTTTAATTCTCCCTGAGAAAGAGTTAAAATCCCTTCTACGTGGGGAGATTCAAAGAGACCGGTTACCTTTGTTTTTAAATCAGCCTGGACTTTGAAAATATCCTGGTATAGAATTTCCTCCTTATTAGTCCATATATTAATATATAAATCTTGAGGTTGCAAGTTTTTCAAAGCAAATTCTCCGGAAGTATAAATCCTATATTGGTCAATCTGAAAATTCATATCTTCTATTTTAACTAAATTATCTTTCAAGTATAGCGATACATTTAAATCATCTATCTTAACCGGCAATTCATAAAGCTCTATCGCTCCACTGTCAAGTGCGACATTACCGTTTAATACCGGTTGGTTTAAAGTCCCGGAAAGTTTTAATTCCGCATTGGTTCGGCCCCGGATTTGTTTGATATCTTCTTTAAAGAACATACTAATAAAACTTAAATCAGTATTTCCCAATGTAAGGACAAAATCTAGGGGAATATCAGTTAAACTGGAAGTTATTTTTTCTTTATCTCTAGAAGAAAAGTTGTAGGGAATCTTGCCCCTTCCCTGTATTTGGTGACCTTCTTTATCCAGAACAAATTGTATAACCTCTAAGATATCCTGATTGTAGAGGGCTTCAAAAGTAAACTCATCGAAAACAAAATCCTGAAATTTCCCCTTTTCCACTTTTGCCGAGAAAGATATGTCCGGTGAGTCAATATCTCCCGAAGCCTCCGCATCAAAACTCACCAGGCCTTCAATTTCATCTTCTATTCCAAAAAGATTAGATAGCTGGTTCAAATCTACATTATCTGCTGACAGGTGAATATCTAAATTTTTATTATCCTCATCAAGACTAATCCATCCCCCGGCTATAAGCTCCCCTTTTCTTTGGCTTAGCTTTAGCTGATTGATTTTTACCGTGGAACCAATTTTTTCTAATTTTACTTCTATGGAGTTTAGGGGTACCTTTTCTAATTGGGCATCTTCAATTAAGGCTGACAGATATAGGTCGGGAGAAGTATATTTACCTTTTATCTCCAGAGAACCGGTGGCCTTCCCTCTAAATCTACTTATTAAATCTGATTGTATAAAATTTGATATTAAATATGAAATATCTTGATTTAGGAAATTAACTCTCAAACTTAAGGGAAAATCTTCTATTAGATTAATTTCTCCCTGGACATGGAGTTGATCTTTCCCGGAATTTAATACTAAACTTTCTATTCTCACTTTTTTATCTTTTAAAGTAAAGATTAGATTTCCGGACTCTGCCTTATAGTTTATTATATTAACTTTTTTTATTTGCAGATCGCCATTTGCTTCAAATTGAGACCCCCGGCTTTGGATAAAAATATTCCCTTGAGCTGAACCAGATAGCGGCGAATCAATGTTAAAATATCTAGCTAAATAATTTAGATCTGCTTGTTCTACCTGTAAACTTACTTTTATTTCCAATTCATCTTTTGTTTCGGAAAAATCTGCAATGCCTTCACCATTAAACGTTAATCCTTCATTCTTAAAAAGAAGGTCTTCCAAATTTAATCTTTTTTCCTGATAATCTATCTTCCCCTTTAAATAATCAAAGGGCAATCCGGATATCTGTCCTTCCCTTGCTTCAATCTTACCTTTAATCTTTGGATTTTCCAAAAGACCGCTTAACGTTCCGATAAAATTAGTCTGCCCCTCAATTTCCTTAAAATTTAAGGCTTGTCCCAAACCTTTTAAAGTAATTCCCTCAGCCTTTAATCTTAAATCCATAAAATTGTCTTTGGTAATTGCTCCCTCTGCCTGTAATAAAAAATCTCCCAATTCACTATCTTCGACTTTTATTTTGGCGGTAAGATTTTTATCTTCCCCTTCAGCGATAATCCCTTTTAAGTCTACTTTTCCTGATAACAATCCACTTTTCAAATAATCAGAAACAAGAGGACTAAGGAGATCGCTTTGCACGTTAAAGCGGGAAAAGTCGAATGAAAAAGTATATTCAGGTAATTCCTTGCTTAAATTAACTCCTCCCGTCCCTTTAATCAGCCCTCCTGCTACTTCTGCTTCTATTTCTTTTATATAAATTTCCTTTAAGTCATATTTAAATTCTGCGGACAGGTTTAAAAAATCATAATCACCGATATTTCCTTCCTTTGTTGATAATTTCCCGTTAACTAGAAAATTATTTTCCAATCCGCTTACTTCAATCTCTAAATTAGAGCTGCCTTCAAAGGGAAAATCAGCGGATAGAGACAGATATTTTTTTGCCTCTTCTGCCAAATCACTCAATTTAAGATTGTCTGATTTAACTTTTACATTGTAACGGAGTTTATCAGCGTAGGTTAAATCACCCTGCAGGGAAAAAGGAGAATTCTGATAGATGGCAGTTATATTTTCAATACTGACTTCTTGAGAATTAAAAATAGCCGAACCGTAAACTTGTTTTATCTCCAGGTTATCCAAAAAATCAGAAGATAAATCAACATCTTTAACGGAAATTTTTCCCTGCCAGTTAACTTTTCCCGGAATGCCATCTAAATCATTGGATAAGCGAAGATTTGAATCAAATAATCCTTTTTTT
>RRYU01003656.1_pt1 | contig 15927 bp, 13 predicted proteins | sample 2162651 | NCBI WGS metagenome assembly RRYU01 (sample SAMN10267283, study PRJNA491782) | microbial mat metagenome | isolation source: biomat in the production well | place: Japan: Minami-Kanto gas field, natural gas well KTG3 | collected 2017-06 | reverse complement strand
CCTCCTTTCCCCAAAATCAAAACCGGCTATTCTCTTGAACAGCCGGTTTTTTCTTATCTAAAATTTATTTTATTTGAGGAATTTTATTTTTCACTCTCCAATATCACAAGCTCCATATCTTCTTGAGGGAGGTCTCTTTTGTTTATTTTGAACTTTTCTTCGTATGTTGGTTTGATGCCCAGTTCTTTCACAAATTTTTCAACTCCTTCTATGTCCATTTTAGAATCATCTGTTTTGTAGTGCATAGGAATGACTATCCTTGGTTCAATTTGTGAAACCACTTCTACCGCTTTTCTAGCATCTAAGGTGTATTTTCCACCGACAGGGACAAGCAAAATATCGGTTCCAACCAAACCTTGCAATTGTTTATTACTCAGCACCTCTCCCAGGTCCCCCAAGTGAGTCACAATAATACCGTCTATTTCAAATCTAAAAATATTATTCTTTCCTCTGTCTTTGCCATTTTTTTCATCATGAAAAGATTCCACTCCCAAGATGGATACACCTTTAATATCATATTCTCCGGCGCTATCAACTATATAAGGGCTACCTTTTATAGCAGAAATATTATTATGATCATGATGATCATGACTAATGGTCACAATATCTGCTTCCAGACTAGGAACCTTGGGGCCAACCGTTTTATCAAAAGGATCTGTCACTAAAGTAATAGCATCGCTGCCAGTTTTATCTTGAAATTTAAAACAAGAATGTTTAAGCCAAGTAATATACATATAAATTTCGAATTTTTAATTTTTAATTTCGATTGAATATTTAATAACTAATTATAAATTTAAAGATTAGTTATTGATTCAAAATTCAAAATTATAAATTAATTATTATTATTCTATAATCAAATATCACCGATCTCTAATCAATGATATTTGTAGATTTGTAGCAAATTTGTAGATTCGTAAGCAGAGATTATTTAGAAAAAAGTTTTTCAAAAGGTACGCTATTGTCTGGTTTTTTGTTTTTAGTGTCTTTATCTTTATTTATTTCTTCATCTTCTTCATCTTCTTCATCTTCATCTTCTTCATCTTCTTCATCTTCTTCATCCACCTCTTCACCGTCCTCATCTTCTTCTGAATCCTCGTCTTCTTCTTCATTATCTATATCTTCTTTGTCTTCTTCCGTCAAGTCTTCACCTTCTTCATCGTCAATGTTTTCATCTTCTTCATCTTCCTCCTCTTCCTCATCTTCTTCAATATTTTTTGACCTAAGTGCTGTAACTGGGTCATCATCCTCTCCGAGATAATTATCGGGGGCGACTGCCTCATCTCTGCTGTGCAGACTAACTCCGCTTGTCCCATTAGCTAACATGTTTTCATATTGTTCTTTGCTTATCAGAATCTCGCGAGGCTTTGAACCATTAGATGGCCCTACCACTCCCATGTCTTCAAGCATATCCAGAATCTTTGCGGCTCGAGCATAGCCGAGACCTAGCTTTCTCTGAAGATAAGAAGCAGAAGCTTTTTGGTCGTTAATAACCACTTCTTTTGCTTCCTCCAGACGAGAATCACCGTCACCATCTCCAGAAAAACTATCTGATCCAGATCCACCGAGTCCTCTTACTTTATGGTCATCAGTAACATCTCCGACATAGCTCGTCTCTCCTCCTCTTTTCTTTATAATATGAATAATTTTTTTGATATCAGCGTCACTAACATAAGCTCCTTGAATTCTCACTGGCTTAGAAATTTCAGCTGTTGAGAAAAGCATGTCCCCACGACCAAGCAATTTTTCTGCTCCCAAAGAGTCAAGGATTGTTCTTGAATCAGTTCCAGAAGCTACTGAAAAAGCTATTCTAGAAGGCATATTAGCTTTGATAAGACCGGTAATAACATCAACGCTTGGTCTTTGCGTAGCTAGGATGAGGTGAATTCCAACAGCTCTCGCCATTTGAGCTAGACGGATTATTGCGCCTTCAATATCCTTGGCAGCAATTACCATCAAGTCAGCGAGCTCATCTATCACAAAAACAATATAAGGCATTCTATCCTTGGCAACCTCATTGTATGATTGAATATTTTTCTTGTGTTTTTTTTGTAATATTTCATAGCGTCTGTCCATTTCCTTGAGGCACCACTTTAGAGCATTAACTGTTTTATCAATGTCAGTAATAACAGGTGTTAAAAGATAAGGTATGCCATCATAGATAGGAAGCTCTACTCTTTTTGGATCAACCATTATAAAACGCAGATCGTCTGGGGTATTTTGATAAAGAAGACTGACAATAATGGTATTGAGACAAACCGATTTACCAGAATTGGTAGCACCAGCGACAAGCAAGTGAGGCATCTTGGTCAAATTATACAACCAAGGTTTTCCAGAAACATCCTCACCCAAGGCTACCATTAGATTATTATCTCTATCCTTATATTCATTACTTTTCAAAATAGAACGTAAAGTAACGACAGCTTTTGTCTCATTGGGAACCTCAACACCAACCAAGGATTTACCTGGGATAGGTGCTTCTATTCTAATGGGATGGGCTGCCAAGGCAAGAGCTAGGTCATTTCCAAGGCCAGTTATCTTGGCCAACTTGACTCCCTCAGATGGTTTAAAGGTATATTGAGTAACGGTCGGCCCGACTGCCACTGCTCCCATCTCAACTGGAATATGAAAATTTTCCAAAGTAGATCTAATAATCTCTGAATTGGCTTTTATATCTCCGCTTTTTGCTTTTTCTTTCCCGCCAGTCAAAATATTAATAGGAATATCAATATTTATGCCAGAATTTTTCCACCATAATGATTCATCTAAAGAAGCGCTAGCAACTTTTGTTTCAGAGGGAGGAACTGGAACAGCTTTCGTATTAAATTTTGGCTGTTCTGTGGTTTTTTCTTTTTCCAGGCCAACCCCTTCTAAAAAATCACCATCATCTTCAGCCTCTTCCTCTATATCTTCGTCAACATCTTCCATATCCTCAGTCTCAAGTTCAATCTCTTCCACATCTTCTTCCTCTTTCTCTTTCTCTTTCTCCAATCTTCTCATCTCTCTATTGATTTTCATTTCTGATAATTTTTCAATAATAAAAGTAAGTGGTAAAAACAATTTTATAAAAATACTTTCTTTCCCAATTATTTTGGAAAGAGAAGTATTAAAAGTCAGAGTAAGGGAAATAATAAATAAGCAAACAAAAATAATCCAAGTAGCATAAATCCCCGTGAATTTAATAGAATTTTCTGCGATAAAAAGCCCCAAATATCCTCCACCTATTCCTTCGTCAAGACTCATATACCAAGAATCTCTATGAACAAATAATTGCATCAGAGTATGAGAAGATAATATGAGAATCAATAATCCAAAATAATTGGAAGCCCTCAAAATAAATCTATCTTCATAAAAAAGAGCTACTCCTAGAAGTATAATAATAATTGGTATAAAAAACTTACCCCAACCAAAAGCTATCTCAAGGGCAATTGATATATACACCCCGACAATTCCTGCTGATTCAAAGACCCCTAATAATCCAAGGGCACCAATAATAATCATTATCAAAATAAAAATACTTTTTTTGATATCTGGGTCTAAGTCAAAGCTAGGAATACGAGGCAACACCAAATAATCAAGTAAATCTTTTTTTCTTTTTTTATACTTTCTTTTTTTAGGCATAAGTTATCAAAAAAATAAGCTATATATTAGCTCTATAATCATTATATCACGATAATTTGTTTTATGGAATAATAGCAAAAACTCTGGACAAAACTATTTTTTTGTGTTAATTTGAATTATTAGAATGCCCTTTTACAAAAACTCAATCAATCTCTTTGAAAGGAGAAATAAAATGAGCCAAAAAACAGCTTTTATTAATGCCTTAGGTGAAAAAAGCAATATAGAAGAAAGAGATCTTTTTATTTTTAATCCAAAAAACTCAACAATTTCTTTTAAAAGAGGAGGACAATATTTAGCATTCAATGCCTCCCCCTCAAGAGACTCTTTTCGTCATGTTTATTTTATCCAAAACGAAAATGACTTTAATGAATTGTCCCAATTGATTTCAAAATTAAATGGTTTTTCCGGAAAAAGAATAAAAAATGATGACAATATATTAATATGGGAATTTACAGGCCCATCTTCACAAAAGCTTAAAACCCTCCACGGAGCAACAATGGTTTACAGCCCTGATCTAAAATCAATTGAGGTATTTTCTTCAGACGATAATAGCTTTATTAAAATGATTATAAGCTTTCTAAAATCTGAAAATGATTTTTTTGAATTAGCTAATTTGATTGCCTGCATAAACAAATGTCTATGCCGGGAAGTTGAAGAAAGTCCCAGCATAAAGACACATTCCATTAATTTAATTCCAACTTGAAAGGGGTTTAAAATGACTTTTATTGATTCTGAGGGAGAAAACACCGAATTACAACCGGGAGATAGATTAGTGTTTCATGCCCACTCCAAAACAATATCTTTCCATAGGGGGTTAAAGCTTTTTTTGCGTAGCAAGAGCAACGAAGATAGTGTTGGAAGATTACAAGATAAATCAACCTTGGAATTTATTAATTCAAAAGAAGACTTTTATTCTTTTGCTACATTTATCGGTAAAGTTATTCTTCTGGAAGGAAATCCAGTTAAAAATGCTGGAGAAAATTTCATCTGGGAGTTCACTCACAGGGGGGGTTGGTGAAAAAGTCAATTTAAATTCCGGCTCTATAATAAGAATTGATCCGGAACTAACCGCTATCATGTTTGAAAACCCGGGATCAAAATACAGAGCTATCAAACATGTTACTTTTATAAAAAACATTGATGATTATGAGCAATTATTTTTCCTGTTGTTGAAAATGATAGACAACTGCGGAACCATGAAAATAAAAACCGGTTCCAGAAAAATAGTATTTGAATAAACAAAACAAAAGCACGACCATATGGCCGTGCTTTTTTCTTTTTTTGAAGGGTAGAAGTGTAAAATATGCAAAGAAATAAAATTTATCCAAAACTTTAATGTATTTTTCTATCTTTCAGTACCAGTTTTTATTTTGAGTTTTGGTAATTTATATTTGTTTAGAATTTTGAATTTAGTGCTTAGAGTTTCAAGCCAAGCCTTCTACAAATAAGTAGAAATATCCTCAGCCGCAATAGACCCTTCAGAAGCTGCTGTAATGATTTGTGCGAAATTATTAGAACCATTGGTAACATCTCCGGCTGCCCAAACGCCTTCAACCGAAGTTCGTCCGCTAGGTCCAACATCTATATACCCTCTCTCATCCAACTTAACTCCCAGATTTTTAACAATCTCTGTTCTCGGGTCAAGTCCTATTTCCACAAAAAGGCCATCCACTTTAAGTTCATTGCCCCCTTGATATTCATTATCTAAAAGGAGATGCTCAAGTTTCATATCTCCTTTTATCTCTAGAACATTGGTATTGTTTATAATCTCTATCTTTGGATTTTTTTCAATCAAATCAAGCCAGTATTTTTCAGCCCGGACATTTTCACGTCTATAAATTATATAAACTTTTTCTGCAATATTTCCCAAGTGAACAGCGGCCGCAGCAGCTGAATTGTTTCCTCCAACAACAGCTACTGTTTTTCCTCTATAGAAAAAACCATCACAAGTAGCGCAAAACGAAACCCCCTTTCCAAGAAATTCTTTTTCTCCCGGGATATCCAAATGACGATGCTTGGTGCCAGTAGCCACAATTATAGCCCTTGCTCTTTCATCACCTCCGCTGGTTTTAACCATAAATTCATCTCCATCTTTTACAATATCCTCTACTTTAATATTTTTTATTTCTGTCCCCAGACTCTTGGCATGCTCTGCTGCCTTGTGAGCAAACTCAGCTCCACTAATTGCAATATCACCAAGCCAGTTACCTATTTCATGAGTCTCAGTTGTAAGACCTCCCGGGATTTCTCCAATTATTAAATTTTTTATTCCATATCTAGAAGCATAGACAGAGGCTGATAATCCAGCTGGCCCTGCTCCGACAATTAGTAAATCGTGCATAGTATTTTAATTAATTAATTATTAATTTCTAATTTCGAATGAATATCTAATATCTGAATGTTTAATGGTAATTTTAAAATTAAACATTTAATCGAAATTATAAATTCGTACTTCAAAATTCAATATCTACCCTCTCCCTCTATCACGCATTGCTTGTGCTACTCTTGATACTCCGAGAGCATAAGCACCCATGCGCATACTTGTTTGATATTCCTCTTTTTTTGCCCAGACTTCGTTAAAGGATTTTTCCATAATTGATTTTAGTTTTTCCAAAACCTCTTTCTCTGACCAATAAAAACCATAAGAATTTTGAACTTGCTCCAAATAACTAACAGCCACCCCTCCAGCATTGGCTAAAATATCAGGGACCACCAAAATATTTTTTTCATTCAATATCTTGTCTGCTTCTGGGGTAATTGGTCCATTAGCTAATTCCACAATCATTTTAGCTTTTATATCTTTAGCATTTACATCATTTATATAGTCCTCCAGGGCAGCTGGTATCAGAATATCAACGTCTTGTCCAACTCCACATTCTGCCCCCAAGCACTCGCCTCCAGAATATCCAAAGACAGATCCGGTAGCTTTCTTGTGCGCTTGCAATTTTTTAACATCCAACCCCATAGCATTAAAAACGACCCCTTTTGAATCGCTAGCACCAACAATTCTGTAGCCATTGTCTTGCAATATTTTTGCCAAGTTAGCTCCAGCATTTCCAAATCCATGCAAAGCTACTGTTGAGTTTTTTCCGAGACCAATTTTTTTTGCAGCCAAATCAAGGACATAGGCAGCTCCTTGGGCGGTTGAGAATTCTCTTCCTTCAGAACCTCCAAGGTTTAAAGGTTTGCCTGTTATTACACCGCGAACATGTTCTCCAGCTATTCTCTCATATTCATCCAACATCCAGCCCATTATTCTAGCGTCAGTATAAACATCAGGAGCAGGAATATCAATATTTGGTCCCACTATTTTGTAGATCGCTCTCATGTATCCACGAGACAGTCTTTCAAGTTCACCATCTGAGAGTGTTTTTGGATTTACTATAACACCACCTTTTCCGCCTCCCAAAGGAATATCAACCACTGCTGTTTTCCAAGTCATCCAAGCACTAAGAGCTTTCACCTCTTCCACAGAAACATTGGGATGGAATCTAATCCCTCCCTTAAAGGGTCCGCGAGCGTCGTTATACTGAGAACGGTACCCAGTGAAAATCTCTATCTTGCCATCATCTCTTCGCAATGGAATAGAAACCTCCAAAACTCTTTGAGGATATTTTAGTTGTTCATAGATATTATCATCTAATTTTATAATTTCTTTTATTTCAGCGAGTTGCGCTAAAACATTTTCAAAAGCATTTCTTTTTTCCATATATTATTTTATTTTAAATAGTGTTTTCAAATATTTTTCATCTAATACACTTAGTTTTTTTCTACTGCAAACCAAATCGTCTCTCAATATTTCAATGCCAAGAGCCGAGACCGCCTCACGAATAGCCAAAATCTGCGCTATTACATCAGGGCATTCTTTTTTATTATCAAGCATTCTGCGAATTCCTTTAAGCTGACCTTCAATTTTTGCGATTCTATTCAAAACAGCTTGATTTGAATTTTCTTTATTTTCTTTTTTCATATTTATACCCCCTGGGGGTATTATATTACTTTTTATAATATTGTCAACTACTACCAAAGAATTATGAAGCATGAATCATGAATCATGAAGAATTTTTTATCTTTAAATTTTTGAATCTTTGAACTTACTCCACTTCTTTCTTTCTCATCAAGAAAAATATCATAATAAAAAATTGCAAAAAAATGATTACTAATAAATATTTATTTATATCACTATTTTTCTGCGGCAAAGTCCATTCACTTTCTTCTATGAATTCACCTAAAACTTCGCCAGAGTCATTATCAGGCAAAATCTCAAGATGTTCTATATCCTCTTCAAATCTGGGAAATATTATATAACTATCTTTATTTGTAGAAAGAATTCCGCTTAATTTCAAAAGGTCTCCTTCTTTTAGGTTTTTCTTATCAATTTTTGTTCCGTCTTTTATTTCAAAAAGATAATTATCACCTTCTGAGTAAATTATAAATTTTGAACCATTTTTTTCCACCAATTCCCCTTCTAAAGAAATTAGTTTTCCTATATTGTTTTCACTAAATTCACCATTTGCCACATCAGCCGTTAGAATATAATCTCTATCTAAAATAAATATATCCTCCTTGCTCTTGGTTTTCACTCTGGACTCATTATTAATTTTTGAAATCTCTCCTTTCACTTGGATATAATCACCAATCCGTAAATCAGGATAATCTTTTTTATTGCTATAAATTTGCACCCCACCATCGCCTTCAATATAAAAATATTGACTGGAAAACATATTGGGAAGGGAATTTACGACCCCTTCAACCAAAACAGTTTGGCCAGCACCATGAGATTGAACCTCACTCGGAGTAATTGATACATAATAATCCTCATTATAATCCTCATTAGCTTCCGTAATATATGCCTTATTTTCAAGATTACTTTTTTCTATTTCCTCTCTAATATTTTCACTTCCCGGTGTAACATTTTCTGTCCAGAACCAATCTCCATTTTCATCTCTAGCATATGACTTGGAGTTAAAAGTTGTTTGATATTCAACTTCATCTATTAGATTATTTTCGCTATCAAAAATTCTTGCCTTATCATATGTATTGTTAAGAACAATTTTACTCTCTGTTCTGTTTAGAACAAAAAAGTCTCGAGCATCGATAATATGATTTGCTTCTATTTTATAGGACTTACTTCCCCCTTCCATGTCGTCAAAAATAAAAGCAAACAAATCAATCGGATGTTCACCATAATTATATATTTCAATAAACTCTCCTTCCAAGTCATCTCCCTCAGGATTGGGCAGTATTTCAGAAATATATATTTTAGCATTAGTAGATTTGATTTCATCTACATTTTTATATATAGCGTTTGTATTTAGGCTTAAAGAGTTTTTTATATTAAGAGTTTTTTCTTTTTTTGTTTTATCCTTTCCATCACTCACTTCAAGACTAACCAAAAACTCCCCTGAAGAAAGATAAGTATGACCTGGATTGGCCAGAGTATTTTTAAAACCATCTCCAAAATCCCAACTGTAGGTAAGCTCATCACCATCTGGATCATAAGTATCAGAAGAGTCAAAAATAATACTAACTCCCGTAAACAAGTTGTCAGAAAAAGAAAAATCAACTTCTGGGGCATTATTTACAAGTTTAAAGACATTTTTAGCTCCCGGTGTCACCTGGTCACTCCAAACCCAATGTGATTTATTAAAATCCTTATTATAAAGTGTGTGAATTTCTCCAATTTTTGCATTGTTAAAACTAAAGCCTTCTTCCGCTTTACCATATTCCAAAACATAAAAAGGTTCTTCTTCCTCTGGTAAAAAAATTTTTACAGCATCCCCTGAATTATTCAATGCTATCCCGGAGTCTGGTCTGTATACAACCAAGTATGATTTAGCTTTTATCTTATCTTCTTTTTTGAAAGTAAATTGCTTTTGACTCAAGTCGCCTAGTCGCCAACCAAAGAGAAAAATATCCCTGTCACCATAGTTGTAGAGTTCTATAAACTCTCCTTCTCTATCATCTCCAATTGGATCTGGAAAAACCTCACTAACAACCACAGTCTTTCCATAATCAAAGCTTTCCAACTCTTCTAAAAAAGCTTCTTCTTCTGAAAATATTATATTAGCACTACCTTTTGTTGGAGTTTCACTTATTTTAAAATCAACAAAATAATTGGAAGTATTGTTGTGGTTTTCTCTTGCTAAGCTTTGACTTGCTCGCGGAGCAGGTGGATTAGAAATATTTCCTTCCTCCTCCCAGTCACCATAAGCCATTTTGTCTATTAAAGTTCCCTCGGGAGAATACAAAAAAACAATATCACCAGCATTATTCAAATTTCCTTTTGGATTTTCTAAGACAAAAAGAGAATTAGCAAGAATAATTCCGTTTAAAATAGTTTTGGATCCGGAGCCTTCTACTACATACCAATCATCCAGATTAATGCTAGTATTTTTTGTATTATAAAACTCAACCCACTCAGTCTCGCTAGCAACCGGAGCTGAATAAATTTCATTAATTAGTATATCTGAGTAACTATAATTTACATTGTTTGTGCCTCCACTGCTCGATCTCTGTGAATCAATAACTTCCTCCAATTCTTCCTCAAAAATAGTCTCATCTAAAAATTCATCTATTACTAATATGTTTTTCTCCCCCGGACTACCTCCAACATTTTCACTAGTTTGCCAAGAATGTTCATCCACCCTTTCCATGGTTTGCTTGGTGACATTATCACCATAAGACCAGCCTCCGCTCATATCTACAAAATCAACCCGATTTTCATTTTTATCAAAAAGCTCTAAATATTCCCCGGTATTTCCTAGGGCGCCTGTATATATTTGTTTGGCTATTTTACCTAAAACCGTATCATCATTGGTTCGCTCAAGTAAAAAATAAGAGTTAGGAGCTACTTCTCCCTCAAGATAAATAATCGGTTGCCCGTCTCTTGCCTGAAGTGACCAACCCGCAAAATCAATGCTTTGAGACGAATTATTATAAAGCTCTATCCACTCCTTATTGGCTGAGTCCATAGTTCCCATCCAAGTTATTTCATTTATCAAAACAGATTTTTCCTCCGCCAAAATAAAAAAAGGTGTAAAAATAAAAAAAAGAAATATTAATATTCTAATCATAATTAATTATAAATTTAAGAGCCAAATTTAGTCTAAATAATTTTCAATTAAAAAAAGTTGTTTATTATTATCTTGAAAAATTTTCAATCCTTTTTTTACTTCCTCTCTCTCTTCCTTTGGTAGTTTCGTGTATATTTGGTCATCCTTATTGGGAAAATCTTTTTCAGGGTCGGTAATATGAAAAGTTAGCTTTTCATCAAGTCTCCAAAAAGCCGGGGAAAAAGCAAAGAAAAAAAGAGAATAATTACTTCTACTAGAGTAGACGTAATATTCAGAAACCTGGACAGGGTCTATCTTGGAATACCTTATTTTCAAACTAAAAAAATTATTAGCTACCGAATTAACAACCTTGTCAAAGTTAACTATTTTTTCACTCATTATTTTATATCTTTCTTCAAGTGAAGAAAGAATCTGGCTATCTGGATTATTTTTTTTTATTTCTTTGTGGGCATATTTATAAAAAGAAGCTAAGTTTTCAAAACTATCTTCAGAGGGATAGTCTGACATAAAGAAATCTCTCTCCAGTTCTCGCCCTCTAATTTCTAGACCATAAAAATCAATCGCTTCATCTCCAAAAATCAATGAATCTTTGTATTTATTAAAAAAATAATTAATAGTAGAAATCTTAGGCTTGAATTCCAAGTCACTGCAAACATAAGCGTTTGTCGCTCTGTCCGATATCACTTCAGCTCCCATGTCCATAAGATATTGATAATACTCGTCAACGGGTTGTATTCTTCTTAGATACAATTCTGTTGCTGGTCTACTTATTTGCATACAGTAATCAAGATGAGCGGGGCAATCCTCTTCTGTATACAAGAGACTAGACTCTTCCCCCCAGCAAAGAGAATTTATTTCATAAGGCCCTGACATCTCTTTAAAATAAAGCTCAAAAATATCTTTATCATCTAGTAATTCCCAGTCTTTATTCTCTGTCTCTACAAATTTAAGATCATTAGAAAAATCTTTTTTACAATAAATAGATGATTTAGTTAGGCACTTTTTTCTTCCTTCTATTTCTTTTCTGACAAAATCAGCATTAGCTAATATTTTATCTAAATCACTTATAGCGATATCCTTTGTGGTAAAAGCCTTCCCACCGATTGAAACCCTATAGATATCATCTAGAACCCTAGGTAAAATCTCTTTTAAACTTCGGGCCTCTTTCTCATAATAAGTAACTGACTCTTCCAAGCTATTCAAAAAGACAAGGGCCCTGTCTAATGTTTTGTCTCTCTCAAAAAGTAAATAATTTTCAGAAGTACTAGCGACCGCAAACAAAAAACTAACGGGGAAAACATTAGACTCCCAATTAAACATTTCCAAAAATTCCTCTTCTTCATTTTTTAATCTAGAAACAGATTCCCTATAATTTTCTATATCAAGAGTTGAAAAGTAAAAAACAGGCTCCTCGCGCATCCATTCATAAAAAAGCTCAAGCCTTCTTTCCTCTGAATTTAAATAAAATTCTTTATCTAATATTTTTAAATTTTCAAAATCGGTGTTTAAAAAAACAAAAAACGAACCTGCAAAAACGATAGTTGCAAATAGCATATAAATAAGAATCGCTTTATGCTTTGTTGTTTTCATATAACACTTTAGGTTATGTTAATATAATAGTTCTTTTAGTTTTTTATTTCAATGCAAAAATATTAATATTATGTTAATATTTTATTAGTAAAATTGAACTTGAAATAAACACTCAAATATATGCATTCAACTAATTTTAGTGATTTTGAATTAGATAAAATTAACGAGGCCCTTGTTTTTGCTATAGAAAACAAATTTTCTGATTTTTATAGAAAAAAGCTTAATCTAGCAAAAGCACCAAAAATAAACTCTTACGAAGATTTTCAAAAAATTTCTTTCTTAATTAAAGACGATATTTTATCATCCAGCATCAAAGAAAAAACCTTTATTGAAGAGGATGAAGTTATTCGTTACAAGATATCAAGTGGCACAAGCAATAAAAAACTATTTACTATTATTCCTGACAATTCAACCATGACTAGTTTCGCTTACCCGGGTAGCGGTGAAACTAAAAAAATTTTAATCTTGATGCCAGTTATGTCCTCTTCTTTTTATACAAACGTTTTTAATGCGCCAAAAGGAGTTATTGCTGTTCCCGGGGATGTTGCAAACCTGTCTTTTTCCGCCAAAGTTCTCATGCAAACAAAATTAGAAGGAATAATTAGCAACCCCACTATTATCAACGAATTTATCAAGGAATTAAAAAAAATAGACTTTGATTTTAATCTAATTAAATACATTAGTCTGGGAAGCGAATTTTGTTCTGTCCAAAAATTAAACTACTTAAAAAGCACTTTTCCAAAAGCTACTTTTAATTTTCGTTTTGCCAGTTCAGAAATTGGTAAAAGAGGCTCTAAGTGTGAAAATTTATTAAAAAATTTTCCCCCCAGTGTTTATCACCCATTTAGAAAAAATCTTATTGAAATATTGAAGTCAGATGGTTCACCCGCAGAACTAGGAGAAGAAGGCGAAATAGTTCACACAGACCTACATAAAAGAGCCTTCCCTCTTTTAAGATACAAAACAGGAGACATGGCCAAGCTTGAAAAGATTAACTGTCCTTGCGGAGAAAACCTGATTTTCTCCATTCAAGGGAAAAAAGGACTTGATTATTTTAAATTTAGTGGAGTAATATTGCGATCAGAAGCAATAGAGGCTTCTTTGGAAAAAGTCTCTCACTTTTTTGAAAACAAATATCAAATGCATATTTACGAAGAAAGCTCCCTAGGGGAACCAAAGCCCAAGCTTGTAATTCAGCTTAAGCCAAAAGAAGAAAAGAAAGAAATAAAAAATGATCCACCCTTATTAGAAAATATAAAAGAAATTATAAGTTCAAATCTACATCTTTCAAGCAAATCAACTCTAAAGAGCTTATCTGATAGAGGGGTTTTCCTTCCCCTCGAGATAGAGATAGTTGACAATTTCCCTTTTAGTCATTCAAAGTCCAGAAATATTATTTCTCACTTGCAATAAACTGATAAACAATTACAGCTCAACAGCCTTTAGTGCAAAGTCAGGGTAAATAAAATCTTCAACTGGCCTTTTCATTTCAACTTCCAATATAGTTGAGATATCATTAAAAAGACCTTGAATATCATCTTTTTCCGGAACATAATTTACATTACTTACCCCCAAATAAACACTTTTGTGCAGATACTCAACATATTTTTCATCATAATCATACTTTTCTCTTATAAAATTTTTGGTTTCCTCTGAGTTGGCGATAATATATTGAGTTATTTCATAAATAGATTTTACAAATTTCTCCAAAGCTTCTGGTTTTTCGTCTATAACTTTTTGAGTAGTCAAGAGTCCCTGGATAATTGTTTCGTCTTGTAAGTATTCGTCGGATAAAAAAAGGTAAGTATTAGGAGCATTCAGATCGATTTCTGGAAAATATTTTACAAAGTCAATTTCTCCACGATTAAACATTTCTTGCATAGCCTCTTCAGAAGACACTGCAACAAATTCTATATTGCTAATATCTGCTCCAAAATATTCTAATCCTTTGTGAGCATACATAATAGGTTCTCCAGTCAAAACATTTACTGCGACAATTTTTATTTTATCAGCTTCTTCCTTGGGAAATCTGCTTATTGAATCAAAGGGGGCTTTAAGAGGAGCGGCCAAAAGCCTTACCTCAGATCCTTCTGAATAAGCAAGAATAGTTCTAGTTGCTCCAGAAAATGACACATCAGCTTCACCAGAGATCATAACAGTAGAAGCGCCTCTTGAAACTGGTGTCCAATCTATTTCAAGTTTATTTCTTTCAAAAAATCCCATATCTATTCCCATGTCAATAATTACTGAATCATAATACTGCACATCTATTGTAACTAAGCTAAGTTTATCAAAGTCATCTTGAGAAACGTCGTTATCAACATCTTCAAGAGTATTAAAACTAAAAACATAGATTAGGGCAAATGAAATAAATATAAAAGATATTAAAAATATTGATTTTTTCATAAATTTTGTTAATTAATTATTTTTGCCAAAAAAGCATTTTCTGGCTCGTTTTGTTTATTAAATATATCAAAAAAAAGTTTATCATAAAAAGAACAAAAACCACAAACATTAGTTTGGCCGTTTGATAGCCCATGCCATAAAAAACGACCAAATAACCAAGCCCCGTACTACGACCAAAAAGATCGGCTATTACCATAGCAACCACTGCTCTACCTACGGAAATTTTCAAACCAGAAAATATAAATGGCAGAGTACTATAAAAAACAACATTTTTAATTATATAAAACTTACTTGCTCCAAATGATTTTGCCATCCGAATTAATTTTTTATCTGTATTTTTAATCCCGGCTATTACATTAATAATCATTGGTGTAAAAGAAAGAATAAAAACAGCTGCAATTTTAAAATTGAGCCCTATCCCAAACCAAATCATTAAAAGAGGAACAACAGCTATCAAGGGTAGTGAATTGAGAGATTGAATATAAGGATCAAAAATAGCAAGCAATCTTTCATTTGTTCCTATTAAAAAACCAAGAACCAGGGCAGAAATAGCTGAGAGTGAAAGACCGAGAAGAAAAAACTCCATAGAAGACAGAAAATAGGGAAAAATATAGCCAGTTTTTATAAAACTATAACCTTCTGCAAAGATAGCCAGAGGACTACTTAAAAATAGAGGATTTATTATTTTAAAATAAGAAATCACTTGCCAAAGCATCAAAAAGAAAGACAAGGAAATAATGTTTACAATGATTTGTTTATTTTTTTTCATAAAGATTGAAATATTCATCAAAAAAATCTTTCTCTTTTTTCTCCTTTATATTAATAATTCTAAACTGATTAATATCCACGGAAGGAAAAATTATTATTCTGTCAGCTATTTTTAAAGCTTCACGGGGATCATGGGTGGCAAAAATAGCGGTAATTTTTTCTTTTTTTAAAACACTCAAAAAATCTTTTTGAATTTTTTCTTTAACTTGTATATCTAGAGCTGAAAAAGGCTCGTCAAGCAAAAGTAAATCCGGCTCTGAGACCAAAGCTCTTGCAAAATTAACTCTTTGAGCCATACCTTTTGATAATTGATGAGGATAATAATCTTCAAAACCTTTTAGCTCTACTGTTTCGATAATTTTTTTTACTCTTTCTCTATTATCTTCTTTTTTTTCACCTTTCACTTCTAAACTTAAAAAAATATTATCAAAAACATTTTTCCAGGGGAGCAATAGTGGATCCTGAAAAA
>RRYU01022829.1_pt1 | contig 15932 bp, 12 predicted proteins | sample 2162651 | NCBI WGS metagenome assembly RRYU01 (sample SAMN10267283, study PRJNA491782) | microbial mat metagenome | isolation source: biomat in the production well | place: Japan: Minami-Kanto gas field, natural gas well KTG3 | collected 2017-06 | reverse complement strand
GTGCAGACCTATCTGGTCATGGCGCTTGTAGCTGTAACGGGGTATATCGTTTACTACTTCATACAGGTAATGTGATAGTCATAGATGAAGAGAGAGGTTTTTATTTAATCTGAAACTAACAGATAACTGAAGATGCTGAGTTTAATTGTTTTTCTGCCCATCATAGCCGGCCTCGTAATTCTTGCAGTGCCGTCATCGCAAAAGCAGATCATCAGGATCGTAACATTGCTTGCAGCCCTCGCGCAGGGAGTATTGGCTGTGCTCATATGGCAGGGCTATGACCCCTCTCTTCCAGGTATCACTGCTGCTGCAGACGGTTCGCTGGACGGTGCATTCCAGCTTGTCGAAAGGCTGCCCTGGATCACCCTTGATCTCGGGAACTTCGGCACGTTGAACATCGAGTATTTTCTCGGTGTGGACGGGCTGTCGATCACCATGGTGTTGCTGACGGCGCTGATTTCCATTATTGCCGTTCTTTCCAGCTGGACCATACAGAAGCAGGTGAAAGGCTACTTCATTCTGTTCAATATTCTCAGCACGGCGATGATGGGCTGTTTCGTGGCCCTTGATTTCTTCCTGTTCTATGTGTTCTGGGAACTCATGCTTCTGCCGATGTACTTTCTTATCGGTATCTGGGGCGGACCGAACAGGGAATATGCAGCAATCAAGTTTTTCCTCTATACGCTTTTCGGTTCGGTCTTCATGCTGCTGGTCATGATCGGGCTGTATTTCAGTGTGATCGATCCGGCTACGGGTAACCATACCTTCAGTCTTGTAGCGATGGCCAGTCAGGAAAACTATATCTCCGATGCGATATTGGGACCTGAAAGTGTTACGTGGCGTTATGCCGCCTTTATCGTCCTGTTTATCGGCTTTGCCATCAAGGTTCCGATGTTTCCGTTCCATACCTGGCTTCCCGACGCTCATGTCGAGGCCCCGACACCGATTTCGGTTATTCTTGCCGGTGTACTCCTGAAGCTCGGTACCTACGGCATGATGAGGATCAACTTCCCGTTTTTCCCTGAAGTGTTTCAGGCTTCGCTCTATGTGATAGCCGTCTTCGGAGCGATCAATATCATTTACGGTGCTTTCTGTGCGCTGGCACAGTCGGATCTCAAGAAACTCGTTGCGTACTCGTCGATCAGTCACATGGGATATGTGCTGCTCGGTCTTGCGGCCAACAACACAGAAGGGATGGCCGGTGCGCTTTATCAGATGTTCAACCATGGCACTATTACCGCGATGCTCTTCCTTCTTGTCGGTGTTATTTATGACCGTGCCCATACTCGTCAGATAGACAAGTTCGGAGGACTTGCCTCCTATATGCCGGTTTATGCAGGAGTTGTGACCATCGCATGGTTCGCTTCTCTCGGTCTTCCGGGGCTCAGCGGGTTTATCTCCGAGGCATTTGTCTTTGTCGGGGCATTCAGTTCCGAACTGATCAGGAACGTCGCCATTGTTTCCGTTCTGGGTATCGTACTCGGCGCTGCCTATCTGCTCTGGTCTTTGCAGAGAATGTTTCTCGGAAAAAGGAATCCCGATGCGGTTTATGAACTGCACAAGGATGCCGAAGGTAACGAGCAGATACATTTCCATGACTGGAAAGGCAAGAACGATCTTGACGGAAGGGAACTGACCATGCTCGTGCCGCTTGCCGTGATCATCATTGTTCTCGGAGTCTATCCGATGCCGGTTCTCGGCATGATAACGTCAAGCATCAACAGGCTTGTCGAGGTGTTGTCACCGGTTATACTTACGGCAGTGCACTGATAAAAAAGGCGGAAGTTGGAATTAAGAAGCAAGAAGTCAGAGTACAACTTGTAGGGGCAGGCCTTCGTGCCTGCCCGGATACAGGTTTTCTGTTAACGAATAACGTTTTTTTAGAACATTCAGGTTACCAATATGTACGAGCTACCATCAGGTGCTGAAATACAGGCGATCATTACGACTCTGAAGTCCAGTTTGGCATATTATCTACCCGAGATATATCTCTCGGCTCTTTTTCTGGTGCTGATTCTGGTTGATCTGATTTTCAGACCGAAGAAGCATCATCTGCTTTCGGTTACGTCACTGATCGGTCTTGCAGGCAGTCTCTGGTTTATATGGCAACAGCATGCAATGACCGGACAGGAAATCTTTTTCGGCATGTATGTTGTCGACGAGTTCGCGATTTTCTTCAAGTATTTTTTCGTGCTTTCGGGTATCCTTACTGTGCTTCTCTCGATGTCGTCGGATGAACTCAACAACAGGACATCGGGTTTGGGAGAGTACTATGTTCTCGTTGTCGGCATGGTTGTCGGCATGGTCATGATGGCATCGTCCACAGACCTGGTGATGATCCTGGTTTCGATGGAACTCGTCAGTCTCGCGGCTTATGTACTGACCGGTTATCTGAAACGTGAACAGCGTTCGACGGAAGCCTCTCTGAAATATCTTGTTTATGGTGCGGTATCGTCGGGTTTGATGATTTACGGCTTTTCGATTCTGTATGGTCTTACCGGTGAAACCAATATTTCGGAAATCAGCAGTGTGCTTCTGGCCCGGGGCTACGATCCGGTAACGCTCATGATCGCATCGATCATGATTCTTGCCGGCATCGGGTACAAGGTGGGGGTGGTCCCGTTCCATTTCTGGAGTCCTGATGTTTACGAAGGTGCTCCGATTCCGGTTACGGCTTACCTCTCGGTAGCATCGAAGGCGGCAGGAATTGCTCTTCTCATACGGTTTTTCTATGTCGCGGTGCCGCACGGTCCGGAGAATGGCGCGTTGACACCGGGCTCGGAATGGCTGTTGCTGCTCATGATTCTCTCCGTCGCTTCCATGATTTACGGCAACGTTGTGGCTCTCTGGCAGAAAAACGTCAAAAGGCTGCTTGCTTACTCTTCGATCGCCCATGCAGGCTATATCCTGCTCGGTATCATCGTGATGGATGAGCTGGGTACGCAGGCGACGCTCTTCTATATGCTTTCCTATCTGTTCATGAATTTCGGGGCTTTTCTTGTCGCTATTATCATTGCCAACAAGACGGGTAGCGAGAACATCGATGATTATCGGGGCCTCGGCAGAAGAATGCCTCTCGCAGGAGCAGCCATGACGGTATTCCTGATCTCACTGGTAGGATTGCCGCCGACCGTCGGTTTCATCGGCAAACTGATGATTTTTTCTGCCCTTCTGGCCAAAGGTTCGGTATTTATCTGGCTGGCTCTTGTCGGTATTCTCACCAGCGTTATCTCGCTCTACTACTACATGCTGATCCCGCTCAACATGTACCTTCGTGAGTCGAAACAGCCGCTTCCCGACACCATCAAGGCAGGCTTTCTGCCGCAGCTTGTAACAGCGGGCCTTATGCTGCTGACACTCTACTTCGGCCTCTTCTTCACCCCGCTCTCCGATTTCGCCCATTTCGCCGTTACCCTTTTCGGTAACCAGCTGTATTGAGTTACTGAGGAATAACCGGAAATTATAAAGCCCGACCTGCTTCACCGCACGCCGGGCTTTTTTTGTGTTCATATAATGCGGTTACATGCTTTCTCGATAGGCGAAAACGTTACACCATTACTCTATTACATTGAGGAGTGACTGCAGCTTTTTTTGAAATCAGGGGGTTTGTTTGAGGCTTCCCCTATGATTTCAAGACTTCGTGCAAACGCTGACACACTCAACCGTTCTTAAAATGTACGGTCCTATTATGGGCTCAGCTTCAGGGTAACTTTCTACCTTGTGTCCTGAAAGGTTTTCAGGAAGGAACGTTACATCCATGAAATTATCGAACGAGCGTTTTTTTCGAGACATTTACTGCTCATAATGGAGGCTGTTTGTGCGGAAATGGTTTGTCAAACAATGGTTTTTGCGTTGCTATCATAAAGCCTTGTTTTTTTGAGCTATGAAAAAATCGATTACACTTTTTTTGCTTTGAATAAAAATTTCGTTATTCTTCTGAATAACTACGTGCTATATACGCTGACGGTCATCAGCCCTTTTTCCTTTCCTGCCTACGATGAGCACACAATTCGACGACCGTCATTCCGCTACTTTACCCCTCCATAAGTTGCGGAGCAAAAGTTCCCAGCTTTTAAAAACGCATTTTCATCTGGTTTGCGAGGTTTCATAGTCTTTGGCTCTTCGTCGAAGTTAATGGAAAACCTTTGGTAAAAGGGTTGCTTAGCGTAGTTCCAAGCATAACCAATTTTTAGCCGACTATTCATCATGCAAAGTCTGACCACCCATTACCAGCAGCTCTTAAGACTTCCCTCAACCTGGAAGGTCGAGGATGTCAACCTGTCAATGACAGGCATGCAGGTGGTCATCAGGCTTGTCTCTATCGGAAAGAACATCGAGTGCCCGGAATGTGATGAAACCTGCGGTATCTATGACCACGCTCCCGAACAGAAGTGGCGCCACCTTGACACCATGCAGTTTGAAACCATCCTCATCTCCCGTCTTCTCCGAACAACCTGTGAATCGAGAGCCAAAGAGGCCACAGAGCAACTGTTGACTAGCCTTGTCGAAGAACAGAGAACTCACGTGCAGTCAGTCGCCGTCGACAAGGTCCGCCGTCAGGAATCCCGCAATCTCCATACCCTTGGAGACCGGACACTGATCGGCTCGAGATACTCCTGGCTTCGTAACCCGGAAAACATGACCCAGAGCCAACGAACAAGCCTCGATGAAGTTTTGGCCTGTGAACTGAAAACGGGCGCAGCTTGGTCGTTAAAGAACATGTTCCGGGCATTCTGGGAGCTGACCAATCGTGACAGTGCCGACTACTTTTTCAGCTTCTGGAGCGATGCGGTAGACCGTTCGGAGTGACGCCAATGATCAAAGTCAAGAACATGATGCAGCGGCATCTCGGTAACCTCTTGAACTATTTCAAGCATCGAACAACCAATGCTGTTTCCGAGGGCCTGAACATCAAAATCCAGCTCATCAAGGCATCGGCCAGAGGGTTTCATAGCTTTGAAAGTTACCGGATATGCATATTATTGTTTTATTGTGGCAAGCTTCAACATGGCGATCGGCTGATGCCGTACTTTGCCTCAGAGCTTACCCACTAAATTCTCCAAAGAACCTATTTTTTTAGGCTCATGTCCCTGCATTGGCTGTCTTTGTTCTATGAGGTGTCTTTTACCGGAATGGTATAGAGTTATAAAACGCATCTTCAGATGTTGACAGGGCACCGTTTAAACGGAGTGTTAGCCAAAATAAAAACTCCTATAGATTGTTTATGAGCAATAGAAATATAAATATTTTCGCCATTGTGCTATTAGGACTTTTTTTGTTCGTGATTTACCCTACAGTCGAAGTATTGCCGTATGTAAATAATCTGTACTTGTATTCGTTGATGATTGTTTTCAGATTAGCCCTATTTTTTGTGCTATTTCATGCTCTGGGTTACTGGTTCTACAGGTTGACCCCAAACAAAAGACAGTTTGCTACACCCTCAGAAATCAAAAAATGCAATCATCCATATGTTGCAATATTGATCCCCATCAGAAATGAACCGTCCGAATTAATAGTGAGGATGTTTAATAGTCTAAAAAAAATAAACTACCCAAAAGTAAATATTGTAATCGTTGACAATAGCACCACTGCCAAGGCTCATTATTTTCATAAAATATCACAAAAAATAGATCTTCCTATTTCAATTGTCAGAAAAGAAGATACGAAAGGATTTAAAGCCGGAGCTTTAAATAAAGCTCTTTCAACGTTAAAAGAAGAAATGGAGTATGTTCTTGTATTGGATGCCGATCATGCTCCGCAACCAGATATTTTAGAACGGCTTATTCCTGTACTTATAAGGGATACTTCTGCAGCTTTTGTTCAAGCACCTCAAAGATATCATGAAAATGGGGATTCATTAATAACAGGGGCTTATTGTTACAAGCAACGTATATTTTACGATCACATTTGCAGTGGCCTTGCTGAAAACGGAGTTTTATTTTTTTCAGGCACAAACGCTTTATTTAGAAAAAAGGCGCTAAATGAAATTGGTGGATTTGATGAGTCGAGTCTTACCGAAGATCTCCGTTCGTCTGTTAAATTACATGAAAAAAAATGGCGTGGAATTTACTATCCAAAATGCGTTGCATTTGGCATTCCGCCATCAGATATTGATACTTACTTTAAACAGCAAAGGCGTTGGGCCATTGGCACCTATCAGAATCTATTTTTTGGGATAGAACAAGTTGTTAAAGGCCAATCAGATTTATCCCTTTCTCAAAAAATGCTTTATATAGGTTGGAACGGAACATACTATTTTCAAGGGTTTGTCAGCGTAGTATTGATTACTTGTTCCATTATATTTTTATTTCTTAGCAATCATATTCAGTATTACTGGACAGATATGGTGGTTTTTCCGGTTTTCTTATTTACCCTACTATCAACAATGGGACACGAAAGAAAAAAAACAAATGCAAGATGGACACGAATATTTGCTTACAAGTCAATCCTATTCGGAGATGCATTAATTCATATGTGTGCATTTGTTGACTTTATCATCTCAAGAAATCTATCTTTTGAAGTTACGAACAAAGAAATAAAGCAAGGAGTTAAGATTTCAACAAACATTATTAATTGGTTTTTTGCTTATCATATCTTTTTAGCTTTTATTATTGGTTTTGCTATCTTCTTATCCATGTTTTCAGATTCATTTTCTCTATCAATGGTAGTTTGGCCAATCATTTTCTTTGCGCAGACCGTCTCCATACCATTACTATTTAGAAAAGAATATAAAAAGATCAAACTAATATATGACTGACACTGTGCATGCTAAACCGAAAAGAAAAAAAGAACTCATTACAGGATTTCTTGCAGGGATACTCGGTGGCATTCTTACTTGGCTTGCAACTGATTATCTGTCAATTAAACAAGAGCAATTGATGTTATCGTCTATTACTGTCGACTCTTTTGAGTCGTTACAAGAGCGTGAATCGTTGCGTTGGGACTACGCACTACAGCCCAAAAGGCGCTATTTGTTCAGCCCCACTAGTATAGTCGGAGGGATCTTTCATTTGGAGGTTCTTCCTGATAATAAAGGAATCATAAGAGGCCTTGACCTATCTGAGTACGATGAAATACTCTTTTATGCAAAATCATCACATGAAATGCTTATAGTAAATGAGTTTAACCTCTTTACAGGTCAAAATCATATTCAATATATAGGAAACGGACACAAACCATTATTACTATTAACTAAATGGTCTGAATACAGATTACCGCTTAACAGATTCAAAATAGCTGAATGGGAATACAAGTATCGTGCCCATTTAATCGAAAATAAACATCTGTCGTCACCTGACCTGACTAATGTAACAGGTTTTGGTTTTGACTTAAAAACAGAAAACCGAGTTTTATCAGGAAGTATCTGGATTGATTACATTCGTTTGAGAGCTACTGATGGCACTGAAGTTACTTTATCAGAAGCAAATGACATTAATTTTGAATTTCTTGAGCGTCAACTAAGATGGATGTCAGGGGCAAGAAATTATCCCTAAAATAATTTCCTGAGTTGTGCCACATTTCACAAATTCGCAGGCATCGAAAAATAAGTCATTGTTTCTTTTATAGTTAAGATTTTCTGATTCCCGAGTTTTCGCACTAATGTTATCTTTTCTGCATGCGTGGAGACTTGACAATCAGAAAGGTTCGGACTGCAGTTGGAGCAACTGCCGTTCAGGTGGTCCAGAATAAAGGGAAACAGCGTTCCTTTCTCAAGCATATCGGCAGTGCTCATAATGAGCAGGAACTCGAACTGTTGATGGCTAAAGCCGAGAAATACGTTGAAGCCCATTGCAGACAGCCAAGCCTGTTTGCTGACACTCCACCATCACCTTCATCGCTCCAGACAGCTCTTGCAGATTCCAAGCTTGTCGGCGTCACCCATCAGTATGCGCGCAATACGCTTCATGCCTGCGCTCGAAAATGCGGTCTCGGCTTTTTGCCAGAACTGTATTTGGATCTGGCGCTCATGCGTATCATCGAGCCCGCCTCGAAGCTGCGTACGCTGGAGCTTCTGGAGTGGTATTTCAATGTCCGTTATGCCAGAAGAACTCTCCATCGCATGCTCAGCAAGCTGCTTGAGCATCAGGAGGCGATCGAGATGGCAGCTATCCAGACTGCCCAGAACGATCTGCAGGACAAATTCAGCCTGGTGCTCTACGATGTCACCACGCTGTACTTCGAGTCCTTCAAGGAATATGACTTCCAGCGTCCCGGGTTCTCGAAGGACAACAAGCCACAGCAGCCGCAAATCGTCATCGGCCTGATCACCACCCGCTCAGGGTTCCCTGTCATGCACGAGGTGTTCGAAGGCAACACCTTCGAGGGGCATACCATGCTGGCCATCGTGCACCGCTTCCAGGAGCGGGTCGGAAATACCAAGCCGGTGATCGTGGCCGATGCCGCTATGCTCTCGAAAGCCAACATGCAGCAACTGGAAGCTGAAGGATATCGCTATATCGTGGGAGCCCGGCTGGCGAACACTGCAGCCAACTTCATCGATCAGATTCACACGGCACTGCCTCGAACGGACAAGGCTATACGACGCTTCAGCTATGATGGCGTCGTGAAGAATGCCACCATGATCTGTGAGTTCTCTGATGCCCGGTACAAGAAGGACAAGCGGGACTTCGACAAGCAGGTCAAGCGAGCGCTTGTTCTGCTTGAACGCAATGAGCCCGGCAGACGGGCTAAATTCATCAAGAAGTCCAAAGAAAAAGACAAACCCTTCATTTTCGATGCCGACCTACAGGCAAAGACAGAGAAGCTTCTCGGTGTCAAAGGCTATGTCACCAACATCACAGGAAACGAGTTGTCCAGTAGCGAGGTTATCGCATACTATCGCGATCTCTGGCATGTGGAACAAGCATTCCGCATGAGCAAGTCTGACCTGCAGGCACGACCGATCTTCCATCGTACGCAAGATGCCATTCGAGCTCACATGCTCATTTGCTTCATGGCACTGATGATGGGCAAATACCTCGAGATAAAAACAGGTCGCGCGTTACGACAGATCCGGAAAGAACTCTGGCAGGTGCATGAAGCCCATATCCTTGATGAGCAAACCGGTGAGGTGCATGTGATGCAGATGGATGTCGGTGAATTTGCGGGCAGCGCACTCAACAAACTCTTGGATTCTGGGTTTTCGCACTAATGGCACAACTCAGGAGAAATTATCCCTAAAATAATTTGATGAATGTCAGCATGAAGACAAGTAAATATGCAAGCTATTGGGAACATCCAGATCCAGCTCATCAAGGCATCAGCCGGGGGGTTCCATAGCTTTGAAAGTTCCTGGATACGCATATTGTACTACTGAGGCAAGATCAACATGGTGATCGACTGATGCCGTATTTTGTCTCAGAGTTTACCCACTAAATTCTGTGAAGAACCCTAATCCAGAAGGCGTAATTTTTTTCTTAGATGATATTCAGTACCGTTCAAGTGATATGCTGGGAAAAATAGGCACGCAAGCTGAATAAATTGTTATTGTCGGGTTACCTTTTTTTCTGGTTCGGGGGAAATGTTTCAAAGGATAGTGGCCCCTATGTTCTGGCAAGTTAGGGTACAGTTTTGACGGTGAGGTTAATTCGAACGGAACAGTTCCGACTGTTTGACGGCTTCGGCGACGGAAACGGGGACCATGGTTTCCCAGGTCGGATCACCGGCCTCGATTTTTTCAACGACCGTGCGTGACCAGATGTTTGCCACATTCGGGTTGAAGTCCTTGATGTCGCGGATAAAGTTGTTGCTTTTAAAATACTCCATAAGCGGCTGTACATGTGCCGAGAGAGTCACCGAGTCGGAAGTCAGCAGCATGTCGCCGTTATCGGCTTTCTCGGGATAAACATAGAGCGTGGTGTTTTTTCCGAACATCGTTCCAAGGGCTTCCAGGAACCCACCGTCCAGATCTTTGTAGTGTTCTTCATCAAAAATATCCTGGAGATTATGGACCCTGACCATGAACGCCACCCGGCGTCGGCAGATGTCCGACAGGTAATGGCTCAGGGTATGGAAGTGCTGGAAATGCGAGAGTAGAACCGGCTGATCAATCGACGAAAGCATATCGATACGGGCGAGAAAGTCCGCACTGTCGATCGCTCCCCGTTCAATCAGGCGGTTCATGGAGATTTCCGCAAGGGTCACGACATTCTCCCGCTCATCTTCAGGCAGGTTGTTTCTGAGCTGTTCCGCGCCTTTTTGCAGCATTTCAACGTTTAGCAAGGTTGGAGGACGGAAACTGCCTCGCAACGCAACAATATTTTTTTTGTACAGTTCTTCAGAGGGCTGTACGACGTTGCCTTCCGCATTGAACATAATGACATCGGTAAAGCCGTTACTGACCAATTCGAGGCTGAGCAGACGGTCATCCATATGTTCGAAAGCCGGTCCGGTGACCTTGATCGCGTCGATCTGTATCCGTTCGTTTGTTAGATTTTCCATCAGCGAACGAACGAAGTTTCCCATACTGTCGTTCGCAAAATAGCAGCTGTGGATCAAGTTGACTCCGAACGTTCCGATAGCCTCCTGCTGAAAAAGGTTCTGATTGTCCAGGAGTTTGATGTGAACGATTACCTGACTCGGTTCGCCGCTCTGATTATGCTGGAACTTTATCCCTGTCCAGCCATGATAATTACCGGCACCGCGATATCCCTTGGCGGTCACAGTGTTTGCATAGGTAAAGAAACGTGATTTTTCTCCACGCTCAAGGTTAAGCCGTTGCATCAGTGTTGTGCATTCGGTTTTCAGCATGCTGATCAGCCGCTCTTCGCTGACGTACCGGCCGGTTTCTCCGTATATCGCGTCGGACATGGTCATGTCATAGGCAGACATGGTTCTGGCAATAGTGCCCGCGGCCCCTCCTGCCTGAAAAAAATGTCGTGCGACTTCCTGGCCGGCGCCGATTTCCGCAAAACTTCCATAGATGGTTTCATCAAGATTGATCTGCAGCGCTTTCTGGCGTGGCGATAACACGTTATGAGGCGACATATCGGTTTTCCGGTTAGCTGTAATCTGAATCCGGCAATTGTTTGATACTATTCAACTACTTAACTCAGAGTGAAAATGTTTTGAGGATAATACAGTAAATGTCCGGTTCAGACAAAAAAGAAGCATGTTTCTTTTCAGGTGCCGGATGACTTCAGCGTACAGGCCTCCTGCTTTAAGCTCACTCTGTTAAGGACCGGCTTTTGGCGTGAGTAATAAAATACTCGTATATTTTTTGTAAGAAGTTTTTTGTTATGTATTGTAACAATTGTTAACTTTTGTCTGCTCTTGTTTGTGATCTCTCCGGAAGTTATGCCAATCTGCAGGATTGCAACACTTTTGTTGCTTGCTGTTCCGATAATCAGGAGGTTTTAATGAAGAAACAACCTACGTATGCAGAGATTTTCAAGTCACGTGGAGTAAGCCGTCGTGACTTTTTGAAATTCTGCGGTCTTACCTCGGTCTCTCTCGGTCTTGCGCCTTCGATGCTGCCGAAAATCATTCATGCTATGGAGACGAACCCCAGAACACCGGTCATCTGGCTTCATGGGCTTGAGTGTACCTGCTGCACGGAATCGTTTATCAGGTCTTCACATCCGATCATGGCGGATATTGTCCTGAACATGATCTCTCTTGATTATGATGAAACATTGAGCGCGGCTGCCGGCCATCAGCTCGAAGAGGTTCGGAGAAAGATTATGAAAGAGTACAAGGGCAAATACATTCTTGCCTGTGAAGGAAATGCTCCAACAAAGGATGACGGTGTTTACTGTATGGTGGCAGGTGATTCCTATCTGAATATTTTAAAAGAAACTGCTGCCGATGCAGCTGCTGTTGTTGCCTGGGGGGCCTGTGCGACGTTCGGCTGTGTACAGAACGCTGACCCAAATCCCACCGGAGCGGTTCCTGTATCGGAACTCATTACAGACAAACCACTTGTCAATGTTCCCGGTTGTCCTCCTATAGCCGAGGTTATGAGTGGTGTCATAACGCACTACCATACTTTCGGAAAGCTTCCTGAACTCGATCGCATGAAACGGCCCAAGGCGTTTTATGGAACGAGGATTCATGACAAGTGCTATCGCAGAGCTTTTTATGATGCGGGAATGTTTGTCAGGGACTTTGACGATGAATCGACAAGAAAGGGGTGGTGTCTCTACAAGATGGGTTGTAAAGGGCCGACAACCTACAATGCCTGCTCGAAAACAGAGTGGAATGAAGGTGTCAGCTTTCCGATCGGATCAGGACATCCCTGCTTTGGCTGCGCAGCACCGGGATACTGGGATGATGGACCGTTCTATACCAGGCTTGCCGATGTATCATTCTTTGGTACTGATGCGAACGCAGACAAGATCGGCGTAATAGCTGTTGGTGCTGCCGCTGCAGGTGCCGCTGCTCATGCTGTGGTTACTGCGGTGAAAAAGAACAAGGCAGGTGATGAAAACGATCAACTTGAGGGATAAGTAACAGGAGAAACGTATTATGGCTAAAAAAATAGTTGTCGATCCGATCCCGAGAATTGAGGGACATTTACGGATAGAAGCAAGGCTCGGCGAAAACAACGTCATTGAAGAAGCTTTCAGCAGCGGTACCATGTGGCGCGGTATCGAAATTATTCTCAAGGGTCGTGACCCCCGTGATGCATGGGCTTTTGCCGAACGTATCTGTGGTGTCTGTACCACTGTTCATGCACTTGCGTCGGTCAGGTGCGTGGAGGACGCTCTGGGGATAGAAGTACCCAAGAACGCCAGAATCATCAGGAATCTCATGAATGCAACCCAGCAGACTCAGGATCATCTGGTGCATTTCTATCATTTGCATGCTCTGGACTGGGTGGATGTCGTGAGTGCGCTGAAAGCAGATCCCAAAGAAGCTTCCAGGATAGCGCAGAGTATCTCCTCCTGGCCCAAATCTTCTCCGGGATATTTCAAGGATCTTCAGCAGAAGCTTGTGGGTTTTGTGGAAAGCGGACAGCTCGGTATTTTCTCCAACGGTTACTGGGGGCACCCTGCATACAAGCTGCCGCCTGAAGTCAACCTTATCGCGGTAGCACACTATCTCGAAGCGCTTGATTTTCAGAAGGAAATCGTCAAGATTCATACCGTTTTCGGTGGGAAGAACCCGCATCCGAATTACCTTGTCGGCGGTATGGCCTGTGCAATCGACCCGAACCGGAACACAGCGATCAACATCGAGACCCTCAGCATGGTCAAGAAGATCATCGAGGATACAAAGACCTTTATCGAGCAGGTCTACATTCCCGATCTGATCGCTATTGCAGGTTTTTACAAAGACTGGCTGTACGGTGGAGGATTGGGCAATTATCTCTGCTATGGAGATTTTCCCGAAACAACTGTCGATGACGCGGCATCGCTGCTCTGGCCGAGAGGAGCTATTCTCAACAAGGATCTTTCGACAATCCACGACGTCGATCCTCGTGACCTCAGCCAGGTTACCGAAGAGGTCAGTCACAGCTGGTATACCTACAGTAACGGAGATGACAAGGGTCTGCACCCCTGGGAGGGAGAGACAAAACCCGAATATACCGGGCCGAAGCCGCCGTTCGAGTATCTGGATACGGACAAGAAATACAGTTGGCTGAAAACTCCCCGCTGGAAAAACAATCCGATGGAGGTTGGACCGCTTGCAAGGGTTTTGCTTGCTTACGCAAAGGGCGATCCAATGATCACGGATACGGTTACTATGGTACTGGGCAAGCTTGAGGTTGGGGCGGAAGCACTGTTTTCTACACTGGGAAGAACCGCTGCCAGGGGGGTCGAGTGCCTGCAGACCGCGGGATTCATGATGCATTACTACGATCAGCTTGTTGACAATGTCAAGAACGGCGATCTGAGGACGGCGAACACGGAACTGTGGGACCCTTCCCGATGGCCGAAAGAAGCCAAGGGATTCGGCTATACGGAGGCGCCTCGCGGTGCGCTTGGTCACTGGATCCATATCAAGGACGGCAAGATCGAGGATTATCAGATTGTTGTTCCTTCGACATGGAACGCCTCGCCCCGTGATGCAAATGGTGCAATCGGTGCCTACGAATCTGCGCTCAAGGGAACTCCTATGGCGGATCCTGAGCAGCCACTCGAAATACTCAGAACCGTTCATTCTTTTGATCCTTGTCTTGCCTGTGCCTCTCATGTTTTTGACATGAACGGCAACGAGATAACAAAGGTCACCATTGTTTAAACGGAGGGAATCATGGGCAGAATTATTGCGGAACTCTATGTGTGGAAACTGCCGGTCAGGATGTATCACTGGATCAATGCCATCTGTATTGCTGTTCTGCTTCTTTCCGGTTTCTACATCGCTTCTCCCTATCTGAACCCGCCGATCGGGGAGGCTGTGTGGTTCAAGCAGATGTCAATATTTCGCTTCCTGCACTTTGCGGCTGCGTTTATCTTTATCGCGAACTATCTTTTCCGTATGTACTGGGCGCTGTTCGGGCATGACAAATACGCCCGTTTTGCCGGCTTCAGACCATGGTCGCCGAAATGGTGGGGCAAGCCATTCAGAGAGCAAATGTCATCGTATCTTTTCCTGCGAAAGGACGAACCGAGCTATATCGGTCATAATCCGGTAGCAGCAATGTCCTATTTCATTTTCATCTTTGTCGGTTCGCTTTTCATGATTGTTACCGGTCTTGCGATGTATGGCGAGAACAATCCCGGAGGATTTACCGATACATGGTTTGGATGGGTCATTCCACTGTTCGGCAGCAGCTACAATCTGCATATCGTTCATCACAGCGTAGCATGGATTTTTCCCTTTTACCTGATTTTGCATCTGTATGCGGTTTTCCGGCACGATATCGTGGACCGGACGAGCGTCACCTCGTCGATCATTACGGGGTATAAGCATAAGGTGGAGGACGAACCCTCCCTTGACTGAGGCTTTTATTAATTTATTACGCAGCCTGATTTCTTCGTTGATCGGTGCTCGAAATCCTCATGTACTTTTATGTACACTCCGGTTTCTCCGCTCCGTTCGCCTTGAACTCAGGCAGCTCATGACAATTAATAAAAGCCTCCTTCCAAGTGTGGGCAGTGGAAAATGTGTGGTTATCCAGCTATCAAGCTGTCTTGCCAACCAGCTATAAAATCTAGCGAAAATGAAGAAAATCAACGTCATCGGTCTCGGTAACATTCTTTTCGGTGACGAGGGGTTTGGTGTGGAAGCTGTCAGGCGGCTGGAAAAAGAGTCCCCGGATTTGCCCGAATGCGTCCAATTCATTGACGGGGGTACACAGGGCATCTACCTGCTCGACTATATCGAGTCGGCCGATGTGCTTCTGATTTATGACGCGATAATTCCACCTGATTTCGACAGGCAGATTTATGTCTATTCCGATGGTGAACTTCCGGCGTTCATCCATCGTAAAATGTCTTCACACCAGATGGGGCTCAGCGAACTTCTTTCTGTTGCGAATTTGCACGGAAGAGTACCTGAAAAGGTTGTTCTGATAGGGGTGCCGCCGAGGGAACTTGAACTCGGCAGCGGGATGAGTCCGGCTGTTGAAGGACTTCTTGCGGATGCCGTAGAGGAAGGAAAAAGAGTTCTCAACAGCTTTATCAGCGATTGATCAGGCGCAGAAACTCGCTTCTTGTTGACTGAGAAAGAAACTCGCCCGACATGGCTGAAGTGGTCGTGGTTGAATTCTGCTTTTCCACCCCTCTCATAACCATGCACATGTGTTTTGCCTCAATGACGACACCTACGCCTCTCGGTTTCAAAACGTTTTGAATGGTGTCCCTTATCTGCTGCGTAAGACGTTCCTGTACCTGCAGACGACGTGCATAGACCTCCACTACGCGGGGAAGTTTGGACAGTCCCACGATTTTTCCGTCAGGAATGTAGGCGACGTGCGCTTTGCCGAAAAACGGCAGCATGTGATGTTCGCACATCGAAAAAAGCTCGATATCCTTGACCAGCACCAT
>RRYU01015393.1_pt2 | contig 15932 bp, 17 predicted proteins | sample 2162651 | NCBI WGS metagenome assembly RRYU01 (sample SAMN10267283, study PRJNA491782) | microbial mat metagenome | isolation source: biomat in the production well | place: Japan: Minami-Kanto gas field, natural gas well KTG3 | collected 2017-06 | reverse complement strand
ACGGCAGGTTTTCCAAGGATGGTTTCGAGGGCTTTTCTGTGCCATGCCACGGGACTGGATTCGAGCACTCCGGTCGCCGGTTCCTGCCATATTCTCGGCAGGAGGTAGCGCGATGAGGAAATGTTTCGTTCAGCGGTTTCGAGGGCCGCGAGAACTTTTTCGAGATTTGCCGATGTCAAATTGTCTGCGGGATTGATGGTTAGCGGTCTGTCGTGGTGGAAAATATAGTGAAACCGGAGTACATAACGCTATATTAATCGATTATGAGAACCCTTCGCATGACGATAGAGTACGACGGCGCGGGTTTTTCCGGCTGGCAAAAGCAGCCGGGAGAGGTGCGAACCGTTCAGGGAGAGATCGAGGGAGTCCTCGCCCGGGTGTTGCGCGAGCCCGTGGTCGTGCACGGAGCGGGGAGGACCGATGCCGGCGTGCATGCGCGGGGGCAGGTGGCGAGTTTCACGACCTCTTCCGGGATATGTGTCGCCAGGCTTTCCCATGCCCTGAACGGCCTGCTTCCGCAAACGGTCAGGATTCGCGGCATGAACGACGTTCCGGGAGATTTTCATGCTCGGTTCAGCGCCCTCGGAAGGGAGTATCGTTATTTTTTCGCCCCGGAGCCGACCGCTTTCGGACGCTACGCCGCCTGTTTTCGAAACTCGCCGGATCTCGAACTCCTGAACCGGTGTTCTTCGGAACTGGTCGGGACGCATGATTTCAGGGCGTTTTGCAGGGAGTCCCGGGACTCTCCAAACGCCGTCTGCACGGTATACGGGGCCAGCTGGAGCCGCAGCGGTGAGCAGATCGTTTTTAGGATTTCGGCGAACCGTTTTCTCAGGACCATGGTGCGTTTTCTCGTCAGCGCGATTCTCGAAGCGCGCCGGGGCGATATGACCCAGGCTCTCGAAAAGGGAATGTTTCCGAGTGCGCTCGTTCCCGCCGATCCTTCGGGTCTTTTTCTTTGGCGGGTTTACTATCCCTGAGCCTCTTCCGCTGTTTGTGCCCGGTCTCCAAAACGGAATGGGCGTGTTGTAATAGTCGCATCCGCTGTTTATGTTAAAAGCACACAGGCTTCCGCATCTCCCGCGGCGGCTTCAATTCCTGGAAATCCCACTAAGAGAGGAAACCCTGTGAAAACAAGGTGCGCCGCTATTTTCCCCTTTGTTCTCGCCGCGATCATGCTCGGGGCCGCCAGGGACGGATTCGCCGCGCGAGGTGATGAAACCGCCGACGAGAAACAGATCGTCGGAATGCTCGACAGCCTGGTGCACGTCACCTATTTCAGGGACCGCCATTTCAGGGAATGGAAGGATGACGGTTTCACCCGCTATCCTCCCGGTTTCATTCCCCAGTTCGACGACGAAACCTACGCTGAGAGAATCGCGTATCTCAATTCGAAAACGGCTCTCAATCTGACCTACAACAGCCATGTTGGCGGTTTCATCAGGCTATACGGCGTCGACAAGCGGCGGCTCACCTCGAAGATACTCGGTCTGACCAGCGTCTATTTCCCGCTGTTCGAAGAGAAACTGAGGCAATACCGGATTCCCCAGGAACTCAAGTACCTGGCTATCGTCGAGTCCGCGCTCAATCCCACGGCGGTATCGAGCGCCAACGCCAAGGGGTTGTGGCAGTTCATCTACGGAACCGGAAAAATGTACGGGCTCGAGTCGTCAGCCTTCGTCGAGGACCGTTTCGATCCCGAAAAAGCAACGATCGCCGCTTGCCGCCATATGCGGGACCTTTACAATATCTACGGTGACTGGTTTCTCGTGCTGGCCGCCTACAACTCCGGCGCGGGTAACGTGAACAAGGCCATCAGGCGCGCGGGAGGAGCGAGGAGCTACTGGACTATCTGGCCTTACCTTCCGAGAGAGACCAGGGGCTACGTGCCGGCTTTCATCGCGGTGACCTATATCATGAACTATTATCGCGAGCACAATATCCGGCCCTGGCAACCCGGTGATCTTTATCTGGATATTGCCACGGTGAATGTTTCCGAGGCGCTTACCTTCGATCAGATCAGCAGGGGAATAGGGGTATCCGTCGACGATCTCGAGTTTCTCAACCCCCAGTACAAGCTCAACGTCATTCCAGCGGATTCGCGCGCCAACAGTGCCGTCAGGCTTCCCAGGCGGTACGTTTCGCGCTTCAGGGAGAGCGAAAGGAAGCTCTATGCGAGCAAATCCGACGACGATCGCGCGACGCTTCTGGCAAAGGCCCGAGAGGTGCAGCCGTCCTCGACGCCCGCCGCTTCCGGGGAGAATATCCATGTCGTCAGCAAGGGGGAGACTCTTGCCTCCATCGCGAGGATGTACCGTTGTTACGTCAGCCAGATCGTTCAGTGGAACAATCTCAGGGATTCGCGGATTTATCCCGGCCAGAAGCTCAGGGTTTTCGGGTCACCCGGAGCGTCGTCGTCCGGCATATCCTCCGGGACGCGGCAGGTCGTCTATCACAAGGTCAGGCGGGGTGAAAATCTCGGTCTTATCGCGGAAACATACGGGGTAGGCGTAAGCCGGATCGTTTCCTGGAACGGTCTCGGGCGGAAACGGACCATCTATCCCGGCCAGAAACTCAAGATATTCGCCGCTCAATCCTCCCGGGGGTCGGGAGGGCCTTCGGCGAAATACCACAAAGTCAACAGGGGAGAAAGCCTGGGCCTTATTGCGAGGAAGTACGGAGTAAGCGTGGCGCAGCTCGCTTCCTGGAACAATCTGGGGGGAAAGCGTGTCATCCATCCCGGCCAGAGGCTGAAACTGTTTGCGGCCACCAGGGTCCACAAGGTGCGACGTGGCGAAAACCTGATTCAGATCGCGAAAAAATACGGCGTCAGCGTGAGCGACCTCGCGTCCTGGAACAAACTGGGAAGGAAGCGGACGATATACCCCGGTCAGAAGCTCAGGGTGCTGTCGGAATAAAAGCCGCCGGGCGATTCTTCGCCGTTGTGAACCTCCGCGGCTGTCGTTGAAAAAGGCGTCGGGCTGTATGTAAAAAAGATAATTTTGTTATCTTGAGCCTTTCAGTGAAAACAGTGTGCCGCCGGAAGAAAAGCTCAAGGGAGACAGAGTACCGCTGCCATGTTATTTTTTCTTCACTAATTGAGAATCAAAACAACGTATGCGAAATATCATTTTTACCGGTAAGGGGGGCGTTGGAAAAACCTCGGTTGCCGCTGCGACGGCATTGAAAGCCGCAGATCTCGGCTACAAAACCCTGATCATGTCGACGGATCCGGCGCACAGTCTGGGTGATTCACTCGACGTGACGCTCGGGCCTTCGCCTGTCAAGGTCGCGGAAAATCTCTGGGGGCAGGAAGTCAGCGTGTTCGGTGACCTGAATCTCAACTGGGACGTCGTTCGCGAGCATTTCGCCCAGCTTATGGAATCCCGCGGGGTCGAAGGCATCTACGCCGAGGAAATGGGCGTGCTTCCGGGCATGGAGGAGCTTTTTTCGCTGTCGTACATCAAACGCTACAACGAAGAGCAGAAAGAGTTCGATCTCTTGGTCGTCGACTGCGCACCTACCGGAGAAACGCTTCGTCTGCTTTCACTGCCTGAAACGTTCGGATGGTTCATCAAGCTTATCCGCAACGTCGAAAAATACATGGTCAAGCCGGTCATCAGGCCGTTGTCGAAAAAAGTCAAGAAAATCGACAACATGGTTGCTCCCGAAGAGGTCTACGAGAAAGTCGACAACCTGTTCGCTTCGACGGAAGGTATCATCGATCTTCTGGCCGACGGCTCAAAATCTACCGTCCGCCTGGTCATGAACCCCGAGAAAATGGTCATCAAGGAGTCGATGAGAGCATTGACCTATCTCAACCTTTACGGTATCACCGTCGACAGCATTACCATCAACAGGGTCATGCCTGATCACACGCAGGATCCCTACTTCAAGAAATGGAGGGAAATCCAGCAGAACTACATCAAGCAGATCGAGGGCGCCTTCGCGCCGATTCCGATCTGTCAGGTCCCGCTTTTCGACCAGGAGGTCGTCGGTCTCGACATGCTTCGCCAGGTCGGATCAAAGGTATATGGAGAAAAGAACCCGATGGATATCTTCTTCAAGGAAGATCCTATCGATATCCAGAAAGTTCACGAAGGTCACTACAAGGTCCGGGTTCGCCTTCCTTTCATGGAGGACATGGGCATCGAGCCGAAGATCCTAAAGCTTGGAGACGACCTGACAATCAGGATTGGCGATTATCAGAAAATCGTTGCGCTGCCGATTTTCATCGCCGGTCTCGAGTCCACCGGCGCGAGCTTCGAGAATGGATGGCTCAGCATCGATTTCACGAAGGAAGAGGCGTAAGCTCCCTTGATCGTTTTTTTCTTGCCGTTATCCGCAGAAACCCGCCTGAAAGCGGGTTTCTGTGTTTTATTCCGGGAGAATCGCTACAGGCGGAACAGGATGGCCGACAGCACGCCGTCGAGTGCGGATACCTCCCGGGCGAGGTTTTCATCAGCCATTCCGTCGAGCGCGATAGCCGTCATGGCGGTTTGATTTCTTTCACGTCGTGAAAGGGACAGGGCGGCGACGTTGATGTTTTTCCTGAGCAGCAGTTCCGCGACTCCCGCCAGCACGCCGGGACGATCCTGGTTCCGGTAGAGCAGCACACAGCCTTCCGGGCGGAATTCGAGCCGGTAGTCGTCGATCATCACGATCCTGGGGGTCTCTTCGAAAACGGTTCCGCATATGGTTCGTTCTTCTTCGGGGGGGCCGGAGCTGATGCAGAGCAGGTTGCTGTAGTCAGGATGTTCTCCGGCGGATCCGGTTTCGACCGTTATTCCCTGTTCCTCGGCGATCGCCGAGGCGCTGATATAGTTGATCTTCGTTTTTTCGCTTGCGCCGAGGAGTCCTTTCAGCAATGCCGGTTCGAGCACTGGCGTGAATTTTCGCAGGAATTCTCCGGAAACGGCAATCGAGACGCGTTCCTCTTTCCGATTGTTTTCCAGGGCGGTCATGGCGCCGAGTTTTTCGGCAAGTTCGAGCCAGGGCCGGATTGCCGGGTCAGAGGCCAGTTCGATCGCGGAAGCGTTCACCGCGCCGTTGTACCGTCCGTTTCGTTTCCAGTCCACGATCTGTTCGGCGATCTGAACGGCTGCTCGTTTGAGAGCCTCTTTCGTCGAGCCTGCGATGTGGGGAGTGAGGATGACGTTCGGCGAATCGAGCAGGGGGCTTTCTGGAGCGGGAGGTTCATCGCGGAACACGTCGAGAGCGGCCATGCCCACTTTTCCTCCGGTAAGCGCTTCGGCGAGGTCCGCTTCGTTCACGATACCGCCTCTTGCGCAGTTGACGAGCAAAACGCCGTCCTTCATTTTCCGAAACCGGTCACGGTCGATAAGATTGCGGGTTGCGTCATTGAGCGAGGCGTGGATAGTGACGGCGTCGGAGCGTTGCAGCAGTTCATCGAGCCCTGTCAGCCGTATCCGGAACCTTGCCGCGTATTCCTCGGGGACCATGGGGTCGAAGGCCATGATGCTCATGCCGAAAGACTGCATTCGCCGGGAGACCTCGCGTCCGATTTTTCCGAAGCCGATGATTCCCAGGGTTTTTCCTCGAAGTTCCGTTCCGCAGAAATTCTTTTTTTCCCAATTCCCGGCGCGAAGCGAGGCATCGGCCGCCGTAATGCGCCTCGCGGCGGCAAGGAGCATGCCGCAGGCGTGTTCGGCAACCGACGACGTATTGGCTCCCGGAGCGTTCATGACGATAATCCCGAGCCTTGTGGCCGCGTCCACGTCGATGTTGTCGATCCCTTCGCCCGCCCGTCCTATCAGTTGCAGCCGCCGCGCTTCCGAAAGCAGCGGGGCCTCTATTTTCGTCATGCTGCGCACGAGGAGCACTTCCGCTCCGGGAACGAGTTCAGCAAGTTTTTCAGGGGACGCGGCATCTGCCCGCGTGACGCTGAATCCCGCTGCTTTCAGCACCCTGTCGCATTCGGGATCGATGTTGTCGGTGACGAGAACGTTCATGAGTGGGGGAGGTTCTTTCGTTCCGGTTTCTTACCAGCAATATACGCAAGAGAAATGCGCGGGACGAAGCCGGCGATGCCCGGAATTTATTATCGGGGTTGATGATTAATTGTTGTGGACTTTTTTTATCTTCCTCCCTATCATGGTAAAATCGAGATTATCCATAGCAAGCGAATGCAGCGTTTACAGGACTTACGAGTTTCCAATATAGTACGATTGACGAGCCCCCGTACGCTCAAGGACAAATTGCCGGTGACAGAGCAGGCCGCCGACACGGTTGTTCGCGGGCGCACGGAAGTCGAGGATATCCTGACAGGCAAGGATTCGCGTCTGCTCGTGATTGTCGGCCCCTGCTCCATTCACGATATCGATGCGGCGATGGAGTATGCGAGGCGCCTCAAGGAGTTGCGCGAAAAACTTCGGGGCGATCTCTGTATCGTCATGAGGGTGTATTTCGAAAAGCCGAGGACGACAATCGGCTGGAAAGGCTTCATCAACGATCCGCATCTCGACGGCTCGTTCGATATCGAACACGGACTTCACCATGCAAGGAAGCTCCTGCTCGACATCAACGCTCTCGGGCTGCCGGCGGCGACTGAATTCCTGGATCCCTTCACCCCGCAGTACGTTTCAGACCTCGTGAGCTGGGCGGCCATCGGGGCGAGAACGATCGAGTCACAGACGCACCGGCAGATGGCCAGCGGCCTGTCAATGCCTGTCGGGTTCAAGAACTCGACGGATGGCCGGTTACAGGTCGCCATCGACGCCATCCGCTCGGCGATGCATCCTCACAGTTTTCTGGGGATCGATCAGGATGGCCACAGCAGCGTCATCACCACGACAGGAAACCCCTATGGGCACATGGTGCTCAGAGGCGGCACGCAGCGCCCCAACTATGACGAGAACAATATCGCCGATGCCGAGCGGCGTCTCGAAAAGGCCCGGTTGCCCAAAAAACTTCTCGTCGATTGCAGCCACGCCAATTCGGGCAAGAAACACGAGCGTCAGTCGAAAGTCTGGGAGAGCATTATACGGCAGCGGGTCAACGGGACGCAAAGCATCATAGGCGTCATGATAGAAAGCAACCTTTTTTGCGGGAACCAGCCCTTTCCGGACAATCCGTCGAAACTCACCTACGGCGTTTCGATCACTGATGCCTGTATTTCATGGGAAGAGACCGAAAGGATGCTTTCCGGCGGCGCCATGCTGCTGAAAAAAGTCGCTGCGGGAACCGAGGCATAATTATAGCGGTGCCCATCTTTCCGGTAAACTTTTAAGGAAACAAAACGAAAGGAGCACAACGTCATGAATATAGACCGTCTCGTCTTCGCTTTCGCCGGCTTTTTCGTGCTGGCAAGTCTCTCTCTGGGTTATTTTTTCAGCCCCTACTGGTATCTTTTTACCGCTTTTGTCGGTCTCAATCTTTTCCAGGCGGCGTTTACCGGCTTCTGTCCCCTGGCAAAAATACTCAAGGCCGCGGGAGTCGAGCCCGGCAGCGCTTTCAAGTGAACGCCCCGTGGCGGGAATCTTCAGGAACCCCCTTCAGCAAGGGGGTTTTTGCTTACATTGAAAGCAAACGCATCCCGAACCCATCGAAAAACCCAATCCCGTTTCATCATGTCCGTTGAAATCAGGCGCGTGCAGAGCAGAAAGGAGCGAAAGCAGTTCATACGGTTCGCCTGGAAAGTTTACAGGAGCGATTCCGAACTGAACAGGCAGTGGGTTCCGCCTGTTATCGCGGACTACATGAAAACGCTCGACAAGGAGAAATACCCCCTTTACGATCACGCGGACCTTGCGATGTTCACGGCATGGAAGGACGGCCGGATGGCAGGAACCATCGCCGCCATAGAGAACCGCCGCCACAACGAGATGCACCGTGACAAGGTCGGTTTCTGGGGCTTTTTCGAGTGCGTCAACGACCAGGAGGTCGCCAACGCTCTTTTCGACGCGGCTGCCCAGTGGCTCAAGGCGAAGGGGCTCGACGCCATGCGGGGTCCGGTAAGCCCTTCGATGAACGATCAATGCGGCATGCTGGTCAAGGGCTTCGACAGCCCTCCGGTGTTTCTGATGCTGTACAATCCGCCCTACTACAACAATCTCGTCGTCAACGCAGGTCACCATGTGGGCCAGGAACTGCTCGCCTGGTACATAAACCAGGACATGATCGATATTGAGCGTCTCCGCAAGATCGGCGAATATATGAAAAAGCGCGAAGGCCTTACGATCAGGACGATCGACATGAAAGATTTCGATAACGAGGTCGAGAAGATACGCGACATCTACAACAAGGCATGGGAAAGGAACTGGGGTTTCGTGCCGATGACCGATCGGGAGTTCGATTTCATGGCCAAAGGCATGAAACCCGTCGCCAGAGAACATTTTATCTATTTTGTCGAGGACCGCGACGGCCGGCCGATCGGTTTTTCGCTTTCCCTGCCTGACATGAATGTCGCGCTCAAGCATGTCAACGGCAACCCCTTCACGCCGTGGGGGCTGGTGAAATTCTGGTGGTACGGCAGGAATATCAGGGCATACCGCACCATCGTCATGGGTGTTCTGCCCGAGTACCGCAGCAAGGGGGTGGACAGCATGCTCAACGCGCATATCGCCGATTACGGCGGCCGCCACGGCCTCTATTCGAGCGAAATGAGCTGGGTTCTCAAGTCGAACGAAGCCATGAGCAAGCTGGCGAAAGTCATCGGCGGGGTTCCCTACAAGGAGTACGCGATCTACGAAAAGGGAATCTGAACGGTTTCAGCGGCAACCGGTTCCGTCTCCCGTTACCGGATAGTGCGTGTCGCAGATACCGTTGAGAAAACCACGGTCGTGGGATGCGACGAGCAGCGTGCTGTTCAAGTTTTTCAGACGTTCGGCCACGAGTCGTATCGTTTTTTCGTCCAGTCCGTCGGTCGGCTCGTCGAGGATCAGCAGTTCCGGTTCGCTTACCAGCACGCCTGCCAGGGCGACCAGTTTCTTCTGGCCCCAGGAGAGATGGAACGGAACCCGTTTTTTCAGGTGTCCTATCCGCAAGACATCGCAGAAGGCATCTGCCTTTTCCAGGGCTTCTTTTCTCGATACACCCCTGTTGAGGAGGGTGAACGCGATGTCTTCCTCGACGGTTGGGCAGAACAGTTGATCTTCGGGGTCCTGGAACAGGTAGCCGATTTTCCTCCTCGCCAGGACGAAGTCATCCGGATTTTTCATCTCCTCGCCCCAGAGACGTATGCTTCCTGATGAGGGGGGGAGCAAGCCGCCGAGCAGCATGAACAGGGTGCTTTTTCCCGATCCGTTCGGGCCGACGATACCGGCCTTTTCGCCGCAGGTGATTGAAAAATCGAGGTTCCGGAATACAGCTATGTTTCCGGGGTAGGAAAAACTGAGTTTTTCTGTATCAATACAGTTCATGGCAGAAGTGTCCAGATCAGCACCGCGCCCATGACCGCCGTGAAAGCAACGTCACGGGGATGCAGTGAAAAATGTTCCAGCATCGGAAACCATCCGTTGAAACCGCGCATGAGCAGTGCGTTGTAGACTCTTTCCGAGCGTTCGTAGCTTCGTATGAACAGCATGCCGATATAATAGGCGAAAACCCTTGTCGTATGCCGTCCTGTGCGTGCCCTGAACCCCCGCGCCCTTAGCGTCCGACCCATTTTTTCGGACTCCTCGCTCGCGACGCCGATATAGCGGTAGAAGAAATAGAACAGCGTCACCGCTTTTTGCGGCATTCTCAGGTGCAGCATCGCATGGGCGAGCGCGATAATGCTGCTCGTTCCCGGAAGCGCTATCGTGAAAAGAGCGATCGCGTTCGTTTTTACGGTGACGAGCAGTGAAAGGAGCAGCCCTTCCCTGGTCATACGCAGGAAGGAAGCCTGCCAGACGGTCTCTCCAGTTACGGAAAACGGCAGGGTCAGCCATAGCAGCGCCATGAACATATTGACCACGGCGAGCCGTTCCAGCAGTCTTCTTCCGTAGAGTTTTCCTGCGCCCGCCAGCAGCAGGCCCGTCGCGAACGCAGCCGCCGCCGCGTCAGGTTCATTCGTCATGGCGGTCAGGAAGACAAACGGAAGATAGACGAGCAGCTTGACCCTGGGATCGAGAGCGTGCAGGATGCTTTTTCCCCTGGAAAACGTTTCAAGCTGCATGGCGGCGTTTCCAGAAATACAGGACGCCGAAGACGGCGGCGATTGTCAGGAGGCCCGCGAAGGCTCTTGCCACTGGGATGTGTTCCTTTTTTTCCGTTTCGCCGTCATCGGAGCGCTTTTCGGGCAGTGTCCTTTGAATCCATGTCGCACGATGGCCCTGGCCTGCGTGGAGAATGACCTTTACCGGGCCGGTATGGCCGAGGTCGATCCGGAACGTTCCTTTTTCGGACGTGGCCGTCTCCGCGATCGTCGAATCCGTCAGGGCGTCCGTTACGCTTATCTGTCCATGCCGAACGGGATCGCCTCCGCTGAAATAGCCTTCTCCTTCGAGAACGCTTCCTTCGAACGAGCAGAAGAGATTCACCTTGTGCGCGAAGGCGTCCGCGGGCAGGAGCAGGAGCGAACACAGCAGCAGCAATGGGACCGTTTTGATCATTGTTCGAGCATTTCAGGTTTGACCGTTCCGATGAATTGCAGGACGACGGCTGTTATCGCGCCATCGATGAGCATCAGGGGTATGTTGGTCACGAAGGCGATCTTTGCCGCAGGGAGAAAGGCTTCGCCCGCACTCGCCAGCGAAAGACTCAGCATGAGGGCTCCCAGGAAGACGGAAAGGCTGCCGCAGAGGAACCCCGCTGGAAGCAGCGGAATCCTTCCCCGGGCTACCTGCGGGGAAAGCAGCAGGAAACAGAGCAGCGCAGGGAGTGCCATGTTCATCGTGTTGATCCCGAGCGTCGTGAGACCGCCGAACTGGAACAGCAGGGCTTGCAGGAAAAGCGCCAGGCCGATGGCCGGAAAGCAGGCCCGGCCGGTCAGAAGGCCGACGAGTCCGTTGAGCACCAGGTGGACATTGGCCGGGCCTACCGGTACATGGATGAACGAAGCCACGAAGAAGGCAGAAGACATCATCGCCGTGCGAACGATACGGTCGTCGCGGATATGCCGCAGGCCCACGGCGAGACCGGCGGCGCTGACCGCGTACCCTGTCGCAAGGGTCGCGAGCGGAAGGACCCCTTCGGAAATGTGCATGGCTCTACCTGAAATCCTCGGCTTTTATCCAGAGTACGGCCCCGATTTCAACCGGTTTAGGTTTGCCGTCGTGCAACAGCGTCATGCTGTCGGTCGACAGGGCGGCGAATCCCCACCAGCCGGCTTTCGGTATGGCGTAGGTGAAGACGCCGTTCGCATCGGTTTTGACGACCTGCGTCACGAACGGCCCCGAGGGGGCAGACGATTTTCCGGCGCGATTGAAATATTCGATCTCAACCTCGGCGAATGGAGCGGGTTTTCCCTCGACGTTGACAATCCCCTGAAAGAGATTGCCCGCATATATTCCGTATGGGCGCGAGAGCGGGATGATCTCGGTTTTCATTCCCACTTCCTCGTCCCAGCCGCCCTCTTTTCCGAAGGCGTTCACGATAACTTTCGTGTAATGAACGATGTAACTGTCCTCGGCCGGTTCCCAGTACGGTTTTGGTTCCATGAAAAAGACGTAGTCGCCCGGACGTTCGACAGGGTGGTATGCCCTCCACGCCCTCGAAGGTTTTTTATCCGAGTACATCGTGAGATCCAGAGGCCTGAGCTTTTCGGTAAAGAGGGTCTTTTCGCCGTTGAAGAGCACCCCGGCAACAGCGGGTTTTTCCATGTTCATGGATTGTCCCTCGAACGGGTGGGCGAACATGAGGTTCACTTTCAGGGGTTCACGCGTCTGTTCCCCGACGATGTCGTTCGCCGGTATCATCATGCCGAAATGAGCGTGGCCCCGGAGCGGCGCGAGAAGCACCAAAAAAGAGAGTGCGAGAGAGATGATCGCCGGTTTTTGTTTCATGTCCGTGTACTTCTTCGGTTATCGATGTATTTTTTTCTATTTCTGCGCGCTCATGACAAGTTCGCCGTGAACGATGCCCTTCACGGCGATAAGGCGGTCGGCGAGAGAGCGTATCTCCCCGGTCCTGCCCTTGAGGGTTATGGTCTCGATGCAGTTGTCATGATCGAGATGGACGTGCTGGCTGCACAGCACCAGGCTGTGATAGTCGTGTTGCAGGGCGGTCAGCTTTTTCTGGAGACCTGATTTGTGGTGGTCGTAGACAAGGACGAGGCAGGCGCTGACAGGCTGGTTCCGCGCCCAGTCGTCTTCGGTGATATAGCGGCGCACGAGAAAGCGTATGGCCTGGGATCGGTTGGGGAAGCGATGGCGTTCGACAAGCCCGTCGAGCTTGTCGAGCAAATCTTCTTCGAGTGAAACCCCGAATCGTTTCATGTGGTGGCACTTTTTTTTAAAAGGTAACACTTTTATAACGATCGTGAATCTGAAGGCATAAAAAAAGGGCGATCGCCCTTTTTTTTTATGCCTTCTTCAATGCCTGCCCGCTTCGATTTTCCTGGGTTTTCCTGAAGCAAAACGGAAAGGAAATCCATCAGCGGGCAGGCATCAAAAGCCGTTACGGCTGCAGCGTGACGCCAAGTACGAGGAAAGAGGTCTCCTGGTCAGGGTTGATGATGTAAGAGGCGTTGAAGATGTCCTTCGAGACGTTCAGGCCGACAGCCACGACGCCGAAGTCCCCGCCGGCGTTTCCGGTCGTATAGAAGCCGTCGCCGCCGCCCACGAAGAGCGATGCGCTGTAGTCATCCTTGTCGTAGAAATTGTAGCCGGCTTCGAAATACTTCGAGTTGTCGTCGTCGCCGCTGATGTTGACCGCGCCGAGCAGACTGACTTTTTCGTGTTCGTAACCCGCGCTGAGCTCGAGAACGTGCGCGCCGCCGTCACCGTATTCGAAGAAATCGTTGTCCACGCCGTTGTACTGTGGGAAGTAGTAGTCGGTCAGCGTGAAGCTGAAGTTGCCCGCGGGCACGGTGACGTAGAGATCGACTTCGTTGAAGTCGTCGTCGTCGAGCGCAAAGGATGCCCATGAACCTACCTCGACGCCGATGCCGGGGAACGTGTAGCTGAGCCAGGGCTGGACCGATACGGCATCGCCGTACTCGGTGCCTCTCCAGACGTAACGGCTGACGACATCCGCTCCGATATCGAACCCTTCGGCTTTGCTTGTTCCCGTGAAGAGAAGCGTTATGGCGAAGACGAGGGCCAGAAGTTTTGCTGTTTTTTTCATTGTCTCATTTCTCCTTTTAGCGTTGTTTGTGTTGCAGTTGGACGCCTATGTTCAGCAATAAACAGCGGCGTCCTGTTGTGTTGTCAGCCGATGGCATCGGTGCCGGTTTCCTCGGTGCGGATCCTGATGCATTTCGGCAGATCGAAGACGAAGATTTTCCCGTCCCCGATTTCTCCTGTTTTCGCGCCCTTGACGATGGCGTCCACGGTTTTCTTCTCGAACTCGTCGTTGACGCCGATCTCGATCTTGATCTTTTTCAGAAGATTTATTTCGCTCGGCACGCCCCGGTAAACCTCGGTGTAGCCGCCCTGGGCGCCGCAGCCCAGAACATTGGTTACCGTCATTTTGTAGATTCCTGCATCCGCAAGAGCGGCCTTGACATCGGGCAGCTTGTGAGGCTGGATCATTGCTATGATGTATTTCATCGTCGTAGCTCCGTTAAATGTGTTACTGGTTTGAAAAGATCTGGAACCCGTGGTACGCTTCTTCCTCGTGCTCGGAGATGTCGAGCCCCTTCATTTCATCCTCTCTCGACACCCTGAGGATGCCGACCGCCTTGAGAATCAGGAAAAGCACGAGCATGGTGACGAAACCCCAGACCGGAATCGCGATGGAGCCGATGATCTGCGAGACCATCGGGTGACCGCCGAAGATTCCGGTGGCCAGACCGCCCCAGATGCCGTTGAGACCGTGTACCGGCCATGCTCCGACAGGGTCGTCGATTTTGAGCATGTCGAGCGTCTTCACGCCGAGAACGACGAGAATGCCAGCGACCGCTCCGATGACGAGCGCTTCGTTATAGGTGACGGAGTCGCAGTTGGCGGTGATGCCGACAAGACCGCCGAGCAAGCCGTTCATGGCCATCGTGAGGTCGGGTTTCTTGAACATCGCCCAAGCCAGGATCATGGCGAAAATCGCGCCTGCGGCTGCTGCGAGCAGGGTGTTGGTTGCGATGATCATGACAATGTCAGTATTCGCGGCGCCGGCTATGGCGAGCTGGCTGCCGGGGTTGAAGCCGAACCAGCCGATAAGCAGAATGAAGACGCCGAGGGTGCTCAATGCGAGGTTGTGGCCCGGCAGGGCGTTCGGAGAGCCGTCTGGGTTGAAGCGGCCGATCCGTGGTCCGAGGACAATAGCCGCCGCGAGGCCGGCGAAGCCGCCGAGTGCGTGCACCACGAGCGATCCCGCAAAGTCATGGAATCCGAGTTCGTTCAGCCAGCCGCCGCCCCATTTCCAGAAACCGCTGACCGGGTAGATGAATGCTGTAAGAACCGCAGAGTAGACGAGATACGCCTCGAATTTCATTCTTCCGGCGACGGCTCCGGAAACGATGGTAGCGGCGGTTGCCGCGAAGGCGACCTGGAAGAGGAAGTCCACGGCCGGATGCAAATTGCCGCCGGCCGGATCGGGCGACTCGGCGCTGATGCCGAAACCGCCGAACCCGAACCAGCCGCCGGTGAACGCGTCGCCGGGGTACATGAGGCCGTAACCGATGATGAAGAACAGTATGACGCCGAGGCCCATGTCCATCATGTTCTTGAAGAGGACGTTGACCGTGTTTTTCGCTGCGTTCAGGCCGGATTCGACCATGGCGAAACCGGCCTGCATGAACAGGACGAGCACGGCGGCGATGAAGAGAAACAGGTTGTCGATCGCGTAGGCATTGACCGCGGCAGCGTCAAGGCTTTCAGCGGCTGACAGCGGAGGCCCAGGTATAACGCACGCCGCCGCCAGACCGAGCGGGAGTAGTCCAAGTGGTTTTGACAATCGTCTCATGCTTGTTGGTTTTTTGATGTTCTTTAAAGATTCAGGTTTTTTGGTCTGTTTGTTAAAATTTCTTAGTAGAAATTCTGGTATTAATATAATTTTTTAACAAAACAATACAAATATGTAATAATTTTTTCACAAAAAAAGACTTTTTTCCTTAAAAAATAAGAGGCGCCTTGAGCTTGCGGTCTTGCGTTGCAGTACGCATCGTCGTAACTTTTCCGCTGAGTCAGTAGGCCCGTCAATATCGTTCGGTATCATGAGTGCGTACGAACTAGTTCTTGCCAGTTCCTGTGACGAATGTTCGAGGCTGGAGGATTATCTTGGCGTCATGGCTGAGAGGGAGGGTTTTGGCCGGATGTTTCTTGCCGAGTTGCAGCTCGTGGCAAAGGAGGCGTTCGTCAATGCGGTGCGCCACGGTAACCGGGGCAGGAAAATGGCGGTTGTGACGCTGCGGTTTGAGATGCGTGGAGAAAACGGAGCGCGGGAACTGCTCATGGAAATTTCGGACTCGGGGAGCGGTTTCGCCCTGCACGCTCTCGGCGATCCTACGCACAAGTCCCGTGTACATCGGCCTACCGGAAGAGGGATTTTTTTCATGCGTTCCTTCGCGGACATCATCGGCCAGGAATGCGGGCCGGCCGGCTGCACGCTCAGGCTTCTCATGAGGCCGTTCTGAGCTGGTCTTTCAATAATTATCTATCCATAAGGGAAACTGTCATGACCTTACAAAAAAGTCCGGCGTGGAAAGCTCTGCAGGCTCACCGCAAGGAGATCGAGACCTTTCACATGAGAGAGCTGTTCGCCGGCGACGGCGACCGGTTCCGCCGGTTTTCCATAGAAACGGACGGCCTGCTGCTCGACTACTCGAAAAACCGCGTCGACGGCCGCACGATGCATCTGCTTGTCGAACTGGCTCGTCAGGCCCGAGTCGAAGC
>RRYU01008872.1_pt1 | contig 15934 bp, 15 predicted proteins | sample 2162651 | NCBI WGS metagenome assembly RRYU01 (sample SAMN10267283, study PRJNA491782) | microbial mat metagenome | isolation source: biomat in the production well | place: Japan: Minami-Kanto gas field, natural gas well KTG3 | collected 2017-06 | reverse complement strand
AGCGATCAAACGCTTTGATCAATTCATCACGTTCCGTCTGGGCCATCTCGCGCTCACCACTGTGCCATGCACCGCCATCGAGCAGACGCGCATAGCGTGATGCCCGATCATCACAGTAGACCTGGGAGGTGATACTGACCGCGCCCATACCAAGGGGTTTGCCCATGCCCAAGGCTAGTCGGTAGCGATCATCGGCAGCTAAGCGTAGCACCCAGAGCAGTGCGCCCAGTTCGATCTGGCTCAGGTTCTCAAAGCGCAGCGTGAAGCTGAAGGTAACGCCGGGGGCCAGCGGTTTGATCTGCGTATATTGGCTGGCTGCGCGTTGTATTTTGTTCTGATCGTGTTCGATCATGTCGGCCAGGGGGGTATTGGGCTTGTGCCAATAGAGCTTATGCCCACGTACCACGGTACCCTTAGCCTCGTTTGGTCGGGAAGCGTAGTGGTGCAGATAGTCCTTCTGGGTGCTGGTTTGTACCAAGTAGTGTTGGAAGGTCGTCGGCTTGGGGCCACTCAGGATTTTGGGGGTAACCGCCTCTGGCTCGCACCAGCGAGGTTCTCCAATGAACTCAGCATCGCTAACAAAGACTCGCCCCGCAATCGCCTCACGATCTCGCCCCACCACCCCAAAAATGGCCTCCGCAAGATCGATCATGTCGGCTTGGCGCATGTATTCAGGGACGAAGTCGAGGGGGGAAGCCGCACGTTTCGCACCCGGAAAGCGATATGGTACACGGAAATTTGGACTCTGCCCGAATAATGTTACCGGCAGACCCCGACGGGGTTCGCAGTAGAAGATTGGACGCCCCTCGGCAAGAACACCTCGACGGCTATCAAATGGTGAGTGATTTCCTCCCTCGCCCCGCTGGAATGGAGTCAGGCTTGAACAGTAGTCTTCAACGGCCTGATCTTCGATCATGATAGGCTGAGCATTTTTGGCTTGCTCACCAACAACAGCATGATTTTTACGCGGGGAGAACTGTTTACCTGCCCCGGTTTCGATCATGTTGCCACTCGTCACAAGCATTCCACTATATTGATAGACCCCCGACTTATCAATCCGATCAATCACCAGACGCCCGGTTTTGGTCGTCTTAGTCGTAAAGCTCACTGCAACATACTGCGGCTGATAGGCGGGATCGTTGAAGCGCATAACACCGAGGCTGGCAGGAATATCGCTCTGGCGTGCCTTCAAGTAGCCTTCTTTCCCAAACTGTTCTGCCGGAATGATTGCCCAACGATCCTGTAAACGGATCAGGTAACCTGCCCGAACATTCGCTAATGTTGTCTTATAGGGTTGGGCTAACGGATCATTTTTGTCAGCCGCAACCGCACGGAAGAAGAAGCGAGACCGATCCGTCACCCGCTCCATCTTGCCATAGCTCACAATCTCAACGAGGGCACGTAGCATACCGCGCAGGCTGCTGCCGGGAATGATCGGGCGGTCTGGATCACCGTGGTGGAAGAAGGCAGCCCGTTTTTCATTCAGCTCTGCTTCGAGATCATTGAAACTCTTCTCACCATGAGCAACAAAATCTTCGGGTTGCCAGCCAGCCCGGATGTAGAGCGGGCTGGCGGTCGTCAAGCGGCATGCAATGCGCCCACTGAAGCGATCCGCATGGTAACAATCCTGATCTGGCAACTTTTCGGCTTGTACCACATGCTCCGGTAGGGGAACGAAGTTATAGGGGGCGCGTGCGGCACGGTCGTTGGGTATATGTTTGGCATGCTTAGGCAGAGGCATTGCGTTCCTTCCCTTCTTTCAGTGTAAGCAGACGGCCAGCAACAATCCGTACCATCCCACTCGCATCAGCTTGCAGATAGTGGCGCATAACGAGCATGAAGCGCTGGTTTTCGCTGGGTGGGGTGTTGAATGGTGGCGTATGGATGATCCCTTCACTCCCCTCGCGTAGCTCACAGAAGCCACCCTGCGCCGGTCGTTCAGCCTGTGTCCCCCACAGCATATAGTCTTCATCGAAATAGTCGCTCTGTGTGCCGCTCCCGTCCTGGCGTAGCGTCGTTTGCCATGCGCCACGTGGCCCGCGCCAGAGCAATAGCTCACTGTCTGGACCAAATAGGCGTGCCTGCTGAAGGCGTTCCGGGTTAAGCACCAGCCCAGGGCGGTGAAACGCATCTATCGAGAGGGCTAGACGCCCATCACGTAATGATCCCCAGATCACACCGCTGTCTGTGTGGGCGAGCACCCAACCCATGCCCAGTTCGGTAGCTCGTTCCTGGAGCCATGCGCGGAGATCTGTGGGTAGGTTCACAGCTTCAACGGTGGTGGCTGATGCGATAGTTTTGATCTCACGCAGCATGATCAGTGCTCCTTCGGGCAAGTTTTGCCACACACGATTCGAGTCGGGTCGGGTCGCCAGTGATCGTCAGACCCTGTTCCGTAGCGTCAAACTGCCACACATCCTGCTTCCAGTGCAGCGTGGCATGCACGCCCCGTAAGCGCCCACGCCCCACACTGGCCGCGCCACCCAGCGGCAGATCGCCGCTCCACAGGTCTTTGAGCAGTAAGAGCAACAGCCCCACATCTTCCTCTGTAGGCTTGGTGATCACGATGTTCGTCTCAACACTGCCAGCCACACACGGAGCCTCATGGAAGAGTGCGCCATCAAAGGCTCCGCCAATGAAGCGATCAATTCCCACCCGGCTCTGCACCAGTGTGCGGGCTGAGTTGATTCTGGCCTCTGCCACCTGTAGGCGGCTGGCCTGGGGCTTGGATTTCTTCGTTTGAGGCATCCAGCCAAACAGTTGCGCCAATTTTGTCTTGGTTTCGGCTTCAGTGTAGAAACTGCGCAGAATACGTCCGGCGCGTGCGCGTAGTGCCCCGGCGAGGCTGGTACCGGGCAGCACGGGTTGACCAGCGGCATTTACGAGGTGGATGACATCGGGCTGGGTGTCGCTGGTCAACACGGTGTCATCAGCCACCCGTAGTGGTTGCTCGGCACGAATGAGCAGGGGGCTATCTAGCTCAAACCGGGCGGTAAGACGTACACGCTCACGTGCATCGGGGATGCTGGGTGAAACCGCAAGCAGATCGGCAATGCGACCGGTTTGCACGTTGCTTGGCGGATCGAGATCTGCGCGCAACCATGCCAGGAGATCATCGGGCTGATGCAGGTCATAGCGTACCATCTGCCATTTCTCGACCTTGCAGCGCCCAAAGCCGCGTGAACGCCGCGCACCGATAGCGATCTCGCTCTGTTCAAGCCCGTGGAGTGCAAGTGCGAGCGCCTGCTCCATCTTCGTACTGCCTTCAGATAGCAGCAACTCGAAACGCAGACGAAAGATCGTCCCGGCGGGGAGCAATTCGAGATCATACTTAACCTTGTCGCGTGCGGTTCGTCGCTTGGGATCAATGCCCACCCCATCGCGGATCTCAACCTCCGATTGCGCAGCGCACGCATCATCAACAATCAAGGGACTCTGTGCGCCTTCAGAATCACCTTTGCTACCCCCAAAGAGTTTTACGGCTAGGGCGTTGCGTTGCGATGATCCCTCAAACTCATAAAGGTATGCCCGCAATGCCCCGGCAATTGAGGTACCCGGCAAGAGCGGGTGGCCTTCGAGCGGGTCACGCTGCAACAGCATGTCCACCATCTCGCCCTGTTCGCCGTTACCCAGGTGTGCAGGCGTGGTTAGTACCAGATCGCCGGTGATCACGAGGCGGGTAGTGATCTTGCGCGAATCGTGCCAGGTGCTCATGCCGATTGCTCCTCTCGTTCGCGGTGATTCTTCCGATGCAAGCCGGTGATCATGGCATCAAGAAGACGTAGGGTTGTCTGTGTGGTTAGTTGCGGCGTCAACTCTGGTTTGATCGTTGCAACCGTTGTCCAGTTGTTGGGGAGAAGTTGAAGTTCGCGCCAGACAGCATCCGGCTGCAACACCTGGTGGAGCCAGTTCCACAGCACAACATTACCCAAGCGTGCCTGTTCAAACTGCCGACGGGCAGTCTCTTTGAATTGGTTCATACCGGCACTGATCACCCCCAGATCTTGGGTGTGATGGGCTTCGCGGATCAATCCACGGATACGGCCAAGTTGGCTATTGCGGGGCAAGTTGGAGGTTAACGGGTCATTGATCAGATCACGAACAGTCGTCGCGATCTTCAGATCAATCTTCTGATCCAAGAGATGCCGCGCCATGCGTTGCGCCATAGCGGTTGCGGTTTTTGAGAGAGTGACCTTCGTCTGAACTCTTTGGGGTTTTGAATCAAACGTAAGCACCGTATATTCAGCCGCTTGCAGCCACTGAAACGCAATCCGCCCATAGCCCTCCGGGCGGCGCTCACCAATGCCGCGCAACTCTATGGCGTGTAGCTGTTCCGCAGTGATCGCTTGGGTTGGATAAACAACCAAGTGGCTACCTGCCTTGAGTGCTGCCTGCTGTGGTAGTGGCAACTGCCATGTCTGGTTGAACCCGCTGGCTATGGTTGCGTTGCTAAAGCTACGTGCCGGATCGATCATGACCGTAAAACCGAGGTAGGACGAGAGGATCTGATCATGAATCAGATCTTGGTGCAGCGGCTGATGGGCCAAACTGGCTACGGGTATCCCCAAGGTGTCGCGCAGCAGCAGATCACTCAGCAGCGTAATCGAGAGCGGCTCCATTGCCTCTACCGGCTCCAACTCCAGATCTCCCACCTCGCGCCAACCCGTCATAAGGGGCTGATCAAGTTCAATGCGTACCTGGCCATAATTAGCACTGCGCGAGCGACCAATCCAGGCATACTCATGCTGGGCGAAGAGGCGTTGCAGGAGTTCAACATCTGCCGAATCTTGCACCAACAATGCTCCACCAAACCACTGATCCTCGGCTATCGCCTCGTACTGAAAGACCGCGCCGCGATCTTTGGTGGCGCGACCCTTTTCACGATCACGCTGCACATGTACCGCGATCCGCCCTGGCGCAAGCGAGACTGGTGTGATCTTATTCTCCTCTTCGTTTAGCGTACAGTAGGACGGACTGAATGGCTTGAGGTGGTCGCCCTCCTCAATCCGACGGCGTTCGGCATCGTTCCAATCGCTATGTGCAGCGTTATAGACCGTGTCTGTTTGGGCTGATTTGAGTTGTAGCAACGCTGAAGGGGTGGGAAGGCAGCGTGTAGCCCCATAATCAAGCCGGTAGGCATTGAGATAAGAGACACCACCATCAAAGAAGAGCCGCCGTGCCACCGAGTCGGCGGCGAGATTATCATTGCCCACGTTCCCAGCTTGTGCCTGTAGGTAGCGGCCAATTAACACACCCCGCAACACACTCCCCGGCAGATAGCTCAACGAAGTGACACTGTTCGGATCGCCAGATGATTGGGTGAGCAACACCGGCTGCTTGAGATAGATGCGGAAAGGTAGAACATTCATCGGCGCACCTCATCGGCAAATGCACGCAAGCACTCCTCAGTGAACGTGCTGTCACGGTAGTTGTCCGGCAGATGATCATGGAGCAACATACGCAGCCGCCCCCGGCCTCGATTACGCGCACTACCACCCCGGCGCACGGCCAGAACACATGCCGCTAAGAGACCCAATTGAAGTTCAGTAGGTGGCGTGGCAAAATCAAGCTCGGCGATCAGATCGGTCTCGCGCAATAAGACCCGCATTGAACGTAGTGATCCCGGATCAGCAACCCCATCCGCACTCATTGAGGTTTGACGGCGGATGGCAGTACACGCACTCAGCCACTGGTTGGGATAGTGCGTCTCTTGTTGTAAGGCGGTACACAGTTCCGAAGGCAGCGTGGCAGAACCTACCCGCATCTGTGCTGTTTGTGCGCCTGTCGAACCACGCTGGCCAAAGAGGAAGGTCGCTGCTGTATCCCACGGCTCTGGTCTCTCTAGGGCAAACCGCAGATTGGCATACTCCTCAACCAGTAGCCCCTTTAGTACCCGGCCACGCACGATGGGCAACCCATACTGATCATGTTCAATATCGGTATCAACCAGACCCGCCGTGCCGTCGCCACGCCCAAAGGTGGTATCACTGAGCAGATGGATAGTGAGGTAGTAGCGCATCATTCCACCTCCATACGGTCAATCGGCTTATAGAAGTCGAGCGCCTCGATCACGTCGAAGTAGACACAACGTTGGCCGACCCAACCGCTCTTGGCAGCATCTGCATTCGGTAACTCTGGCAATGCGATCTTGGCCGTGGTAATAAAGCTCTGCGCAGCCTGTGGCCCCTCACGCAGCACCTCACGCAGCGCCTTGACCTTACTACGGGGCAAGGTCTTTGAATCCTCCACCTCATCATCACGTTGCCCGGTGTGAAAGTGCTGCGCCAACTGGGTAAAGGTCTCCCATGTGCGCCACTGATACGCAACACTCTGAGTCTGAGGGCGCAAAGTGAGCGGGCGGATGCAGAGGTCATCGCCAGCGGCAAGTTGGTACTCACGTTGCCGAATAGCACTCAAGGAGCCATTGATGCCACTCATCGCGATGTGCCAATCTATACCCGAACCATGAATCTCCTTAAGTCGAAGAGCAGCTTTCGTCTCTTTGCACAACTCCTCACACAGATCATAGGCGCGTGAGAAGGGATAATGGCTCTTAAAGATCACGACCCCGGCGCAGGCGGAAGCAGGTTTACCAGGCTCACCATAGGGGAGTTGCGCAGCAGCCCGTTCAAACTCCGCTAAAAAGATCGCCGCGAGGCCCAAGCCCAATACGCCATCACACACAAAGGTGATGTCGTCACCACCAAAGACGAGCGGGCGGAAGGGCATGATCGTCTTACCGTCTCTATCCCGTTCCAAGCCACTGACATAACGCGCCATCTCTTCGTGCCGGAAACTGCGTTCAAGTCGGGCTAGGGTCGCTCCGAGCGCAGTTTCACCAGCAGCAGCAATGGCCTGCGAGAGACCGCGCATGGCGCCCAGGCATTTCCGATTCTCTGCGGCAGTGGCGTGATCCTTGAGTAAGCGCATGAACCGCTGCCCCATCCCGTTCCCATCCGCATGCACCACGGCGAGGTGGCGGTGATCCTCGGAGATACTAATTCTCTCGACATCGCGCACAAAGGTGTAGTCTGCACTCACGACCGACTGAAAGATGCGCTCAAAGCGATCTTCGGCCTCCTTCTGAAGTTGGGGGTCAAGTTTGGCCTTCACTTCAGAGGAGATAGGCTTGTGGTTATCATCCAAGTAGCTACTCGCCTGACGTGTCGCCCGACACTCCACCAACACCGCAGGGTTATAGATCGGGGCACTTGGCCCGCGCTGCTGCTTGCGGCGATTCACCGCTGCCGCAAGCTGATTGATGACCCCCTCAGCGCCGCCAAGTGCCTCCTGATTCCAATCAAAGGTCTGGTGGGCAACCGCAATCTCTAGCCCCGGTGCTTCACAGAGCAGCCTTCGACTGAGACGTTTGATCGTCTCCACCGCATCGTTATGCTCACGGAAGAGAATCAGTGCATTCCCACCGCCACTCATGATCACCTCGGCCCGTAACATTGGCGACTCTTCAAGGCGTTGTGTGCCATCAGCCGTATATGGTTCGGGTAGCGATTTCTCTAGCCAAGCACCAATGGCATGCTCCACCAACTGCGAAGCCCCGATATTCTCACGCAGGGCGTTACTACCAAAGATATAGTTCTGAATACCAGTGGTATCAATACTGGTTAGGGTATAGTGGCTCATCGTGCTTTTCTCCCCTGGCCTACCTCATGCACCCATGCCTCAACCTCATCACGCAGGGTGAGCAGCGAGTCCTTGCCGAAGATCTTGGTCAGTTGCCGCTGGCGGAACAGATTGCCGATCTCTGCTTCGAGTTTGACAATATCACTACGCTCCGCGCAACATACCAGCGCGACCTGAGCTTCGCTACCTCCCATCTGTTCAGCCCGCACGATCACCTCCAGGAGCTTCGACTTGAGCAGCCCCTTTCTGGTTGCGGTTGTAATGGAAAGAGCAAAGAGTTGATAACCACGTATTCCAGCAACATCAAACTCGAAATTATCCCCTCCTTGCCCCAGATCTGGCTGGACAGACATCCTCAGTTCATCAAATATACCCGCCGCTTGGAGTGGTTGCAGCGTATCGAGTACATAATGTTCAAGCCATTTTCCATCGAACCATCCGGCCAATTCATCTGATTTTCCATTGATAGGTATACCAACCTTCTCAGCCAGCCGGGTGATAGAATCCTCCGGCTTCAGGTCTGGATAGGTATCCAAGAATGCGGTTTGTACCTTGGCAGATGGAATATCCTTGATCAAGATGTTGCGGAGTTTGGAAGTGGGTAACAAATCTTTATTACGTAAAGATTGCTCACACCATCCACGCCACGCTTTCGCCTGTGCGGTATTGGTATGGAACTCAACCAACGCACGGGCGGCATCGAGCCAGCGCACGGGTTCAGACGAGGACTTCTCGGCGAGGCCATGCAACTTCAGCAGATCAGTAATCGTGAGTGCTGGCTGCAACAATTCGCGCACACCAGGGATGCTTACCAGGGTATGTCCACCATTCAGCGGACTCTCGATCTTCAATTCCAAGCTCCGCGCATCCAGATAGCTATACTGGGTACGCTGGTGCGCATGGGCCTGGAGTGCCAAGTAGGCATGCACCGACATGGCTTTGGTACCACCGGTATAGTGGAGACCAATGCTCCCTTGCAGTCCTTGTACTTTCGATGCAATCTGGTTACGAATATGTGGTGGATTGGACTCTTCCACCTCACAGTAATCAATCTTTGTAAACCCATCGTTACGCAACTGCTGCGCAATATGTTGCCCCATCTCTTCACAGGTCTCCCGCGAACAGACAAGCATGATCTGGGTTGTGGCCGGATCTTTGGCCAACAGACGCGCTGCAACATAGTTGGGTAACGGATTGCTACCAACCAGTAGCAGCAGATTATCCACCTGATACGCTTGGAGATCATTCATTGCTGTTCCACCTTTCATAGTTTTTCTACCCCATACCCCCCATGCCCAAACACACACGCCTTCCCTACATGCACCAGGCTACCCAGCAGCAACACCGCCCGCAGCGCCTCGTTCACCCCCGTGAGGGTGGCGTGGCCCAGCAACCCACCGAGATGCATCGTCTTCGGCTCGTGGCCACGACTCCTCAGTAGTCACGCGGACTCTTTCTGAGGATAGCCATGATCGCCGCGCATGAGATCCGAGTCGTTTCGGAAAAAGTTCCCAAACAACTCGGATCTTCTTGCAGCCAGAAGGGGCTACACTATCGGGTAAAGAAGCGATTAAAGGTCTCGCGAAGCCAACGGTAATCCAAGCGACGGCCCGGTTCGATATCCCATGCCGCTTGGCACTCCTGGTAGATCACGGTCTGGTGGCTGTTGACGGTACTCAGTTCAATCGAGAGCTGATTGGCTACTTCTTGGGGCGTGAGGCCAGTAGCAAGTGCGCGCAACACATCACGGCGGCGCGGGGTCAGCCGCTCATAGACCTGCTGGCAGCGGGTGTGCAGAGTGACATCAAGTGCCGCACCTTGAAGGTTCATCACGGTTTGGAGTGAGGCATCGGCGGGGAGGTGCAGTGCCGAAAAGAGGTTGCCCCACGGGCGTACCGGCACGGCGAGCAGTTGAACCCCCGCTGTGCCGGGGGGCAGGTGCAGCATGGCTCCCTCGTGGGTCTGCGCTCGCACCGTATCGGTCGAATAGAGATGCCAGATGCGATCGCTATAGTCAAAATAGATCAGCGCAGCGGCTAACCCCAGCAACCCTAGCATCCGTCGCCCGCCGCTGATACACAGATGAACAACCCGCCCTTGCTGTTTGAGTTGCTGGAGGAGTTGGTTGAAAGTATTGAGAACCGTATCGGTGGCTGCCTCCGAGTGGATGTCGCCAATAACCGTGCTACCCTGGGCTACCGCGTAAGGCCGGTAGCGCAAGGGCTGATCGCGGTAGGTTCCACTCGCGAAGGCTTGCGCCAACTGCGCCAGTGCTGCGTGGTAACGTGGATTGTGGGTGGAGAGATGGACAACAATCAGTTCGCGGATCGGGTAGCCGCGATCAAGCAGTGCATCAAGCGCCAGCGTCACCACCTGGGGTTGGCCACCCAGGGTCGCAACCATCACGCTGGGCAATCCTTCTGATAAGACAGGTGCAAAGGAGTCTGAGATCATTATGGCACCACTTTTCCCTGCAATTCTGATCGGTGGACCGGCACACTCCGGCAAGAGTACGCTCACCTACCGGCTGAGCCAAGCATTGCGGCTGCGCAAGGTGCCGCACTATGCCCTACGTGCCAGCCCGGACGGTGATGGCGATTGGGTTGAGGCGGTTGAGGCGGCGATGGTGGCTGAGTTGCGCCCACGGGTACGCAGTGGGTGGAGCGAGACCTTTGCGGCGGCGGTGGCGCGGGATGTGGCCGCTCGGCACCTGCCGCTGATGGTGGATATTGGTGGGCGCGTCACGCCCGAAACAGAGGCGATAGCGGCGCATTGCACGCACTCCTTGCTCATCAGTGCCAATCCGGCTGCACTTGCCGAGTGGCGCACAATGGTTGCTCGCCACGGGTTGGTGCCGGTCGCGGATCTGCATTCGGCGCTGGTTGGTACGCAAACGATTGATGATCCTGGCCCACCGCTACGCGGAACTGTGGTGGGCTTGAGTCGTACTATGAGTTCCGATGGGCCGTGTTTTCAGACTCTGGTGGATCGTCTGGCGGATCTCTTTGCCTACAGTGATTATGAGTTGTTTCAAAGCCACATCACGCAGACCGACATTGAGTTGGTGTTGAATCTGGAACGTCCGATCTACCCTTTGGTTGCGCATCAGGATGGACGTTGGCAACCAGAGGAACTCTGCATCCTTCTTCCCACGCTGCCCACACATGTTGATCTGGCCCTCTACGGACGCGCCCCGGTCTGGATGTATGCGGCTCTGGCGCTGCTCAATCCCCACAACCGCTGCGCGATCTTCGATCCGCGCCAGGGCTGGGTGGAGATCCAGCCGCTGCGTGTCGCTCCTGATCCCCCCGCTGGCCCGCTCCATATTGCTGCTGAAGCCCAGGGCGCGGCTACCCGCCTGCGTATGAGCATCCCTGCGGGCTATCTTGATCGCCGCGATATGGATCTGATTACGCTCCCGATGATCAGTGGCGGGGTGATCCTTGATGGCCGTCTACCAATCTGGCTAGTGGCCGCCCTTGCGCGCAGCTATCAGCAGGCTGCGTGGATCGCATGTTACCAACCCCAGCTCCGTGCTGCGGTTGTCATCGCCTCGCAGACTACCCAATTCCCGTTAGGGTTTATGGTGCCAGATGACGATTTCTCTGATCAGAAGAGAGTATAGCATAGGAGGAGAGATCCAACCTTGTGGGTCTCTCCTTGCCATGCCCTTTGTGGTACAATTCTTCTAATGACCGCTTTTCGCTGAAAGGGTTTGTTATGGAAGAACCGAAACTTTTTGTGCTTACTCTTCTAGCTGTACGCGCTAACATAGAAGATACCTCACCTACAGGTGAAGCAGGTGCAAGTACTATGCTATCGGTTCAAAACTCATCTGCCTCCGCAGAATCCGAGGGATGGAAGAATGTATATGAGAAATACCCTCAATCTGAGGGTTGGTTTGAACATCAGGTGACTGTGTTTGAACTACCCTATAGTATAGAAACAGATGGTTATCAAGTAGAATATCATATTCATAAATCAGGAGGTGTATCATGATCTATGTTGGACAGGCACATATTAGATCAGTAAGGTTCAAACCAACTATGCAATTAGTGGCTAAAGAAGAGTTAGAGTCGGAGCAACGGTGGTCTGAATCGTTTGCTAGATCACAGGATGTTTTAATGAAGCTTGCTGAAAGAGCACGCCAGAATTATCTTGCAGGGAAGACCGAATTGTTAGACCCTGATAAATTGTGAAATCTCGCATCGACTCCGATTTTCGTGCAGCTTTTGCTTGTCTTCCTGCTGCCGTGCGTCAACAAGCACGCACGGCATATCGGTTATTCCTTGCTAATCCGAATCATCCTAGCCTACATTTTAAATCAATAGCTCCTTCTGTCTATTCAGTACGAATTGGAATTCACTACCGTGCTCTTGGAGTGCGGGTGAAAAATGATGAGATCGTATGGTTTTGGATAGGCTCGCATGCTGAATACGATAAGTTGATTAAGCAGTTATAAAGGTTTGGCAGACTTCATGGATAGGTCTAAGTAACCCCCAACAACCTCGCCACCCCCGCCGCCCCCAATGCCTCCTCAACGGTGTCGGCGAGGCGCTCGTAGGGGTCAATCGGGTTGCTGCTGAGGCTGCGCGGTTGCCAGCCGAGTTGCTGGAGCCATGCGTGGCGGAAGGCGGGGCTGGTAAAGAGGCCGTGGATGTAACAGCCCCAGACGCGGCCATCTTGGGTGTGGCAGCCGTCGGCGATGTTGGTGGCAGCATCGCCACGTTGGGTGATCTGCGCTACCGGCGCGCCCGCTGCACTGCGGATGTGGCTGCGCCCAGCATGGATCTCGTAGCCGCGTAGTGGCGTGCCCTGCGCCCAGGGCATGGTGGCCTGCGCGGCAACTTCAACCGTATGTTTGGCATGCTCGAAGATGGTTGTAATGGGCAGTAGCCCTAGCCCCGCTTCGGATCCGCCACCACCTTCAACCCCTAGTGGGTCGCTGATCGCTTCACCGAGGAGTTGGTATCCACCACAGATGCCGACCACTGCGCCGGAAAAGTTGCTCAATGCGGCGTCAAAGCCGCGCTCGTGGAGCCAGCGCCGCGCCGCGAGGGTGTGTTTGGTGCCGGGGAGGATAACCGCTGCGGCTCCGCTAAGTTGATCAGGTCGCTCGATGTAGCGTACTTCAACCCCTGGCTCGCGGGCGAGCGGGTCGAAGTCGTCGAAGTTGGCGATGGCGGGCAGTTGGATGACCGCGATCACCGTCTCGCCGCTGGCTGTACGTGGCCCGCGCTCTAAGGCCACCGCGTCCTCTTCGGCTAGGCCAAGATCGGTGATCCATGGCACCACGCCCAACACCGGCAGGCCGCTGCGCTGCTCCAGGATGCTCACACCATCGGTGAAGAGTGCCGGGTCGCCGCGAAAGCGGTTGACCAGCAACCCCACCACGAGTGCCCGCTCTTCGGGATCGAGGAGCATCAGGGTGCCGAGGAGTTGGGCAAAGATGCCGCCCGCGTCAATGTCGCCCACCAGCACGGTGCGCGCCTGCGCGTAGGTGGCCACCCGCGCATTCACGATGTCGCGTGGCTTCAGGTTCAGCTCCACTGGGCTGCCCGCGCCTTCGGCGATCACCAGATCATACTCGTTGCGCAACGCATCCAGGTTGCGGGTGACGATCTCCCAGAGTGCGTCTTTGCGTTGCCAATAGTCGTGCGCCTCCATGCTGCGCCACGGGTGGCCTTCGACAATGATCTGGCTGCGGCGGTGGCCTTCGGGTTTGATCAGTACCGGGTTCATCTGCACGGTGGGGCGGATGCGGGCGGCTTCGGCCTGCACGATGGTGCTGCGTCCGACTTCACCCCCACCCACGGCAATGCCGGCGTTGTTGCTCATGTTCTGGGCTTTGAAGGGCGCAACGCGCAGCCCGCGCCGCACGGCAATGCGGCACAGCGCGGCAACCAGGGTGCTCTTGCCCACCGATGAGGCGGTGCCGAGGATCATCACGACTGGGGCGGGCATAGGATCTCCTTCCACACATGCAGAAGCGTCTGGTTCTCATCAGGGTGGCGCGGGGCAATCCGCACCCAGGCGGGTAGACCAAAGGATGTCGCGTCACGGACGGCGCAGCCGCGCCGCAGCAGGGCCATCCGGGTAGCGGTGGCGTCGCCGCTGCGTACCAGCATAAAGGGCAGCGCGGCGCGGTGGACGGCAAAGCCTAACGCGGTCAGGCCGTGGTAGAGTTGGTCGCTACTGGCCCAGAGTTGGGCCATCGTGGTAGGCAGAAAGTCGCTATCGGTCAATGCGGCGGCTCCGGCGGCCAGCGCGGCGCTATTCACGCTCCAAGTGGGTTGGAAGCGCGCAATCTGGTGGATGAGACCCTCAGCACCGATTATGTAGCCCAGGCGAAGTCCGGCCATGGCGTAGCTTTTCGTGAGCGAGTAGAGGCGTAGTACTCCGTGCAGGGCATGATCGAGTGGCTCGCGGATGGGGTGGGTGTCATGAATAAACCCAGCATAGGCACGATCTACCACCAGCATACCGCCGTGGGCGACACAGGCTTCACAGATGATAGCGATCTGGGCTGGTGTGAGATCGAGGCCGGTGGGGTTGTTGGGGACGCACAGCCAGGTCAGACGCGGACGCAGCGCGTGGATCTCGCGCTGGATGGCTTCCATATGCAGGTTGAAGTGGGCCTCTTCACTGGCCCGCCACTCTTCCACAACTGCACCGGCCAACTGGCTGGCGTGGGTATATTCGCCAAAGGTTGGCCCGATCACCAAGACTGTGTCGCCAAAGGTGAGCAGGGCACGGGCGATCAGGTGGATGAGTTCGTTGCCCCCATTGCCCACCAGGATCTGGGTCGGGGCGCAGCTATGGCGCAGGGCGAGGCTGGTGCGCAGGTGGTAGCAACTACGATCTGGGTAGGGAGCCGGATCGAGGGCGGCCAGGGCAGCGCGTACCCCTGCGGGTGGGCCAAAGGGATTGAGGTTGCTGCTGAAGTCAATCATCGCTTCGGCGGAGATGCCCCAGTGGGCCAGTTCGGCATGGTCAATCGCTCCGTGGACGACCATCAATTATTCCTCCTTGGCCCACGCAGCCGCAAGGGCCTTGATCTCTATCGGTATCCCACTCACCACCAAATAGACCGCGTCTGCGGCGGCGGCCACCTGCTGGTTGGCACGCCCCAGTACGTCGCGATAGACCCGGCCCAACGGGTAGGCGGGGACAATCCCCATGCCGACCTCGTTGGTGACAACGATCAGGTGCAAAGCGCGAGCCTGGGCCACGGCCAGGATGGCGCTCACCTCGGCCACAATCGGTGGCTCTGGGTCGGTTTCGTTGGCCAGAAGCAGGTTGGTGACAAGGAGCGAGAGGCAGTCGAGCAGCACGACCGCGCCATGCGGCACAGCGTGGAGTGATTGGGCTACCGCCAACGGGGCTTCGATGGTGGGCCAGGTAGCAGGGCGGCGCTGCTGGTGGTGGGCGATACGTTCCACCATCTCGGCATCACGTGCCTCGGCTGTGGCCACATAGATGATCGGTTCGCCCAGCCGCCGGGCGTATTGTTCGGCACGGGCGCTCTTACCACTGCGCGCCCCGCCGGTAAAGAGGGTGATGCTACTCATAGAAATATTCGCAGACTGATAACCGCTAACGCCACCACTTCGCTCAGTTCACACAACGCCCCATACGTATCGCCGGTGAGGCCACCCAGCGCCCGCGTCCACCATGTGGCCAACAGGTGCGCCACGCCAGTCACGATGAGAACCGCGAGCAGGCCGGGTAGCCCGGCGGCGAGGCCCGCAATCAGCAGGGCGCTGCCCGCCGCCACCCCCAGGGTGATCGGGCTGGCCTGGGCGCGGGCGCTCTGGCCGAGGCCGTCGGCACGCGCACTCGGAAAGCGCACGATACCATAGATCATCGCCCAGCGACCCAGCACCGGGGCGATCAGGATGGCGGGCCACCACATGGCTCCGGCAGCCAGCAGGAAACTTACCTTTAATAGTACCACTGCTGCGAGCGCGAGTGCGCCCATCGCCCCGATCCGGCTATCGCGCATGATCTCCAGTTTGCGCTCACGCGGACGCCAACTCATCACGCCATCGAAGGTGTCGCTCAGGCCATCGAGGTGCAGGCCGGAAGTGAGGATGATCCAGAGTACCACGATCAGTGCGGTGGGTACCGGGCTGAACCAGAGCAGGTTCGCAACTGCGCCGGTGGCCACCAGCAGCCAGCCAATGACCAGCCCCGCCAGCGGGAAGAAGGGCAGCGCGGCGGCAAAGCTGCCCTCCGCCGAAGGCGGCAGCCACGGTTGGGGCAGAATGGTCAGGAAGCGCAGCGCTTCGCC
>RRYU01022362.1_pt1 | contig 15937 bp, 17 predicted proteins | sample 2162651 | NCBI WGS metagenome assembly RRYU01 (sample SAMN10267283, study PRJNA491782) | microbial mat metagenome | isolation source: biomat in the production well | place: Japan: Minami-Kanto gas field, natural gas well KTG3 | collected 2017-06 | reverse complement strand
GAGCGGTGGTTTGACGCGTGTTCCCCGCGCCCGCGGGGATGAACCGCGAGTTGACGCGGCGTCTTGCCCGACACCTGGGTGTTCCCCGCGCCCGCGGGGATGAACCGTCGGGCGTGGACTTGCAATTTCGCAAGATCAAGTGTTCCCCGCGCCCGCGGGGATGAACCGATCCGGGACATCATCGGGCACCCGATCCGCGTGTGTTCCCCGCGCCCGCGGGGATGAACCGGTCTGGTCCGAGATTGCGGCGGCGGTGTTTGCGTGTTCCCCGCGCCCGCGGGGATGAACCGGTGGGCGCTAATGGCGCCTAATTGGGTTGGGCGTGTTCCCCGCGCCCGCGGGGATGAACCGACGGTGAACGATTCCGGGTTTGCAGCGCTGATGTGTTCCCCGCGCCCGCGGGGATGAACCGCTCGAGTTCACGATGAATTGCCGGAGCTATAAGTGTTCCCCGCGCCCGCGGGGATGAACCGTCCGCCCCGTCCAGGTTGCGGACCGCCTCGGGGTGTTCCCCGCGCCCGCGGGGATGAACCGTCTTGGTGGCTTCCTGCGTAGGGCTTCTATTGGTGTTCCCCGCGCCCGCGGGGATGAACCGTGACCGCCGGCAGGATGGCGAGCAACTGGCGGGTGTTCCCCGCGCCCGCGGGGATGAACCGGTGGTCGATGTTTTGGTGGCCGAAGCGAAAACGTGTTCCCCGCGCCCGCGGGGATGAACCGTTGTCGGGTCGCGGCAAGGCGGCACAGGTATAGTGTTCCCCGCGCCCGCGGGGATGAACCGATTTCGGCCTCGCGCACCTCGGCCGCAGGAGCGCCGGCATGTTGCGCGTGTTCCCCGCGCCCGCGGGGATGAACCGCGGAGCCAACTCCCGTACTCGCGGCGCATCACGTGTTCCCCGCGCCCGCGGGGATGAACCGCACCTGTGGGGCGCGGGTAATCCGCCAGTAATGTGTTCCCCGCGCCCGCGGGGATGAACCGTCGGCCCCGTCCAGGGTGCGCACCGCCTCGGGGTGTTCCCCGCGCCCGCGGGGATGAACCAACTGACGCACGTCCTCATGTGCCAGCAACGCCGTGTTCCCCGCGCCCGCGGGGATGAACCGCGAGTGGGACGGCGAGGGCCAGCCGAGCGAGGGTGTTCCCCGCGCCCGCGGGGATGAACCGTACACCCGACCGCTGGCCAGGGACTCGATCGTGTGTTCCCCGCGCCCGCGGGGATGAACCGCACCTGTGGGGCGCGGGTAATCCGCCAGTAATATGTTCCCCGCGCCCGCGGGGATGAACCGGTGGGCGGCACGCAGGTCGGCAAGGTTCGCTCGTGTTCCCCGCGCCCGCGGGGATGAACCGATTTTCGACATCGGCTATCGGCCGACGTTGGCGTGTTCCCCGCGCCCGCGGGGATGAACCGCCGCTGCGGTAAAGCCTGCGGCGGGGGAGAAAGTGTTCCCCGCGCCCGCGGGGATGAACCGCTCGGCCTGATTGTCGGGCCATCCGGGAGCGGGTGTTCCCCGCGCCCGCGGGGATGAACCGCTCTGGCTGATCGCGCTGGACAAGTACGCCAGGTGTTCCCCGCGCCCGCGGGGATGAACCGTTGCTGGCCGCGCTGGCGGCGATCCGCAACCAGTGTTCCCCGCGCCCGCGGGGATGAACCGCCCGCGCTGATAGAGCGGGTTATCGCGCCCCTTGCGCGCTTGCGTCAACGCCGTGTTGGGCGCCCACATCGACCCGTCCGGGGCGGTTTTGGAGCTGAAGCGTGCCCGCGTGCTCGTGAGCACCGCCTCGCCGATCGCCTTCAGCGCCGGGACCGGGTCGCGCGCGGCGGCGGCCAGGCGCCCGAGCGCAGTCTGAACCTCGGCGTCGTCGACCTGGATCGTGATGCGGGCGCCGGCCATCAGACGGCAAAGCGGAGATCAGGCCGCCGCGCGCCCGCCCAGCAGCGCGTCCGGGTCGAAGACGCCCAGCCCGAAGTCGGCCGGATCCAGATCAAGCAGCTCGGCCTGCTCCAGGGCGACGGTCAGGACATCGTAGTAGGCCGCTTTGCGCCCGCGGGCGAACTCGCCATCTTCGCCTTGGGCCCGCTCGCCGGCGTGTCGCGCGGCCAGCAACACCTCTTCAAGCAGCACGAGTGCGGCTTCACGCTGTGTCGTTTCGCTCACGCAGAACCCCCTACAGGATCTCGATCTGTTGTCGTTGCCGGGCGATATCGTGTTCCACGCGCCCGCGGGATGAACCCCATTCGAGGTCAGCGATAAGCGCTCAGGCAGCCTTGCGCGCCCCGAGCACGGCCTCCGGCCTGAACTCGGCGCCAAGGTGCAATGCGTCCGGGGCGATGCCGGCGACCGCGCACTGCGACAACAGCGTCGAAAGCGCCTCGTAATACCCCATCAGGCGCCCCCGATCATAGTCCGAGCCGCCGTCAACGGCCTCCGCAGACGCTTTTAGCGACTGCGCGACCTCCTCAAGGACGACTAGCGCGTCTTGTTGCGTGCTCATGGTTGGCGTTCCTCCAGGATGCGTTCGAGGATAGCGATCTGCTGCTGAAAGTTGGCGATTTCCTTCGGCCAATAGAAGTCGACCAGCGCGGACAAGTGCCGCGGGTCGATACCTGGCTCGACCCAGTCCATCGGGTTTGCGATCTTCTGCCGATGGATGGCGACTTGACGCTGGAGCGACGGGATCGCCCGAGTGATCTCGCCATCCGATTTGTTCGCATAATCTTGCAGGAGTCCGGCATGGCGCCCCCGAACACCGCGATCTCGTCAGCGGACGGCGCCTTGCCTCCGAGTATAGCGGATCCCTGAGCACCCTCGGCCGCTGCGCTGTCTCGAACGTCGGAAACACAGGCGCGGGCGGGGTCGTGCGCACCGCCGCCGCCAAGTACCCGGCGATCCGCTCCGGCAGCGCCTGGCGTTTGGCGGCGAGTAGCTGGTTGATCTCTGCAAACACGCTGGCACCGGGGGCGTAGGCCCAGTGTTCCCCGCGCCCGCGGGGATGAACCGCATGGGGGTGGGGGCCCCTATTTTAGCTGACGAACCAGAGATTCCTGCGCCCACATGCCGTCGATTCGGCGATACAACCCCGACTCCTGACGGCTTTTCGACTAAAATCGAACGGCAGGCACGTCTGTACCCTGGTCATCCCGGCAGTCCGCGACCTTGGGTCCAAGTCAACCCAATCACGAGGAATCGATCCCGTGCGCTATTCTACGATCCTGGTCTTAGGCATGACCGCGTTGCTGCCAGCCGCAGCGGTCGCTGCGGACTCTACCGGTGCCGTGCGCATCTTCACCATTCCGGGCGGTGCGCAGCTGTTTGTCGACGGCGAGCGCAAGGGCAGCTCGCCATCGACGGCACAAGAGACCTTCCTGATCCACTTGCCGCCGGGAGAGTATCGGATCGGTGCCAAAAGGGAGGGTTTCGACCCGACCGAACGCGAGGTCTTCGTTGCCGCTGGGACTGAGCAGACGCTCAAGCTCAGCCTGGCGCCGGATATCCTGATGATCCCGATTTCCGCCGGCTGCTTTTTGATGGGCAGTCCGCCCGACGAGCCCGAGCGTGACCCCGACGAGGGTCCGCAGCATGAGGTCTGCCTTCCGGCGTTCGAGATCGGGAAACGTGAGGTCACCTTCGCCGACTGGGATGTCTGTGTGCTCGATCAAGGCTGTATCAAAAACCCGTCGGACGAGGGCTGGGGCCGCGGGGATCGCCCCGTGATCAATGTCTCCTGGGACGACATGCAGGAGTATCTGCGCTGGCTGAACCGCCTCACCGGACAGAGGTATCGACTGCCCACGGAGGCCGAATGGGAATACGCAGCACGTGCAGGTACGACGACGCCGTTCAGCACCGGCAACTGTATCAGCACGGACCAGGCGAACTACGACGGCACCTTCGAATACGCGGGCTGCGGCGCCCATACTGGCATCAATCTGGGACAGACGATGCCGACCGGCAGCTACCCACCCAACCCCTGGGGCCTGCTCGACATGCACGGAAACGTCAACGAGCTGACCCAGGACTGCTGGAACGAGGGCTTTGAAGGTGCCCCGGCTGACGGCAGCGCATGGAAAGAAGGCAATTGCGCACATCGTGTCATGCGCGGAGGCTCCTGGCACGGCTACGCCGGTTACATGCGCTCGGCCTACAGGTGCCGGGTCGGCCCCAGCTTCAAGCATCGCAGCATCGGATTCCGGCTGGCGCAAACGCCAGCGCCCTGATACGCCCAGCGCACATCGGCGATCTGATTGCCGGCATCGCGCCGGCAGTCTTATGGTCCGAGATCCTCCCGCCGACGCTCCTCGAAGGCCAACGAAAATCTCCCGCGATCAGGGACATGGTTCTCCGGCCGCAGCATCGAGACCAAAAACTCGGTCATCCAAATCGCGTCGACTGCCGAGATCCGGGGCTGCAGCTCGAAATGTGCCGCCCACCTCGGTCGCCTCAGCGAACAGTGCATTGGCCGACTTCAGTCGGCGCGATGGACGAGCGCTCCACAAGTGACGGGGCCTGCCTCATGTTCGGGGATTCTCGCCGACTGAAGTCGGCGGTCCCGGGGTCTTGCTGACTGCAGAGAAGTCAAATCTGGCATTGCCGGATCTGGGACCGCTCCAGGACTCAGGATGATCCGGGGAAAGGATTTAACAGGGGGCGACTGAGGTCGCCCCAGTCCCTGGAGGTCTTGCAAGCATCGGGCGCCGGATATACCCGGAGCTTGCCTGAATCCCGCTTGAGACGACCCCTGTCGTTCGCGACGCAGCTCAGGGTCAATGGTCCATCAGCATCCCGAAGTAGCCGTGCAGGACCAAGGCTGCCAGCGTCAGACCGATGATGATCAGCCAACCGGTGATCTTGCGGCCGAGCCTCCGTGCGCGCTCCGTCGGCGGCTTGATGAGGTATTTCTCCAACTCGCCGCTCGCCTTGAGTCGCTCATACTCGAGGGCATGCTCGTGCTTGAACTCCTCCAGAGGCACGGCGCCGGTTGCCATGACGATGTCCATCGGCCACTTCTCGGGGCGGAAGTGAACGTTGAAGTAGTGCACCGTGAACAGGAAGACAGCGGCCAGGATGGCCTCTTCGGCGTGCACGATGGTCGCAACATTGAAGACCCAGCCCGGTAGGACCGACGCCGTCGCGATCGGGAACCAGAGCATCAGGCCGCTGAGTCCGATGATGAACATGCCCCAGAAGGGCGCCCAGTAGTCGAACTTCTCCCAGTAGGACCAGCGGTCGAACTTGGGCCTTGGCGCGAACCCGAAGAACCACTTGAACATCGCGCCGATATCACGGAGATCCTGCCAGTTGGGAAGCATCGACGTCGGCCCGAACCAGCGGAAACCTTTGCCTGCCCTCAGGATGTTGAAGCTGGCGACCAAGAGATGCCCAAAGAAGATGCCCGCGAAGGTGACGGCCGCCACACGGTGGATGACTGCGGCCACCTTAGGACCACCGAGCAGGTTCATGACGTACTGAGCCCAGGGCTGCTCGGCGAACAGGACCGCGGTACCGGTCAGGACGAGGACCATGACGGCAACCGCCAAGACCCCATGCGCAAGACGCCAACCCGCGCTGAAACGACGGAAATAGACCTCCGGTGGCTTCGCGGGATCGGGGCGATAGCCGATACCCTGCCTGCGCTCACGCCACTCGCGATAGATCCACAGCAGCATGTGTGTCCAGAAGAACAGGAAGACGGCGATGATCAGGAATTCCATGAACCGGGCGGCGATCCACATCTCAGGGTAACGCTCGAAGTCGTTGGCATCGCCATGGGCATGGAAGCCCAGGAAACCTTCCGGTGCGCCCTCATGGCACTGCCGGCAGGTCTCCAACCGGTTATCCGGATGTACCTTCGAGGCCGGATCCGTGACATCCATGATCCCATGGCCACCATGACAGTCGTAGCACTTTGCGGTATGTGTATAGCCGAGACGTACGACCTGACCGTGATAGGACTTCTGGTAGGTCTTGACCTGCTTCTCGTGGCAGGTGCCGCAGTTCTCCGTAATCGTGAGCTTGACCTTGTCCTGATCGGGGGAGTCGATATTGTGCGGGGTATGGCAGTCGGAGCAGATCGCGGCGCTGGCATCCTGGCGATCGATGACCGCGGTGCCGTGGATCGACTGGACGTAATGGTCCTTCTCCTCGGCGTGGCAGCGGCCGCACACCTCGTGAATCTGACTGCGCTGCTCCGCGCGCGCGGCGCTGCCCACGGTGCCGATGGTGTGGCCTTCGTGACAGTCGTAACAGGTCGCGTTGGTCCTGGACTGGTCGAGCAGATTGGGCCGGGCATGCACCGAGGCCATGTAGCCGTCGATCTGGGCCAGCACCACGTCGAGGCGCCTGTGCTCCGGCGATGCATCGCCGAAGAGCGCCTCGGCAGTCTTGATATGGCAGGCGACGCAGCCGATGCTCTTGGGCAGCGGGATCTCGTGGATGGCCTTCTCAACGGAGTTGTGGCAGCCCACGCAGGGTTGGTTGCCATGCACGCTGTGCTCGAAGCGCTCACGATCGACAAAGATGTTGATGACCGTGCCGTCGTCGCGCTCCGAAGTCTTCTCGTCTTCGTCGTTGTGGCATCTGAGGCAACGCGCGTTCGGGATCTTCGGCAGATCAAGCAACTTATGGAGGTCCAAGGCCGCGGCAGCAGATCCCTTGGACGCGACATCACTGTCATCTGTCGTTGCTTGTGCGACGGCAGCCGAGAGCAGAAGACCGATCGCAAGCACCCAGCACAAAGGACGGCAGTCACGTAATCTGTCAGGCATCAATGTCCTCACCGAATCAGTTTTAGACCAAGCGACCACAGCATATCGAGTCACTGTGGGGTCACTGCGGCGGGGCGCGGTGCTGCATTCGCCCGGTCGATTCCAACGGATCCAGGGATCGACGTTTCGATTTATACCACCCCCGGAGCCCGTTCAACAGGGTGCGTGCGAAAATGGGTGTTTCGGTTGAGGATCACTCGAGGTGCATCGGACCCGACGGGGCGGCCTTCATCGGGGTCCCGAATCAGCGCCTGCCGGCCCGAGGTTGAGCGTCGCGAGATCACCCAAAGCGGCCTGGATCTCGACGAGCGTCGGGGGGCGCGTATAGGCCGGGTCGTCCAGTCTGCCGAGGCAGGTAAGACGCATCAGATTGGGATGATTGGTGTCGTCGAGCCAGAAATGATAGCCGAACCGCACCATCTGTGAGCCACCGCTGTCTGCGTGCCCCGCAAGCTGAAACCTGACCGCCCCATCCTGTGTCCGGCGTGGATCCTGCTGCGACACCAACGCCATATAGTTCTGCACACGGGTGATCCGGATCTCGCCGGCGGCGACCGTCTGGATGCTATCTTGGTCGATTCGGCGGACCTCAAGGGCGCAGCTCGCATCCTGGCTTGCGCCTGCAGCGCGCGCTCGGCCCCGGGCGAAGAAGGCCCGCGCCTGGCCCTGCGGAATTTGCACCGGCTGATTGAGGCGCAGCGTGCTTCCGGGGAGGACCTCGACCCAATCTCCCGGGATGGACTCGCGCACGAGGGTCTGGCAGGCCGAGAGAGTCAGAGAGGCAAGCAAGGCGGCTGTGATCGGGGCAAGATATCTCATCGTCATAAGCTCTCGTCGTGTGTAACCCACCCATCTTCGCACCGCCTGGACGCCTTGTCTGCTGATCTTGAGCGGTGGTCTTGGGCTCGCCATGTCCCAAGTCGCGCTCAGTCCTGATGTCGGGGTCGTTTCGTGAAGGTGCTGTGTCTGCCTTCACGAGGCATGTCGACACCATCTCAGCACCAAGGAAGCAATGCGTAGGCCCTACTACTGACCAACTGATCGGGTCCGGGACCCTGAACCCGCCTTCGAGCTCGGTCTTTATAGAAGACTGGCAACATACACGCTTTGGATCCATAATGGTCGCCACGCGCACTCGACATGCGATCTGGCATGACAGGACTCATCTACACGTCTGGTTTGGCCTGCTCAGGCATCTGCGATCACTCCAAGGGGCGCAGAGCCGGTGTGGTCGCCAGGGTCGACCGGCGGTAGACATGAGTACGAGACCAGGTGCCGGAAACGATTGCCGGGTGTGTCGCATCTCTGGTCGGCCAAACGCTTGGGGCTTCAGCCTGTTGGAGCTGATGTTGACGATCTCGGTGCTCGCCGTCCTGATGACGATCGGGTTCCCGGCCATGCAAGACCTGCTCGCGCGCAACCGAGTCAAGATGGCCGCTCAGGCGCTGGCTGATGACCTGCAGTGGGCAAGGGGCGAAACGATCCGGCGCAACCGCGAGCTGTATCTGACGATCGATTCAGGCGCCTGGTGCTATGGTGTTGCCGAGATCAAAAGCTGTGATTGTCGCCTGACCGACCCGTCGGACGACTCAGCCTGCGCTGTAAAGACCGCGGACCAACCCGTTCTCAAGACCGTCTCGGGCGCAGCCTTCCCGGGTGTGCGTGTCACGCAGACCACCTTTGGTGGTCAGCCTGCGTGGACCCGATTCGAGCCCAGGCGAGCCACGGCAAGGGCGGGGAGCTTGACCTTCGCATCCAAACAAGGGGCCGAGCTGAAGGTCGTGCTCAGCCTGCTGGGTCGGGTGCGCCTCTGCTCTCCGCAGGGCTCCGTCCCCGGATATCCGCCATGCTGAGGTTTGCCGAGACTCACCGCCATCGCGAAGGGCGGCGACGGTCTTCCCAATGCGGGTTCACCCTCACCGAATTGATGGTCGGGTTGACGGTGGGCAGCCTGGTGTTGTCCGGAACGACTGCCATGTATCTCATGACCGCGCGAGCGGCCGGGGAGAATATCCGCCATGCGCGGCTCAATCAAGAGCTCAGAGCCGCCATGGAGATCATGCAGCAGGACATCCGCCGAGCCGGCTATTGGGCCCTACCGGAGGTTGCCGACCCCGCCGAGAACCCCTTTCAAAGCCGGATCGGCGATATCGAGTACGATCTTCGCACCGGGGCAGCGATCGATGAGCCTGCTGCAAGCTGCCTGACGTACGCCTATGACCTGAATGCCAACGCTCGTATCGGCTTCTGTGACGGCTGTGCGTCGATCGGGCCGCCATTCGAAGACGATGCCTATGACCGAACCAACATGGAGATGTTCGGCTTCCGTCTCAGAGGCGGCTCGATTCAGATGCGGACTCGCCGGGCGAGCGGCTCCGAGCTCACCTTCGACTGCCGCAGCGGCTGGTGGGAGGCGATCACAAGCGGAGAGATCCTGGTCACGCGACTGCGCTTCTCGATTCGAACCCGACCGGTCAATCTGAATCCAGCCAAGGCCCGGACAGACATCTGCACGACCGCTGACCTGTGTCAGCAGATCCGAACGGTCGAGATCCTGTTGGCCGGGCAGCTCGCGGGCGATGCCCGCCTGCACCAGACGCTATCCGCGAGCATCGCCGTTCGGAACGACCGTTACAGGATTCATTAGCCGAGAGCCATCGCAATGAGGCAACGCACTCCAGGCTTTCTCGACCGCGAACGAGGTGCCATGACCCTGATGGTCGGTTTGACGCTGCTCATGGGCTCGACCATCCTCACCATCGGCATTGCCCGAATGGGTATGATGGAGCAGCGCATCGCGAACAACGAGCTTCGGGCCAAGGAGGCACATCAGTCCGCACAAGCGGGGCTCGACTATGCCCTGGCATGGCTGACGAGCAGTGTTTGGAGCACGCAGCCGGAGGCCCCGAAACCAGGTGTCCTCGAGATCCGGGGATCCGGAAACCATCGCTATGAGGTCCAACTCACCCTCGATGAGAGGCCCGGTTGCCTGCGGGTCCATTCCAGGGCGCAGGCGATCGGGGACGCGAGTCTCTCCGCGACCGCAAGCGAGTGCCTCCAACAGAGACGGTATCTGAACGACGGCCCGAGTGTTGATCTGCCACCGCTCGTGGTCAACGGGTGTCTGCCCGAGATCCTGGATGGCCTGGATCTCTATCCATGCGATCCGGATGCGGGCTCAGGTTGTGAGCCGGTCGCCGTCGTCTCGTCCCAGGCGGACGATTGCCTCCAGGCCGACCACCCCCAGCTCAATGGGGGCAGTGTGAGCGGCAACGCATTCGAGGGCTCGGCCTGGGATTATGTCTTTTCCATCAGTAAGGACGAGCTCAAGGCCCGCGCTGGGACCGATGATCCACCTGTCCTTTGGATTCAAGACGTCTATGAGTGGAACGCAACCATCGGTCGCCCGGATCAACCTGCCTTCATCGTCTTCTCCGAATCGGCCGGATGCCCCCAGGTCACGGGGAGCCCGACCGTCTATGGCATCGTCTATTTCGAGCATGAAGAAGGCTGCGGTGCTCAGGGATGGGGAGGCGCCACGGTCTACGGCTCAGTGGTGTTCGAAGGCACCGTGCAGACACTCACGTCCAACAGCGTCTTCAGGCACTGGAGCTGGGCCGGAAACGAGCCCGACCGAGGCGCGCTCAACCCGATTCACTCGGCACACCGTGTCCCGGGGAGTTGGCGGGACTGGGAGCCGGAGGGATGAGACGAAAAACAACCGACTGCCAAGGCGGGTTCAGCCTGATCGAAGCATTGGTCGCGTTCGCCATCCTGTCGTTCGGACTCATGGGCCTGGCCAAGCTTCAGATGCAGGTCTTCCAAAACGCCGCTCACAGCAAGACCCAGACCGCGGCGGTCAACCTCGCTCAGCAGAAGCTCGAGGAGCTGCGAGCGAGTGCCTATGAGGAGATTGAATCAGGTGGGGACCAGCCTCCGAGCCGCCAGGGCGACCATGCGATCTTCATTCGTGAATGGACGGTAGAAGATCATGGGTCGCTCGACTACAAGGTCGTCTCCGTCACCACAGGTTGGCAGACCATCGAGCAGGAGACGCGATCCGTCACCTTGACCTCCTTCATCGCCCGTTCTGTCGCCGCACGCCTGGACCCGATCGGATCATCACCGGTCGATGACTGAGCTGCGTCTCGAGCCGGTGACGAGACCAAGGCTGCAGCGCTGGATCTGGTTCAGTTGCCTGGAACCGCCTCGAGACCAGGCGCGAGATCCGCTTGGATGTCGGCGATGTCTTCCAAGCCGACCGCGACACGGACGAGTCCCTCGCCGATCCCGACGGCCGTGCGCTCCTCCGGAGTCAGCCGCCCGTGCGTCGTCGTCGCCGGATGGGTGATGGTGGTCTTGGCATCGCCGAGATTGGCCGTGATGGACAGTAGGCGTGTCGAGTCGATCAGTCCCCAGGCACCGGCGCGTCCACCATGCACATCGAAGGCAACGATGCCCCCCCCGGTGCGCTGCTGGGGACCCACCAGATGATGTTGTGGATGATCGGGCAGGCCGGGGTAATAGACGCGCTCGACCGCAGGCTGGGTCAACAACCAATCGGCGAGTTGAGCTGCAGCGCGGGCGTGGGCGAGCATGCGCAACTCGAGTGTCTCGAGCCCTTTCAGGAACACCCAGGCATTGAAGGGACTCATCGTCGGCCCGGCGGTGCGAAGAACCCCGAAGACCCCCTCCCCGACCAGCTTGTGATCGCCGACCACGGCACCGCCGACACAGCGTCCCTGCCCGTCGAGGTATTTGGTGGCGGAATGGGTCACCAGATCGGCCCCCAGCTCGAGCGGGCGTTGCAGCGCGGGCGTGCAGAAACAGTTGTCGACCGCCAAGAGGCAACCGTGGCGGTGCGCAACCTCGGCGAGCAGCCGGATGTCGATCATCTCGGTCAGGGGGTTGGATGGCGTCTCGCAAAACAGGAGACGCGTCCGAGGGCCAATCGCCGCGTCCCAGGCCGAAGGGTCGCTGAGCGGCACATAGCTGGTGGCGATGCCGAAACGTGCGAGATATTTGTTGAACAGGAGCGTGGTGCTGCCGAACAGGCTCCGCGAAGCAACGATATGGTCGCCGGCCTCAAGGAGCCCCATGCAGACGGCCAGGATCGCGGACATCCCTGAGGCCGTCGCGACGCAACGCTCGCCGCCCTCCAGCGATGCCAGCCTTTCCTCGAAGGCCGCGACCGTCGGGTTGGTGAAGCGTGAGTAGATGTTACCCGACTGATCGCCGGCAAAGCGCGCGGCGGCCTCGGCGGCGCTCGTGAAGACGAAGCTCGATGTGGCGAAGATGGGCTCGCTGTGCTCACCTTCCGGTGTACGATGATGGCCGGTGCGCACGGCACGGGTCGCGAAGCCCTGCTCGGGCTGCGAGTCCGGATGGTCCTCGCCCGGCAGACCTTCAGGCCGAATTATAGAGGTCAATGACGCTCTCGCTGAAAGGATTGAAGGCCGTCTTGGCGACATCGTTCCGGTTTGCTTCGAGCGCCTTGAGATACTCGGGCGTGACGTCCCCGGTCACATACACACCATCGAAGACCGAGGTGTCGAATCGGTCAACATTGCTCTTCCCCTTTTTCTGAACCGCGTCGATCAGGTCATCGAGATTCTGGAAGATCAGACCGTCGGCTCCCAGCTCGCGAGCGACCTCGTCTTCCGAGCGACCGTGGGCGATCAGCTCGCTCGCGGCCGGCATGTCGATCCCGTAGACATTGGGGAAGCGCACCGGCGGCGCGGCCGACGCGAAATAGACGCGGTTGGCCCCCGCATCGCGCGCCATCTGGATGATCTGCTGCGACGTGGTCCCTCGGACGATGGAGTCGTCCACCAAGAGGACGTTTTTCCTGCGAAACTCCAAGTCGATGGCGTTGAGTTTCTGGCGCACCGACTTTTTGCGCACCGTCTGCCCCGGCATGATGAATGTCCGCCCGATATAGCGGTTCTTGATGAAGCCTTCGGTGTACGGGATACCCAGCTGATTGGCCAATTGAAGCGCGGCGGTGCGGCTGGTATCCGGGATGGGAATCACGACATCGATGTCATGACTCGACCAGTCCCGGTTGATCTTGGCGGCAAGATTTCTGCCCATCCGTGAGCGCGCCTTGTGCACGGAGATATTGTCGATGATGGAGTCGGGTCGGGCGAAATAGACGAACTCGAAGATGCAGGGGGACAGGATCGGCTGGGGCGCACATTGATGCGTGTAGAGCTGCCCATCGACACTGAGGACGACCGCCTCGCCGGGCGCCACGTCGTCGATCAAGGTGAATCCCGTGGTGTCCAGTGCGACACTCTCCGAGGCGATCATGTACTCGGTGCCCTCGTCGGTCTCGCGACGCCCGTACACCAAGGGCCTGATTCCGTGCGGATCCCGGAACCCGAAGATGCCAAACCCGGGGATCATCGCAACCGCCGCGTAGCCGCCCCGACAGCGCGCGTGCACGCCGGCGACCGCCCGGAAAATATCCTGCTCGTCGACGCGGAGCTTGCCCTGGATCTGGAGCTCATGGGCAACCACGTTCAACAGGATCTCGGAATCCGATGCCGTATTGAGGTGGCGAAGATCCTCGACGAAGAGGTCTCGCTTGAGGTCCTCCGCGTTGGTCAGATTTCCGTTGTGGGCGAGAACGATACCGTAAGGTGAGTTGACGTAGAAAGGCTGAGCCTCGGCCGAGCTCGCAGCGCCCGCCGTCGGGTACCTGACGTGGCCGACGCCCATGTTGCCCAGCAGTTGAATCATGTGACGGGTCCGGAAGACGTCACGGGCGAGTCCGTTGTCTTTCCGCAGATGCAGCCTGTCCCCTTGGCAGGTCACGATCCCTGCCGCATCCTGGCCCCGGTGTTGCAGCACGAGCAGCGTGTCGTACAGGGCTTGGTTGACCGGACTCTTACCGACGATGCCGACGATGCCGCACATTTAACCCTCGCCCGCCTGCCACCCACGCATGGGATGCATACTGCTGTTTGAGAACCGCGGAATATACTCCGCTCGGAACACTGGGGACAACTCCGGAGCGTGCCGCGTGCCTGCGCAATTTCGAGCTCGACTCCATAGCGCCCGGCGCAACCCCCGGAACCACCGACTTCAGTCGGCAAAACATTCCACGGGCTCGGCTCTCCTAGTCCTCCCTTCTCCTCTCTCCTCTCTCCTCTCTTCCCTCACAAACTCTTGACCCTAGCCTGAACCTCCTCCGGGACCTGGCTGATCAGCCAGGTCGCAAGCGTCTGGAGCTCCCCAATCAGCAGTGACTCCTCCCACCATGGGTCCTCCGTCATCGGCGTCAGGGCCGCCAGAAACACGAGCATCGCGACGATCACCAGACCACGCGCGGCCCCGAATCCGAGCCCGAGCACCCTGTCGACCCCAGTGAGCCCGGTCCGATCGACCAATGCCGAAAGGATGGCCCCGAGGATCGCTCCGGCCATCAGGGTCACGAGGACGAGACCGATGAAGGCGGCACCGAGACGCACCGACGGCTGCGACAGATAAGGCACCAGCAGCTCCGCCGCGTCGCGATGAAAAAACCAGGCGACCAGGATCGCCGCGATCCAGACCCCTAATGACACGACCTCTCGGATCAGACCACGGCCCAAACCGACCAGCGCGGACAGAAAGACCACCCCGAGGATGGCATAGTCAACCCAACTCATCGTGACTCCGGCGCCCTGCGCGTCGAATGAAAGACAGCTTGCGTCATGGATAGCGCTGAATCAGCGCGTCTTTGTAAGTCTGGCGCAGACGCGCCGCCGTCTTCTCGGCACTTGATCGATCCACCTCGGGTCCGACCCGGACCCGATAGAAGAGACGCCCCCGAACCTCGGCCGGCTCGACAAAGGCGGAAAAACCCTCGCCCCGGAGCTTATCGGCGAGTTTCTGAGCACCCTCGGATGTCCCCAAACTCGCGACTTGGGTCACCCATGCCGGCATCCCATCGTCTGCGCGCATGGGTGGGGGTGGTGCCGGCTCGACGGGTTGTTGCGGCGTCGCGATTGCCGGCGTCGGCTCATCGAATATCGGCTCGTAGATCGGCACCAGCTCATCATCGCCAGCCGGAGCGGACAGGGCCTGCGTATCCGGCCAGCTCTCATCCTCTTCCACTCCCCCACCCAGATATGGCTCCGGAGCGGTCAAAAAGGACTCTGTCCCGAACCGCTCGTCCACTTCGGGCTCATCGGGCATCACGACCGGCAATGGCGGTTGAGGCACATGAGAATCGTCCTCGAACAACATGGGTACGAAGATCACCGCAAGCGCGAAGATCACGACCGCCCCCACCAACCGCTTCTTAGCGCCTTCTCGCATAGGTCTCCACCCGACATTGGGACGCTGCTCGGACCGGCAGCGTCTCTAAGGCCATTTGATCAGTTCTCACAGAATAGGGCGGGAGTATAACACCTCCGTCCGAAGATGAAACCGATAAATGGAAATATAACTATGAATTTCAATTGGATAATATCTTTTTGACCGGATGGGACTGCGCCTTTGGATCAATCAAGCCTGTCCCGGTGACAGGCGTCGCAGTGCAGAGCCGACGGTCGTGAAGGATCCGACGACCAGCACCGCATCGCCGGCTTCGGAGGCTGCCTCGGCGGCGTCGAGCGCGGAATCGAGATCCCCGAGCACGGCAGTCGAGCTTGAAGGCAGATAGCCGTCCAAACGCTCGCCGAGAACATCCGTGGCCATGGCACGAGGATCATCGCTCTGCGCGAGATACCAATCGGACACGTAAGGCACCAGCGGCGACACGATCGCCTCGGGCGACTTATCGGCCAGGACCGCCAGCACCGCGCGCAACCGACCCGGGCAGGCAAAGGCCCGCAGGTTCGCAGCCAGTGCCTGAGCCGCCTCACCATTGTGCGCAACGTCCAGGATCCAGGTCGGGTTTCCCGGCAGCACCTGAAAACGGCCGGGCAAACGGGCCCGCTGCAGACCGGCACGGATGGCGTTCACCGGAACCGGCAGCTGCTCGCGAAGTGACCAGATGGCAGCGATCGCCGCCGCGGCATTATCGTACTGAAACGGGCCCCGCATCGCGGGGTCGGGCAAAGCAAGTCGCTCCCCTGATGGCGCCTTCCAGGTCCATCCGGCACCAGCGCCTTCGCAGACGATCTCACGGCCGAGTTGAAGGGGTCGGCTCCCCCGCTCCTCGGCCTCGCGCCGCAACCGCTGGGGGG
>RRYU01023106.1_pt1 | contig 15940 bp, 11 predicted proteins | sample 2162651 | NCBI WGS metagenome assembly RRYU01 (sample SAMN10267283, study PRJNA491782) | microbial mat metagenome | isolation source: biomat in the production well | place: Japan: Minami-Kanto gas field, natural gas well KTG3 | collected 2017-06 | reverse complement strand
CCCACATTCACGTGTGGCTTGCTGCGCTCGAATTTTGCTTTGGACATCCCGCTCTACCCCTGTCACTCGTTACTGTTTCTTGGAGACCGCTTCGGCAATGCTGGCGGGCACCTCGTTGTACTTACAGAACTCCATGCTGTAGGTCGCCCGCCCTTGGGTGGCCGACCGGAGGTCCGTCGCATAGCCGAACATCTCGGACAAGGGGACCTCTGCACGAATGATCTTACCGGATGGCGCATCGTCCATCCCCTGGATCATGCCGCGCCGACTGTTCAGATCGCCCATGACATCACCCATATTCTCTTCGGGCGTCACGACCTCGACCTTCATGATGGGCTCGAGAAGGACTGGCCTGGCCTTCGCCGCTCCCTCTTTGATCGCCATCGACCCGGCGATCTTAAAGGCCATCTCACTCGAGTCGACCTCGTGATAGGAGCCGTCGTAGAGCGTGACCTTGATGTCCACCATCGGGAAACCCGCGAGGACGCCATTTTTCATGGCCTCTTGGATGCCCTTATCGACCGCCGGGATATATTCCTTGGGCACCACGCCGCCGACGATCGCGTTCACAAACTCGTAGCCAACACCCGCTTCTTGCGGCTCGATCTTCAGGTAGACGTGACCATACTGGCCGCGACCCCCTGACTGACGTGCAAATTTCGTCTCTTGCTCGACCGGCTTGCGGATCGTCTCGCGATAGCTGACCTGCGGTGCACCGACATTCGCTTCGACCTTGAACTCGCGCCGCATCCGATCAACGATGATCTCCAGATGAAGCTCACCCATACCCGAGATGATGGTCTGGCCGGATTCTTCATCCGTGTGCACCCGGAAGGACGGGTCTTCTTGAGCGAGCTTCGAGAGGGCGACGCCCATCTTCTCCTGGTCGCTCTTCGTCTTGGGCTCGACCGCCACCGAGATCACGGGCTCGGGGAACTCCATCCGCTCAAGCGTGATCACCTGGTTGATGTCGCAGAGGGTTTCGCCGGTCGTGACGTCCTTGAGACCGACCGCCGCCGCGATGTCGCCGGCCCGAACCTCTTTGATCTCCTGACGCTCGTTCGCATGCATCTGGAGGATGCGGCCGATACGCTCTTTCTTGGATTTGACCGGGTTGTAGACAGTGTCGCCCGATTTCAGCACGCCCGAGTAGACCCGGAAAAAGGTGAGCGTCCCCACGAAGGGGTCGGTCGCAATCTTGAAGGCGAGGGCCGCGAATGGCGCCTCGTCGGACGGAGGACGCTCGGCCTCGCTCTCGTCCTTGTCATCCAAAATGCCGCGGATCGCGGGCACATCGGCCGGCGACGGCATATAGTCGATGACGGCGTCCAGCATCGCCTGAACGCCCTTGTTCTTGAAGGCGGAGCCGCACATCATCGGGACGATTTCGCTGCGAAGGGTCCGGGCACGCAGCCCCCACTGAATCTCTTCGGCCGTCAACTCAACGCCTTCGAGGTACTTCTCCATGAGCTCTTCGCTGCCTTCGGCGGCGGCCTCGATCATGGTCTCACGCCATGTCACACAGAGCTCGAGAAGCTCATCCGGGATCTCACGCAGCTCATACTCCATGCCGCGGGATGCCTCGTCCCAGTAGACGGCCTTCATCTGAACCAGGTCGACGACGCCCTTGAAGTCTTCCTCTGCACCGATCGGAACCTGGATCGGGACCGCGTTGCCCCCGAGCCGATCCCTGACCTGCTGAACGACACGAAAGAAGTTCGCGCCCATGCGATCCATCTTGTTCACAAACGCGATCCGGGGCACGCCGTACTTGTCCGCTTGCCTCCAGACCGTCTCCGACTGGGGCTCAACACCGCCGACGGCGCAGAAGACCGCGCAGGCACCGTCCAGGACGCGCAGCGAGCGCTCGACTTCGATCGTGAAGTCGACGTGACCGGGCGTGTCGATGATATTGATCCGATGCTCCGGGCGCTCCCGGCTCATTCCCTTCCAGAAACAGGTCGTCGCAGCGGAGGTGATGGTGATCCCGCGCTCCTGCTCCTGCTCCATCCAGTCCATGGTGGCGGCGCCGTCGTGCACCTCGCCGAGCTTATGCGAAACGCCCGTATAGAAGAGGACGCGCTCGGTGGTCGTTGTCTTACCGGCATCGATGTGGGCCATGATGCCGAGATTCCGATACCGATCGATTGGGGTGCTACGTGCCACGACTGTATCCGCCCTGAATAAATGTAAAGCCAGTACCCGCCACTACCAGCGGTAGTGCGAGAAGGCCTTGTTCGCCTCGGCCATCCGGTGCGTATCTTCTTTCTTCTTGACCGCGGATCCGCGGGCATCGGCAGCGTCCATAAGCTCGCCGGCCAAACGCAGGGCCATCGACTTTTCGGACCGCTTGCGGGCGGCATCAATGATCCAACGCATCGCCAGCGAGTTACGCCGGGTCGAGCGAACCTCGACAGGCACCTGGTAGGTCGCCCCACCGACACGCCGCGACTTGACCTCGACCGCCGGTCGCACGTTGTCCATCGCCTGCTCAAGCAACTCGACCGGACGGCCGCCTTTCTTGTCGGCAACCTGATCCAGGGCGCGATAGATGATGCGCTCCGCGACCGACTTCTTGCCGTCTTCCATCATCATGTTGATGAACTTGGTTAGGAGCTCGCTTCCGTGCTTTGGATCAGGGAGGATCTGGCGACGGGCGGCAACGCGTCTTCTCGGCATGTTGGTTTAGACTCCGACTTCACTCGTTTGGGACCAATACTGCGACCGCTTCGGCAGCCGGCTCAGCTCTTCGGGCGCTTGGCGCCGTACTTCGAGCGACCCTGACGCCGCTTCTCGACACCCGAGGTGTCAAGCGTTCCGCGTACTGTGTGGTAGCGAACACCGGGCAAGTCCTTTACGCGTCCGCCGCGGATCAGAACGACCGAGTGCTCTTGGAGGTTGTGCCCCTCGCCACCAATGTAGGAGGCAACCTCGAAGCCGTTGGTAAGACGTACGCGCGCAACCTTCCGCAGTGCCGAGTTCGGCTTTTTGGGGGTGGTGGTGTAGACCCGGGTGCAGACGCCGCGACGCTGGGGACAAGCCTCAAGTGCGGGCACAGTGCTCTTCGCCACGACACGCTTACGGGGCTTACGCACGAGTTGGTTGATCGTTGCCATGCAATCAGTCTCCAGGGGCGCTACGGCGCCGAAAACACGAGCGTCAGATATCTGCTGCGCAGCTGTTGGCCGACTGAAATGGCAGCCAGCATCACCGCACGAATGCGATCGATCGACTCGGGGACCGGGCAGACACCGGGCAGAAAAATACCCAGACCAAGGAACCGGACCAAGAATAAAAGAGGCTAGCCGGCGAGAAGCCGGCTAGCTGAGACAGGGCAGTATAGGGAGGGGACCCGAATGTGTCAACCAGCGTCCGAGGTATTGAGGGCCTTCTTAAGCGCCTCTTCAAGCTCCTCGGTCGCCATCTCGACCTTGCCCGAGCCGGGCATCTCCATCTGACGCTGCCGGCGGCGCTCGAGGTGATGGGCCAATCCCGAACCCGCTGGGATGAGGCGACCCACGATCACATTTTCCTTCAGCCCAGCGAGCCGATCCGTTGAGCCGCGCACGGCCGCCTCGGTGAGCACACGGGTGGTCTCCTGGAAAGACGCCGCCGAGATGAAGGACTCGGTCGCCAGCGATGCCTTCGTGATGCCGAGCAGCAGGGGTTCGTAGAGCGCCGGCTGCTTGCCCTCTGCCGTGACGCGCTTGTTCTCGTCCATCAAGACCGAGTGCTCGACCTGCTCGCCACGCAGCAACCGGGTGTCTCCGGCAGAGGTCACCTCGACCTTGCGCAGCATCTGGCGAACGATCACCTCGATGTGCTTGTCGTTGATCTTGACCCCTTGGAGGCGGTAGACGTCCTGGATCTCCTTGACGAGATACTCGGCCAAAGCCGTGACGCCCTTGAGACGCAGGATGTCGTGGGAGGCCAGCTCGCCGTCTGCGATGATCTCGCCGCGCTCCACGCGCTCGCCTTCGAAGACGTTGACGTTACGCCACTTGGGAATCAGCTCTTCGACCGTCTCGCCGTCGTCCATGGTAATGACCAGGCGCTGCTTGCCCTTGGTATCCTTGCCGAAGCCGATTGTCCCGCTCGCCTCCGCCAACAGGGCCACCTCCTTGGGCCTGCGTGCCTCGAACAGGTCAGCGACACGCGGCAGACCGCCGGTGATGTCGCGCGTCTTGCTCGACTCCTGCGGGATACGCGCCAGAATATCGCCGACACCCACGTTGGCCCCGTCCTCGACGCCGACGATCGCACCGGCGGGCAGGAAGTAGCGCGCAGGGAGGTCCGTCCCCGCGATCTTGAGCTCGTTGCCGTCTTCGTCGAGCAGCTTGACCATGGGGCGCAAGTCCTTGCCCGACGACGGACGCTGCTTGGGATCGATGACGACGCGCGAGGTCAGTCCAGTGACGTCGTCCACCTGACCCTGCACGGTCACGCCCTCGATGAAGTCCTCGAAGGCGAGCTTCCCGGCCACCTCGGTGACGACCGGATGGGTATGCGGATCCCAGTTGGCCACCACATCACCCGGCTTCACGGGGTCGCCGTCGGCCGCGCGCAGGCTCGCGCCATAGGGGACCTTATAGCGTTCTTTCTCGAGCCCGCGGTCGTCGACGACGGTCAGCTCACCGGAGCGCGAGACCGCAACCAGGTTCTTCCCGGAGTGATGCTCGACCGTCTTGATGTTGTGCAGGCGCACCGAGCCGGCGTTCTTGATGTCGATGCTGTTGACGGCGGCAGCCCGAGATGCCGCACCACCGATATGGAAGGTGCGCATGGTGAGCTGGGTGCCGGGCTCGCCGATCGACTGAGCCGCGATGACACCGACCGCCTCGCCAAGATTCACGCGATGGCCGCGGGCCAGATCGCGCCCGTAGCACTGGGCGCAGACACCGAGACGCGACTCGCAGGTGATCGGCGAGCGCACGCGCACCTGGTCGATGCCGAAGGTCTCGAAGCGCTCGACCCAGGACTCGTCGAGCAGGGTACCGGCCTTGCAGACCAGCTCATCCGTCCCGGGCTGATAGACGTCGGTGGCAGTCACACGGCCGAGGATGCGCTCGCGTAAGGCCTCGACGACGTCGCCTCCTTCGATGATTGGCGTCATCACGAGGCCGCCCTCGGTACCGCAGTCTTCCTCCAGGACCACCATGTCCTGGGCAACGTCGACCAGACGACGGGTCAGATAGCCCGAGTTGGCCGTCTTGAGTGCCGTGTCGGCGAGGCCCTTCCGTGCGCCATGGGTGGAGATGAAGTACTGGATGACGTTCAACCCCTCGCGGAAGTTCGCCGTGATCGGCGTCTCGATGATGGAGCCGTCGGGCTTCGCCATCAGACCACGCATCCCGGCGAGCTGACGGATCTGCGCCGCCGAGCCACGGGCCCCAGAGTCGGCCATCATGTAGATGGAGTTGAAGGAGTCCTGGGTGACCTCGATGCCGTGGCGATCAATGACGCTATCCTTGCCAAGCTTGCTCATCATCGACTTGGCGACGCGATCATTGGTGTGCGACCAGATGTCGACGACCTTGTTGTAACGCTCGCCGTTGGTGACCAGACCGGAGGCGTACTGGTCCTGGATCTCCTTGACCTCCTTTTCGGCGCCCGCGAGGATGGCCGCCTTCTCTTCAGGCACCGCCATATCCTCGAGACCGATCGAAACGCCGGCGCGGGTCGCCATGCGGAAACCCATGTACATGACCTGGTCGGCGAAAACGACGGTCTCTTTCAGACCGAGTTGGCGATAACAGATGTTGATCAGGCGCGAGATCTGCTTTTTACCGAGCGCACGGTCGACCAGATCGAAGGGCAGACCATCAGGCACGATGGCGAAGACCAAGGCGCGCCCCACGGTGGTATCCCGGATCGCGATGTTCTCCTGCATCGAGCCGTCTTTCTGTTTGATCACCTCGCGGATGCGGACCTTACAGCGCGCGTGCAGATCGGCGTATCCCGTCTCGTAGGCCCTGCGTGCCTCGTCGATGTCGACGAACGCACTGCCTTCGCCCTTCGCATTCACGCGCTCGCGAGTCATATAGTAGAGACCGAGCACCACGTCCTGTGACGGGACGATGATCGGCTCACCATTGGCCGGCGAAAGGATGTTGTTCGAGGCCATCATGAGCGCACGGGCCTCGAGCTGCGCCTCCAGCGACAGCGGTACGTGGACCGCCATCTGGTCGCCGTCGAAGTCCGCGTTGAAGGCCGTACAGACCAGCGGGTGGAGCTGGATCGCCTTACCCTCGATGAGCACCGGCTCGAAGGCCTGGATGCCGAGTCGATGCAGGGTCGGGGCCCGGTTCAACATGACGGGATGCTCGCGGATGACCTCGTCGAGGATGTCCCAGACCTCCGGTGTACCTCGCTCCACCATCTTCTTGGCAGCCTTGATGGTCGCCGCCAGGCCGCGGAGTTGCAGCTTGCTGAAGATGAAGGGCTTGAAGAGCTCCAGCGCCATGCGCTTGGGCAGACCACACTGATGCAGCATCAGGGTCGGGCCAACCACGATGACCGAGCGGCCCGAGTAGTCCACACGCTTGCCGAGCAGGTTCTGGCGGAATCGGCCCTGCTTGCCCTTGATCATGTCGGCGAGCGATTTGAGCGGGCGCTTGTTGGTGCCCGTGATGGCGCGGCCCCGCCGCCCGTTGTCGAGCAACGCATCGACCGACTCCTGCAGCATGCGCTTTTCGTTGCGCACGATGATGTCCGGGGCAACCAGGTCGAGCAGACGCTTGAGGCGGTTGTTGCGGTTGATGACCCGACGATAGAGGTCGTTGAGATCCGAGGTCGCGAAGCGACCGCCGTCCAGCGGCACCAGTGGACGCAGCTCGGGCGGCAGGACGGGCAGGACCGTCAGGATCATCCACTCCGGTCGGTTGCCGGAGGCGAGCAACGACTCCATCAGCTTGAGCCGCTTGGAGAGCTTCTTGATCTTGGTCTCGGAGTTGGTGCTCTCGATCTCCTCGCGCATGCGCCGGATCTCGGCAGCCATGTCGATGGTGCGCAACAGCTCATAGACTGCCTCGGCACCCATGCGTGCGTCGAACTCGTCGCCATTGGCCTCGAGCGCCTCGAGATATTGCTCGTCGTTGAGCAGCTGACCGCGCTCCAGGTCGACCACAAGGCCGGGATCCACCACCACGAAGGACTCGAAGTAGAGGATGCGCTCGATGTCACGCAGCGTCATATCGAGCAACAGACCGATGCGCGACGGCAGGGACTTGAGGAACCAGATGTGCGCCACCGGGCTCGCCAGGTCGATATGGCCCATGCGTTCGCGCCGGACCTTCGCCAAAGTGACCTCGACACCGCACTTCTCGCACACCACGCCACGGTGCTTCAGGCGCTTGTACTTGCCGCAGATGCACTCGTAGTCGGTGATCGGCCCGAAGATCTTGGCGCAGAACAGACCGTCACGCTCCGGTTTGAAGGTCCGGTAGTTGATCGTCTCCGGCTTCTTGACCTCGCCGTAGGACCAGGAACGGATCATCTCGGGAGAGGCGAGTCCGATCTTGATCGCGTCGAATTCCAGTGCCTGACCCTGCTGCTTGATGATTTTAAGTAGATCTTTCAAGATCTTATCTCCTGCCTACAATGACGATGATCAGCGATCGGCCGATCGCCAGGGTTCCGCACGAAAACCTAACCCGGCGCATGAGGCCAAGGGCCAAAAACTGAACCGCGTCCGGTACGACATACAAGATCGTCGTCGTGACTCGGCATCGAGAGTCTCCACAAACGACGCAGTCGACGCAGTTCAGAACAATGAGACGAAGCTCTCGAACCGCGTCGCGCCAAACCGCCTTGAATGCGATTCGGCTACGCAGGAGCCTAATCTCAGCAAACCCCTCCGGACGCGGTTCAGTCCTGCTGAAGCTCGACGTTGATCGCCAGCGACCGAATCTCCTTGACCAGCACGTTGAACGATTCGGGCATCCCGGCCTCCATCCGATGGTCGCCGTCCACGATGTTCTTGTACATCTTGGTGCGGCCGTTGACGTCGTCGGACTTCACGGTGAGCATCTCCTGCAAGGTATAGGCGGCCCCATAGGCCTCGAGCGCCCAGACCTCCATCTCGCCGAAGCGTTGCCCGCCGAACTGCGCCTTGCCGCCAAGCGGCTGCTGGGTCACCAGACTGTAGGGACCGGTGGAGCGCGCGTGCATCTTGTCGTCGACCAAGTGGTTGAGCTTGATCATATACATGTAGCCGACGGTCACCGGGCGCTCGAAGGCATCGCCGGTGCGGCCATCGAACAAGATGGTCTGACCACTCGGGATGCCCTGCTCCGAGTTGTCGCGATCGGCGAGATGGAGCATCGACTTGATCTCGTCCTCGGTGGCGCCGTCGAACACCGGCGTCGCCAAGGGCACCCCGCGAGTCAGATGGCGCGCCAGCTCCAGGATCTCCTCGTCGGTGAAACTCTCGAGATTCTCCTGCTTACCGCTGGTGTTGTAGATCTTCTCCAGGAAGGCACGCAGCTCGACAACAGCGGTCTGTGCCCGCAGCATTCGCTCGATCTTGACCCCGAGCCCATTCGCCGCCCAGCCCAAGTGCGTCTCGAGCACCTGCCCCACGTTCATGCGCGAGGGCACGCCCAGCGGGTTGAGAACGATATCGACCGGCTCACCATCGGCCGAGAAAGGCATGTCCTCGACCGGCACGACCTTGGAGATGACGCCCTTGTTGCCGTGCCGTCCCGCCATCTTGTCGCCGGGCTGGACGCGACGCTTGACGGCCACATAGACCTTGACCATCTTGAGCACACCGGGTGCCAGATCGTCGCCACTGGAGATCTTGCGTTTCTTGACCTCGTAACGATCCCGGAATTCCTCCCGCTGCTGCTTGATCTGGGCGGCGACTGCCTCGAGCTGAGTCGCGACATCCTCGGAACGCATGCGGATCTCGAGCCATTGATCGCGCGACCCGTTCCCGGCGAGCTCCTGGAGATAGGCCTTCGTCACCTTGGCGCCGGGGGCCAGGTTACGGGGACCGCCGTCCGCCACTTTGCCGACCAGAAGTCGCTCGACGCGCTGGAAGGTGTCGTTCTCCATGATGCGCTGCTGATCGGCGAAGTCCTTACGCACCCGATCGAGCTCCATCTCTTCGATCTCGAGCGCCCGCTTGTCCTTCTCGACACCGTCACGGGTAAAGACCTGCACGTCGACGACCGTGCCGCTCATCCCGGAGGGCAGACGCAGCGAGGTGTCCTTCACATCGGACGCCTTCTCCCCGAAGATGGCCCGCAGCAGCTTCTCCTCGGGGGTGAGCTGGGTCTCCCCCTTGGGTGTGACCTTGCCCACCAGGATGTCGCCGTCGCGCACCTCGGCGCCGACATAAACGATCCCCGACTCGTCGAGCTTGGCCAGGGCCGACTCGCCGACGTTGGGGATGTCGCTGGTGATCTCCTCCGGCCCGAGCTTGGTGTCTCGTGCCAGGCAGGCGAGCTCCTCGATGTGGATGCTGGTGAAACGGTCTTCCTGCACCAGACGCTCCGAGATCAGGATCGAGTCCTCGAAGTTGTAGCCGTTCCATGGCATGAAGGCCACACGCAGGTTCTGCCCCAGGGCCAGCTCACCCATATCCGTCGAAGGGCCATCGGCCAGTACGTCGTCGCAAGCGACAACGTCCCCCGGCTTGACCAGCGGACGCTGATTGATGCATGTGTTCTGGTTGGACCTGGTGTACTTGGTCAGGTTGTAGATGTCGACCCCGGGCACACCGGGAACGGCCTCGTCGTCATTGACCCGAACCACGATGCGCGCGGCATCGACCGATTCGATCACCCCGCCGCGGCGCGCCACCACACAGACACCGGAGTCCTTCGCCACGACACGCTCCATGCCGGTACCCACCAAGGGTTTTTCGGCACGCAGGGTCGGGACTGCCTGACGTTGCATGTTCGAGCCCATGAGGGCCCGATTGGCGTCGTCGTGCTCGAGGAAGGGAATCAGGGACGCGGCCACCGAAACGATCTGGCGCGGGGAGACGTCCATGAACTGGACCTCCTCGGGCGCGCGCATGGTGAACTCGTTGGCATGGCGGCAGGACACCAGTGCGTCGGTCAGGTTGCCCGCGTCATCGAGCGTGGCGTTGGCCTGGGCGATGATGAAATTACCTTCCTCGATCGCCGACAGATACTGGATCTCCATGGTCACCTGCCCCCCTTCCACCTTGCGGTAGGGGGTTTCCAGGAATCCGTAGGAATTGGTCCGCGCGTACACCGCCAGCGAGTTGATGAGACCGATGTTGGGTCCCTCAGGGGTCTCGATGGGGCACACCCGCCCATAGTGGGTGGGATGGACGTCGCGCACCTCGAATCCGGCGCGTTCGCGCGCCAGCCCGCCCGGGCCGAGTGCAGAGACGCGGCGCTTGTGGGTGACCTCGGACAAGGGATTGTTCTGGTCCATGAACTGCGAGAGCTGGCTGGAGCCGAAGAACTCCTTGATCGCCGCCGAGACGGGCTTGGCGTTGATCAGCTCTTGAGGCATCAAGCCCTCCGACTCGGCGAGCGACAGGCGCTCCTTGACGGCACGCTCCACCCGCACCAGACCAACGCGGAACTGGTTCTCGGCCATCTCACCGACACAGCGGATACGCCGATTGCCCAGGTGGTCGATGTCATCGACACTGCCTCGGCCGTTGCGCAGCTCGACCAGCACCTTGAGGGCATCGATGATGTCGGAGGTCTCGCCATGCTCCTGGAAGAGGCGCTTCGAGAGCTCATCATTCCGCCCGCTGAAGTAACGCCCGTCGTAGATCACACCCGGACCTTCCTCCGTGGCGCGTCCGAGTCGACGGTTGAACTTCATGCGCCCGACCGCCGAGAGATCGTAACGGTCGGGCGTAAAGAAGAGGTTGTGGAACAGGTTCTGCGCCGCATCCTTCGTCGGCGGCTCACCCGGGCGCATCATCCGATAGATCTCCACCTGGGCTTCCAGATCGCTGGTGGTCGGATCGATGCGCAAGGTCTCGGAGATGTAGGGCCCCTGATCCAGGTCGTTGACGAACAGGGTTTCGAGCGTGTCGATCCCTTTCGCCAACAGGGCCTCCAGGAGCTCGGACGTGATCTCGGCGTTGGCGTCGGCGATGACTTCCCCTGTCTCCGTGTCCACTTGGGGGTGAGCGAGCACGCGACCGACGAGGAATTCCAGCGGGACATCCAAACGCTCGATGCCGGCCTTCTGGAGCTCGCGAATGTGACGCGCAGTCACCCGGCGGCCGGATTCGACGAGCAGCTCCTCACCGATCTTGACGTCGAACCCCACGGTCTCTCCGCGCAACCGCTCCGGCACCAGGTCGAGGGTCACCGAACGGTCCTGGATCCGGAAGGTGTCGGTCTCGAAGAAATGGTTGAGGATGTCCTCGACGCCATATCCCAAGGCCCGCAACAGAATGGTCGCCGGCAATTTGCGGCGACGGTCGATGCGCACGAAGACGTTGTCCTTGGGATCGAACTCGAAGTCGAGCCAGGACCCACGATAGGGGATGACGCGTGCCGAGAAGAGGAGTTTCCCCGAGGAGTGGGTCTTGCCCTTGTCGTGATCGAAAAAGACGCCGGGCGAGCGATGCAGCTGAGACACGATGACCCGTTCGGTGCCGTTGATGATAAAGGTCCCGGTCCCGGTCATGAGCGGCAGTTCGCCCATATAGACCTCTTGCTCACGCACGTCCTTGATGACTTTGGAGCCCGCCGGTGCCTCCTTGTCATAAATGACCAGACGCAGCAACACCCGCAGTGGTGCCGCGAAGGTCGCACCGCGAAGATGGCACTCGCGCTCGTCGAAAACAGGCTCTCCCAGGCGATACTTGACGTATTCGAGTACCGCGTTGCCCGAGTAGCTCTCGATCGGAAACACCGTTTTGAAGGCCGCATGCAGGCCGACATCGCGACGGTCCCCGACCGACCGGTCGGCTTGCAGGAACTCCCTGTAGGAATCGATCTGAGTGGCCAACAGGAAAGGCACATCCAAGATACTTGGACGTTTGCCGAAGTCTTTACGGATGCGCTTTTTTTCGGTGAACGAATAGGCCATGATGCCTTTCCCTCGAGATACGTGCTTGGGGCCCTGACGGGGCTAAACTCTTATTCGCGCCGCGAGCGGCAGGGGCAGACCGCTAGGGCAAGATCTTAATCGTCGACGCTGCCCGACCGCGCCGAGTGGCCGGGCACGCTGGGTGTCAAAACCCAACGGCAAAAGGCCGGCGGCTCGTCGCCGCCAGCCCGAAGGTCCCACCGAAGACGAGTCGACGCAAAGCGCCGCTACTTCACTTCGACGGTGGCGCCAGCCTCCTCGAGGAGCTTCTTGGCCTCTTCGGCCTCACCCTTGGAAATGGCTTCCTTCAAGGTCATCGGAGCGCTTTCGACAGCGTCCTTGGCTTCCTTCAAACCAAGTCCCGTCAGTGCCCGTACAGCCTTGATGACCGCGACCTTGTTGGCGCCGAATGACGCCAGGACCACGTCGAACTCGGTCTGCTCTTCGACCGGAGCGGCCTCGGCAGCGCCGCCTGCGGCCGGGGCGGCCACCGCAGCCGCGGCTGTGACGCCGAACTTTTCTTCCATTGCGCTGATGAGGTCAACGACCTCCAGCACCGTCATATTGCCAATCGCTTCGAGGATCTCGTCTTTCGAGACGGCCATTGGTAACTCCTAAGCTCTGTGTTCTGTTGAGCGTTGATTGCTGGTGAACGAGGACCGCCTAAGCGGCCTCTTTGGCATCGCGAATCGCGGCGATGGTGCGGACCAACTTGCCCGGCACCTCGTTGATCGTCGCTGCAAGCTTTTGCACGGGAGCCTTCATCACGGCCATGAGCAAACTGATCGCCTGATCGTAGGTCGGCATCTTCGCGAGATTGCCGAGCTCCGAGGGATCAAGGAGTTTGCCTCCGAGTGCGACCAATCGCACTTCGACCTTGCTGTGGTCCTTCGCAAATGCTTCCATGACGCGCGCTGCAGAGCCCGGATCCGCCTGCGAGAATGCGAGGACCAAAGGTCCTTTGAGCCCTGCACTCATGCATTCGAAATCCGTATCCTGAAACGCGCGTCGAGCCAGGGTGTTTTTGACGACCCGGACGTAGACCCCTGACTTGCGTGCTTCCACGCGAAGCCGGGTCATTTGCTCGACCGTCAAGCCCCGATACTCGGCCCCGATGACCGAATAGGCACCCTTTGCGACTTCCGCGACTTCGGCAACGATGGCTTCCTTCTGCGCAAAATTGAGCGCCACGTTCGTCACCTCTTGACTCGGTAGACCCGGCTTTCGCCGGGGAGCCCACGGGACGTGCGTCCGGCACGGCCTCAGGGGCGATGATGTGCACCGTCACCAGCAGCTCGACTGATTCTGGAGCACCGTCTGCGCAGGCAGGAGACCCATTAAGTCCCCCTTACCGCATCCATCGCGGAACAGGAGACACCTGCGGTCTTTGACGGCCCCCGGCATACACCGGGACCCCAAAGAATGCCCTGGAGCGCGGAGGTCGAGACCCCCGCCAAGTCAGCTCAGAAGCTGAGTCCAGAGTGATCAACCGTCAGGCCCGGCCCCATGGTGCTCGAGACCGTCACCTTTCTCATGTAAACGCCTTTAGCACTGCTTGGCTTGGCACGCATGAGATTGCCAAGCAACGCCTCGAGGTTCTCTCTCAGCTTGACCGGCTCGAAATCGGCCTTGCCAAGCGGACAATGGATGATGCCGGCTTTATCCGTGCGATAACGCACCTGCCCGGCCTTGGCATTGCGAACAGCCTGGGCGACATCCGGCGTCACCGTGCCGACCTTCGGGTTCGGCATGAGACCGCGCGGGCCGAGTATCTTGCCAAGTTGTCCCACCAGACGCATGGCATCCGGCGACGCGATCACGACGTCGAAGTCGAGCTTGCCGGCCTTGATGTCTTCAGCGAGGTCGTCGAAACCGACACGATCCGCACCAGCCTCCGTCGCCGCGTCTGCTGAGGCACCCTGAGCGAAGACCGCAACCCGGACGGTCTTGCCAATTCCGTGCGGCAACACTGTCGCCCCACGAACGACCTGGTCCGATTTGCGGGGATCGACACCGAGGTTGACGGCAACGTCGACGCTTTCGGAGAACTTGATCTTTGAGAGCTCTTGCAACAGCGCGAAGGCCTCTTCGGCCGGATAGAGCCTTCCGCGCTCGACCCGTTCGCGAATCGCACGCATCCGTTTTGAAATCCGGGCCATCAGCTCACCCCCTCGACGTCAAGTCCCATCGCCCGAGCACTCCCGGCGATGGTGCGAACGGCAGCGTCCATATCCGCGGCGGTCAGATCGGGCATCTTGACGGTCGCCACCTGCTCGAGCTGCTCGCGGGTCACGACACCGATCTTGTTGGTATTCGGGTTCGGGCTGCCCTTCTGCAGACCAACCGCCTTCTTCAACAGGACGGTCGCCGGAGGCGTCTTGGTGATGAAGGTGAAACTGCGATCCGAGTAGACCGTGATCACAACCGGGATCGGGATCCCCTTCTCGATCTCCTCCGTGCGCGCGTTGAACGCCTTGCAGAACTCCATGATGTTGACGCCATGCTGACCAAGTGCAGGACCGACCGGCGGGCTCGGCGTCGCCGCGCCGGCCTTGACCTGCAACTTGATGTAGGCGTTGATTTTTTTCGCCACGATGACTCTCCAATGGGTCTTAGCGCCAGCGACGAATCGACTGGCTCCCCTGACACAGCACCCTCGATGGGCTTGGGATGTGCGCCGCTTGTCAGCGGCGACAGCGAACGGGACTTGCCCTCGGGCCGCCCGGTATGGCCGCGATCCGCCCGGTCAACCCTTCTCGACTTGCGCGAACTCGAGATCGACCGGAGTGGAGCGACCGAAAATCAATACCGACACCTTTACGCGACTCTTATCGTAATCGACGTCTTCGACGACACCATTGAAGTCGGTGAATGGACCATCGACGACGCGAACCACTTCGCCCGGCTCGTACAGCACCTTGGGCCTGGGCTTCTCCCCACCCTCCTGTAAACGCACCAGGATGGCCTCGGCCTGCGAGTCGGGGATCGGCGCCGGGCGATCACCCGTTCCGCCGATAAAGCCCATCACCTTGGGAACACTCTTGACCAGGTGCCAGGTCTCGTCGGTCATCTCCATCTGGACGAGGACGTAACCGGGGAAGAACTTGCGCTCACTCTTGCGCTGCTGCCCCGCCCGCATCTCGACCACCTCTTCCGTCGGGACGAGAATGGACCCGAAAAGATCCTCCAATCCCGCACGCTTGATGCGGTCCTGCAAAGATCTCATCACCTGCCCTTCGAAACCCGAATAGGCATGGACCACATACCAGCGCTTCGACATTGCTAACCCCCTTGCCCGGTGAGGGCTTTAAGGATGGCCATGAGCACCATGTCGAACAGCCAGAGAATGATCCCGACGATGAGAACCATCACGATCACGACCAGCGTGGTTTGGAGGGTTTCCTGCCGTGATGGCCAAACGACCTTTCGGACCTCCATCCGCGAATCGGACGCAAACTGCCAGAGGGCACGGCCGCGCTCGGTCTGCAGAGCGACCGCGGCCGCGGCACCGCTGATCACGAGAAGACCGACAACCCGCAGCAGGACCGAGAATCCCTCAAAGAAATAAAACGCGAAAATACCGCTCACCAGCAAAAGCGCGGCGATTGCCAACTTGGCGGTATCCAAGCCGCTCCCTCGGTCTTCTGCACGTGAATTCATGAGATCGGATGTCGCCTGGGCGATGAATGGAATGTAGCGATGGTTGTCTGGCAGGCCAGGAGGGAATCGAACCCCCAACCTGCGGTTTTGGAGACCGCTGCTCTGCCAATTGAGCTACTGGCCTAGAACTCTTGAAGCATCGGTTGCGGCGAAACGGCCCGTTTTGAACCGGCTCGCCGCCTCCCGGCGCCGAATTACTCGATAATCTTCGCGACGACGCCGGCCCCGACGGTGCGACCGC
>RRYU01003918.1_pt1 | contig 15948 bp, 15 predicted proteins | sample 2162651 | NCBI WGS metagenome assembly RRYU01 (sample SAMN10267283, study PRJNA491782) | microbial mat metagenome | isolation source: biomat in the production well | place: Japan: Minami-Kanto gas field, natural gas well KTG3 | collected 2017-06 | reverse complement strand
AGGCCATCGGCCGCGCCGGCGCCGGGGTCAATAATATTCCCGTGGACAAGATGACCGCCCGCGGTGTGCCCGTGTTCAACGCCCCCGGGGCCAATGCCAATGCGGTCAAGGAACTGGTGGTGGCGGGCATGCTGATGGCGGCCCGAAACATCGGCCAGGCCTGGGCCTTCAGCCGCTCCCTGGAGGGCAGCGATGAAGTGATCGGCAAGGCCGTGGAATCCGGCAAGAAGAATTTCAAGGGTTTCGAACTGCCCGGCCGCACCCTGGGCGTTATCGGCCTGGGCGCCATCGGCGTGCAGGTGGCCAACGCGGCCCGCGCCCTGGGCATGAAGGTAGTGGGTTACGACCCGACCATTACGGTAGAGCGTGCCTGGCAGTTGGAATCCGACGTACAGCAGGCCGTGAGCGTTGATGATCTGCTGATCCGCTCCGACTTCATCACCTTTCACGTGCCCCTGACCGAAAAGACCCGCAACATGATCAATGCCGACCGGCTGCGCATCATGAAGCCGGGTTCGGTGATACTTAACTTCGCCCGCAACGGCATCGTGGACGATTCCGCTGCCGTGGCGGCCCTGGACGAGGGGCATTTGTACGCCTATGTGTGCGATTTCCCCAGCAACCTGCTGAAGGATCATGCCCGGGTCATCACCCTGCCGCACCTGGGCGCTTCCACGGAAGAGGCTGAAGACAACTGTGCGGTGATGGTGGCGGATGAGGTCAAGGCCTTCCTGGAAGACGGCAATATCAGCAATGCGGTGAACTTTCCCTATATCAACCTGCCACGAAATGGCGGTTACCGCATTGCCGTCATCAACTCCAATGTGCCCAACATGGTGGCGCAGATCTCCACCGATCTGGGCGAGGTCAATCTTAATATCCTGGACCTGCTGAACAAGTCGCGTGACCAGGTAGCGGTGACACTGATCGACGTGGACAGGGAGCCGGACCAGGATACACTGGACAAGATGGCCGCCATCGAGGGCGTGATGTCGGTGCGCTGCCTGGGCTGCTCCAGGAAAGGGAACGCAGCCTGATCCGACACCTTGCGTGAACATGGGCAGCCTATGAGCGATACACAGCGTCTGCAGGCGATGAGGGAACGCATCGACGACCTGGATCTGCGCATCCAGTCGTTGATCAGTGAGCGTGCCCAGGCCGCACAGGAAGTGGCGCAGATCAAACTGAGCGCCGATCCCAAGGCCCATTTCTACCGTCCGGAACGGGAGGCTGAAATTCTGCGGGCGGTCAAGGAACGCAATCAGGGACCCCTGGGCGATGAGACCATGGCCCGGCTGTTCCGGGAAATCATGTCCGCCTGTCTGGCCCTGGAACAGCCGCTTAAAGTGGCTTTCCTGGGACCCGAGGGCACCTTCAGCCAGGCGGCGGCGGTCAAGCATTTCGGACACGCGGTGCACACCATGCCCCTGGCGTCCCTGGCGGATGTGTTTCGTGACGTGGAATCCGGGGCCTGCCATTACGGCGTGGTGCCGGTGGAAAACTCCACCGAGGGCGTGGTCAGCCATACTCTGGACCTGTTCGTGGGGTCCTCCCTGTTTATCTGCGGCGAGGTGATGCTGCGCATTCACCAGCACCTGCTGGGACGCGACGTGGATCTGTCGGAGGTCCGCCAGGTGTATTCCCACCAGCAGTCCCTGGCCCAATGCCGGGGCTGGCTGGACCGCCACCTGCTGCATGCGGAACGGACCGCGGTAGGCAGCAATGCGGAGGCCGCCCAGTTGGCGCGGGACCAGGCCGGTGCCGTGGCCATTGCCGGGGAGGCGGCCGGAGAGATCTACGGACTCGACATACTGGCTTCCAATATCGAAGATGAACCGGACAACACCACCCGGTTTCTCGTGGTGGGTCCCCGGGGGACGCCACCCAGTGGCTGTGACAAGACCAGTCTACTGCTGTCCTGCCATAATCGCTCGGGTGGTTTATACGATCTGCTCACCCCGCTGGCGCAGCACGGTATCAGCATGACGCGAATCGAATCCCGTCCCTCCCATGCGGGCCTGTGGGACTATATATTTTTCATCGATGTTGAAGGCCACGAGGATGATGCCGAACTTTCCGTTGCCTTTGAGAAACTTGAGGAAAATTCACGGTTTTTCAAAAAGTTAGGATCTTACCCTCAAGCTCAACTTTAACTAACACGGCAATGCAATCCCTATGAACGCTCCCACGCAAAACCCGTTTTCGTCGTTTACCGCACCCGGCGTGGCCGAATTGCATCCCTATGTGCCTGGAAAACCGGAGTCCGAACTGGAGCGGGAGCTGGGAATCAGCAATACCATCAAACTGGCCTCCAACGAGAACCCCCTGGGTCCCAGTGAGCAGGTACAGCAGATACTTCGCTCACAACTGGCAGATCTGGCCCGTTATCCGGATGGAGGCGGTTTCAGCCTGCGGCGCAAGCTGGCGGACCACCATGGAATGGACTCTGATACGGTGACCCTGGGCAACGGCTCCAATGATGTGCTCGATCTGATCGCCCGCTGCTTCCTCTACCCCGGGGTGGAGGCGGTGTTTTCCGAACATGCCTTCGCGGTTTATCCCATCAGCACCCAGGCGGTGGGCGCGAGCGCCCGGGTTGCGCCGGCGCGGAATTATGGCCATGACCTGGATGCCATGGCCGATCTGGTAGGTGAGCATACCCGGGTGGTATTCATCGCCAATCCCAACAACCCCACCGGCACCTGGCTCAAGGCGGAGCCGCTGCGGCGTTTCATCGCCGGGCTGCCAGGCCATGTCATGGTGGTTCTGGACGAGGCCTATATCGACTATGTGGATGAGCCGGACTACCCGGACGCCTCACTCTGGCTGACGGATTTTCCCAATCTCATCGTCACCCGTACTTTCTCCAAGGCCTATGGCCTGGCCGGATTGCGGGTAGGTTACGGACTGTCTCATGCCAGTGTGGCGGAGTTGCTGAACCGGGTGCGCCAGCCCTTCAACGTCAACTCCCTGGCCCAGGCGGCGGCCGAGGCGGCACTGGACGACCAGGAGCACATTCGCCGCTCGGTGCTCATGAACCGGCAGGGCATGACGCAGCTGATCTCCGGCTGCGAAAAACAGGGTCTGGATTACATCCCCTCGGTGGGCAATTTCCTCACGCTGGATCTCGGCCGGCCGGCGGGTCCGGTGGACCAGGCCCTGTTGCGCGAGGGTGTCATCACCCGTCCCATCGCAGGCTATGGCCTGCCCAATCACCTGCGGGTAAGCGTGGGACTGCCGGAGGAGAACGAGCGTTTTCTGGCGGCCCTGGCGCGTGTATTGAAATAGACCCTGTCGACGGTTAATGGCGATGAGCGAATCATGATCCAGCGACTGGCCATCATCGGTGTCGGGCTGATCGGCGGTTCCCTGGCCCGCGATCTGCGGTTGGCGGGGGAGGTCGGGGAAGTGGTCGGCTGCGGACGCGGTCTGTCCAATCTGCAAAAGGCGCTGGAACTGGGCGTCATCGACCGCTACAGTCAAGATCCGGCCGAGGCGGTAAGGGATGCGGACATGGTGTTCCTGGCGGTGCCCCTGGGTGCCATGCGTCCGGTGTTCGCGGCGATCAGGGATGTTCTGTCCCCGGGTGCGGTGGTGACCGATGGCGGCAGTGTCAAGCGCAGCGTGATCGATGACGCCAAGGCCGTATTCGGCGTGGTTCCCCCCTTTCTGGTGCCCGGACATCCCATTGCCGGCACCGAGAACAGCGGCGTGGAGGCCTCGTTCCCCGGACTCTACCAAAACCGCCGGGTGATACTCACCCCGCTGCAGGAAACGGACGCTGTGGCCTTGGACAAGGTTGAGCGCATGTGGCGTATATGCGGCGCCGAGGTCAGCCGCATGGATCCGGCGCATCATGACGAGGTACTGGCCGCAACCAGCCATCTCCCGCACATGCTGGCCTTCAGTCTGGTGGATGCCTTGGCGCGCATGGAGGAAAACGTGGAGATCTTTCGCTATGCGGCGGGCGGTTTCCGGGATTTTACCCGCATAGCCTCCAGTAATCCGACCATGTGGCGGGATATCTGCGTAGCCAACCGGGAAGCCCTGCGCGGCATGCTCAAGCGCTATGCGAACGAATTGCACGGGCTGGCCGATGCACTGGACGAAGAGGACGGCGGTCAGCAGTTACTGGAGATCTTCGAACGCGCCAAGTCGGCCCGTGACCGTTATATAGACGGGGTGGACTGAATCCGCGCCCCGTCACAGCGGATCCACACGCCTCTTCATCCCAGCTGTCGCGCGGCTTGGGTGGCAGGTCCCTCTCTCGATAATGAGCTTTTCAATCTATCCTGTATGACCCACTTTGAATGCGGAGGCATGCCGTGAATGATCCGAGCAGCACGTCCTTTCATGTAGAAGCCGGAGGCAGTCTGCGCGGCAGTCTGCGCGTGCCTGGCGACAAATCCATCTCCCATCGCTGCATCATGCTGGGCGCTCTGGCGCAGGGTGTGACTGAAGTCACGGGTTTTCTCGAGGGTGAGGACAGCCTGGCGACCTTGAATGCCTTCCGTCACATGGGCGTGCAGATCGAGGGTCCTGATAATGGCCGCCTGAGCATTAGGGGTGTGGGCATGCAGGGTCTGCATGAGGCGGGCGAACCGCTGAATCTGGGCAATTCCGGCACTTCCATGCGTCTGCTGTCAGGTCTGCTGGCGGGGCAGCGATTCACGACCACGCTGATCGGCGACAGCTCGCTTTCATCGCGTCCCATGCGGCGGGTTACCGATCCCCTCAGGAGCATGGGTGCCCTGATAGGCACTACCGGCAGGGGGACCGCGCCGCTGGAGATTGAGCCCAGCGAATCCCTGCATGGCATCCACTACGATATGCCCATGGCCAGCGCCCAGGTCAAGTCGTCCCTGCTGCTGGCCGGCCTGTATGCCCGTGGCGAGACCTGTGTCAGCGAGCCGGCGCCAACCCGGGACCATACCGAGCGCATGTTGGGTGGTTTCGGCTACGAGGTGCGGCGCACAGGCAACCGGGTCTGTCTCACCGGGGGCGGCAGCCTGAACGCCTGTGCCATCGACGTGCCGGCGGATATCTCCTCGGCCGCCTTCTTTCTGGTGGGGGCCAGTATCGCGACGGATTCCGACCTGACCCTGACCCATGTGGGCATGAACCCGACGCGTACCGGCGTTATCGCAATATTGCGCGCCATGGGTGCGGATATCCAGGTGATGAATGAACATATGGCGGGCGGTGAGCCGGTGGCGGATCTGCGGGTGCGCAGCGCCCAGCTCAAAGGTATAAGGATCCCGGAGGACCAGGTGCCTTTGGCCATAGATGAGTTTCCGGCCTTGTTCATCGCTGCCGCCTGCGCAAGGGGTGAGACGGTGCTGACCGGGGCGCAGGAACTGCGGGTCAAGGAAAGCGACCGCATCCAGGTCATGGCCGACGGCCTGCAGGCCTTGGGCATAGTCGCAGAACCCCGTGCGGATGGGATTCGCATCATAGGCGGTAAAATCGCCGGTGGTGATGTGGACAGCCATGGTGATCACCGCATCGCCATGTCTTTTGCCGTGGCTGCATTGTGTGCCAGGGATGAGATCCGCATCGCAGATTGCAGCAATGTGAACACTTCGTTTCCCGGTTTCGTGGACCGGGCGGCTAGCGTTGGGCTCAGTATATCCCTGTGGGGTGGGCAATGAGCACAGTTGAAAGAGTAGTCACCATCGACGGTCCCAGCGGATCGGGCAAGGGAACCATCAGTCATCTGCTGGCGCAGCGCCTGGGTTGGCATTTTCTCGACAGCGGCGCCATTTACCGGGTCGCCGGGCTGGCGGTAGCCCGTAGTCCCCATGCACTGAATGATTTGCAGGGCATTAAAGCTCTTATAGAAAAGATGGATGTAAGTTTCCATGGAGAAAAGGTTTTTCTTGGAAAAGAGGACGTCACGGCCGAGATTCGCACGGAAACCGCCGGTAACATGGCCTCGAAAGTGGCGGTTGTTCCGGAAGTACGGGAGGTCCTGCTGGCCCGCCAGCGCGCCTTTGCCCGTGAGCCGGGTCTGGTGGCGGACGGCCGTGATATGGGCACGGTGGTTTTCCCCACCGCCCAAGTCAAAATCTTCCTTACAGCGAGTCCTGAAGAAAGGGCGGCTCGGCGTTATAAGCAGTTGAAAGGAAAAGGATTCGATGTTAGTCTTGCCCACCTTGCTGAGGAGATCCGGGTGCGCGATGAGCGTGACCGCAACCGCAGCATTGCTCCACTGAAGGCCGCTGCCGCGGCGCTGGAGGTGGAGTCTACCGGACTGTCCGTCGACCAGGTGTTCGATCTGGTATGGAAAAAGCTCGTCGGGGTTTTCCCCGATCTTTTACAGTCCAACGGGGCCTGACCGACCAGCGGCAGGCATTTAAATTCACTAACCAAGCGGTCGTCGGTTCGCTGACAGAACGCATGCGCGGCATCAGGAAATCTTCACAAATGACTGAAAGTTTTGCAGAACTTTTTGAACAAAGTATCTCCGGCACCAACATGCGCCCCGGCGCCATCGTGCTTGGGACCGTGGTCGGCATCAATTCCGATTCGGTCGTCGTCAATGCCGGACTGAAATCCGAGGGCGTCATTCCCCGCATTCAGTTCATCGGTAATGACGGCGAACTGGAGGTCAACGTCGGCGACCAGGTGGAAGTGGCCCTGGACGCAGTTGAAGACGGTTGGGGTACCACCCGGTTGTCCCGCGAAAAAGCCAAGCGTCATCATTCCTGGCAGGTGTTGGAAAAGGCCTTCGAAGACGAAGAGACCGTGACCGGCATGATCAACGGCAAGGTCAAGGGTGGCTTCACCGTGGAGTTGGACACTATCCGTGCGTTTCTGCCCGGATCCCTCGTGGACGTGCGCCCGGTGCGCGACACCTCCTACTTGGAAGGTAAGGATCTTGAGTTCAAGGTCATCAAACTGGACCGCCGGCGCAACAATGTGGTCGTTTCCCGCCGCGCCGTGGTTGAGCAGGAATATAGTGAAGAACGGGATAAGCTGCTGGAAAACCTGCAGGAAGGCCAGGAAATCAAGGGCGTTGTAAAGAACCTCACCGATTATGGCGCCTTCGTGGACCTGGGCGGTATCGATGGCCTGTTGCATATCACCGACATGGCCTGGCGCCGCGTCAAACACCCATCCGATGTGGTGGAGATCGGTGATGAGATTTCCGTCAAAGTGCTTAAGTTCGACCGTGAGCGTCAGCGCGTCTCCCTGGGCCTGAAGCAAATGGGCGACGATCCGTGGGTCAATATCGCACGCCGCTACCCGGAGAGCACCCGTGTCTGGGGTAAGGTCACCAACATCGCCGACTACGGCTGCTTCGTCGAGATCGAGGAAGGCGTGGAGGGGCTGGTGCATGTCTCCGAGATGGACTGGACCAACAAGAATATCCACCCCAGCAAGGTCGTGCAGATGGGCGACGAGGTGGAGGTCATGGTGCTGGACATTGATGAAGAGCGCCGTCGCATCTCCCTGGGCATGAAGCAGTGTCAGGCCAACCCGTGGGAAGAGTTTGCCGGCAACTTCAACAAAGGCGACCATGTTACCGGCAAGATCAAGTCGATCACCGATTTCGGTATTTTCATCGGTCTGGACGGCGGCATCGATGGCCTGGTGCATCTTTCCGATATCTCCTGGGACGATACCGGAGAGGATGTCATCCGTAATTTCAAGAAGGGTGACGAACTCGAATCCGTGGTCCTGTCCGTGGATCCGGAGCGTGAGCGTATCTCCCTCGGTATCAAGCAGTTGGATAAAGACCCCTTCTCCTCTTTCGTGGCCACCCATGACAAAGGCAGTATCGTCAATGGCGTAATTGGCGAAGTGGATGCCAAGGGCGCCGCAATCGATCTGGGAGACGGCGTCGAGGGCTACCTGCGCGCCTCCGAGATCTCCCGCGACCGAGTGGAAGATGCCCGCAGCGTGCTCAAGTCGGGTGATGGCCTTGCGGCCAAGTTTGTCGGTGTGGACCGGAAGAACCGGACCATTTCCCTGTCCATCAAGCAGAAGGATGCCGACGAGGAAGCCGCAGCCATCAAGGGATATACCCGCGGCGCTCAGCCCGGTACCGCCACGCTGGGTGATCTCCTCAAGGAACAGATGAGCAACAAGGACTGATTCGAGTCCTAATGATGTGAAACGTCCGGGGGTCGGTTCGTGCCGGCCCCCGTCAATGGGGATTACCGTGCATATGACAAAATCCGAATTGATCGACGTTCTCTCCAGGCAGCAGGCCCATCTGGCCTACCGGGACGTGGAACTCGCGGTCAAATACATGCTGGAGCATATGAGCCAATCATTGGCTTCCGGCGAACGCATTGAAATACGCGGTTTCGGCAGTTTTTCCCTGCACTACCGCCCGCCGCGGATCGGCCGCAATCCCAAGACCGGTGATTCCGTTGCCCTGTCGGGTAAATACGTCCCGCACTTCAAACCCGGCAAGGAACTCCGCGACAGGGTCAACCAGATCTTCGATGGCCCATGATGTTTGCTGGCGCGGGACTCCGCGCCACTTTCGTTGAATCCTCTTTATCTTTCTTCCGCCGATCTTTTCAACTTCGGATCAAAATGGTTTAGCCTGCTATGTTTCATCCTCGGCCTGCAATATGAGTTCAGGTGGGAAACGGCAGGTAAAGTTACTGCCTTCGCCTGGTTTCGATGAGATGAGCAACTGCGCTTCATGTCGGCTGAGCACGTGTTTGACTATGGCCAGGCCCAGTCCGGTACCCCCCGATTCCCGCGAACGCCCTTTGTCAATCCGGTAAAATCGTTCCGTCAGACGCGGCAGGTGGCTGGAGTCGATGCCCATGCCGGAATCCTGTACGGACAGGAAGGGGCCCTCGTCATTGCGGTGCCAGATAATACGGATCTGTGTGCCCGGCGGATTATGCTTCACGGCATTAACGATCAGGTTGTTGAAGGCACTGCGCAACTCGCCTTCGTTGCCCAATATCCACAGGTCCCGGTCCGAGTCCAGTTCCATACGATAGCCGTCTCCCAGGGATAAGGCCTCATCCACGATGGATTCCAGCATTCGGGGGATGTCGATTGGCTCCATGTCACTGGCTTTTTCATCCATTTCCAGCCGTGATAGGGACAGCAGGTCCTGGATAATGGATTGCATGCGTCTGGCCTGTGCATGCATCAAGTTCAGGGGGCGCTGAAAGCTGTCAGGGGTTCCCGACGAATCCATCAGGTTTTCCACGAAACCATTGATCACCGTCAGAGGCGTGCGCAGTTCATGGGAGGCGTTGGCCACGAAATCCCGGCGGATCTGGTTCAGGTGATAGATCTGGGTAATGTCCCTGGCGACTACCAGGCGCTGCCGTTTCTTGTCACCAAAGGGGGTAACCCGGAGTGAGAGCACTATGGCCTTGTTGTGCTTGGGAACAAAATCCACCGGTTGTTCATAATCGCCGGCCTTAATGTATTCGTACAGATTAGGGTAGTCGAACAATTCGGTAATCAGTTTGTCTTCAGCCGCTTTCCAGGAAAAACCGAGTAAGGAAAGGCAGGAGCGATTGGCCCATTCCACCCGCAGGTCCTTGTCCAGGATCACCAGGGCGTCGGGAATGGCCCCCGCCGCCTCGCGGAAACGGGTGGCGAAACGTACCAGGCCACGCTTGCGCTTGCGGCTGCGTGACTGGTGTGTGGAGATGCTGCGGTAGATCTCGCCCCACAGTCCGGCGGGATACGGCGGTTTGATGCGTATCTTGGTGTCGGTGCGGTAGATCAGCCGGATCAACTGGAAGAAATGCTCTCCCATGTAATACAGCAGGACCAGGAGCATGCTCAGTGCGTAATGTCCGGTCAACAGTCCGATCAGCAGCCCAAGGAACAGGACTGCCGAGAAACGGATGGTTTCATAGCGGTATGCCGGACGCACTGTGATTCCGATGTTTTTTAGACCGATGAGCTGGAAGGGCCTCAAGCCGCGTACCTGTGATTGCAGCCGGTATTATCCGGATCAACCGGTGATGACCAGATCAGTCATTTTCTGTTGGAGAAACGATAGCCGACGCCACGGACGGTTTGCAGCAGCTGATGTTGGTTCGTGGGCTCGAGCAGTTTTCGCAGGCGGCGTATGTGCACGTCCACCGTGCGCTCCTCGACATAGACTTGATTGCCCCATACCTGGTCAAGGAGTTGAGAGCGTGCGAAGACCCGGTCCGGATGGGTCATGAAAAAGTGCAGCAGACGGTATTCCGTCGGGGCTACCTCCAGACGCTTGCCATTGGTAGTAACCCGATGGCTGGTGTGGTCAATAACAAGGCCGCCCACCTCGATTTCACTCCCGTGCTGTTCGGGCTTGCTGCGGCGCAGTACAGCCTTGACCCGGGAAACTAATTCTCGAGGCGAAAAAGGTTTGGTGACATAGTCATCGACTTCTCCCTTGTCCAGTCCATGCACGCGGTCGGCTTCATCCGCTTTGGCGCTGACCATGATTATCGGGATGCTTCTGGTTTTGGTGTTCTGTTTCAGTTGCTGAGCCAGTTCCAGCCCGGAACGGCCGGGTAGCATCCAGTCCAGCAGGATCAGGTCAGGTGCTTCGGAGAATATTAATCTTCTTGCTTCGTCCGCATGGCCGGCTTCCAGGGCTTGGAAACCCGCGCCCTCCAGGGCGAAGCGCATTACTTCCCGGATATCGGGTTCATCGTCGACTATCAATACCGTTGTGGCAGGCATAAACACGATCCGTAGGTGGCAGGTATAGCAGGATATATGGTAGTAATTATATGTTACAAAGGCGTGTCAGAACTTCTTATTCCGCACATCGGATATCGATGATGCGTTAACTAAGTCTGTCGAAAAGAATGATACATGCCACACCCTGACCAGCCACGGATTCTAGGATGATCGACTACAGGCTTTTTTACAAGGATATTGCTTGTGGTCCGCTGGAGGATTGGTCTCGGCAGTTGCCTGGATGTGTAGACGCCGCAATGAATCCCGGAAATCATGGTGAATTGACCCGGTGGCTGAGCCTGCTTGACCGGATACCATTGCCCACCCGGTCCGGGAAGCTGCATCTGGATCAGGATTGCATCACCCTGGAAGACCATGCAACAGAAGTCGAACAGGCGGAACTTCGTGAGTTGCTGCAGGGGCTGCATCCCTGGCGCAAGGGGCCCTTTTGTCTACGGGGGGTGCGGATCGATGCGGAGTGGCGCTCCAATCTCAAATGGGACCGGGTCAAGGACGCCATTGCCCCTTTGTCCGGGCGGCTGGTGCTTGACGTGGGGTGCGGCAATGGCTACTACGCCCTGCGCATGCTGGGGGCGGGCGCAAAACGGGTTATCGGTATCGACCCCTCGCTTCGACTGGTGTGTCAGTTCGAGGCGGTGCGCCGTTTAATCGGTGAACAGGCGGTCCATGTCCTGCCTCTGGCCCTGGAGGATATTCCAGAGCTTCCCGGGGCCTTTGATACGGTGTTTTCCATGGGCGTGCTGTATCACCGGCGTTCGCCATTCGCTCACCTGTTACGCCTGCGCGATTGCCTGCGCAGCGGCGGTGAACTGGTGTTGGAGACCCTGGTGATCGACGGCGGCGAGGGTAGGGTGCTGGTGCCCGAAGCGCGTTATGCACAGATGCGCAATGTCTGGTTCATTCCGTCGCCGGCAACCCTGGAGTCCTGGTTGCGGCGCTGTGGTTTTCAGCAGGTGCGTACGGTGGATGTAACACCCACCACCCATAATGAACAACGCGCCACAGCATGGATGCGTTTTCATTCCCTCGCCGATTTTCTGGATCAAGCGGACCCGGGACGGACGGTGGAGGGGCTGCCGGCGCCGGTTCGGGCAATTGTTTTGGCTAACAACCCTGCCGGATAAAAAAATCCGCAGGTGTCGCCCTTGCAGCACATGGAGCACTGTCTGCACCAATGGGTGGCATTCCTCGTCGTGCCTGTGTTCGCCTTCGCCAATGCCGGCGTATCTCTCTCCGGCCTCACCCTGGAAACCCTGCTGGAGCCGGTTCCCCTGGACATCTCGGCGGACCGCCTGGGTATACTGCTGGGGTCCGGCCTGTCGGCCTTCGCGGGATATTTCATCCTGAGGTTCTTCAAACCCGCAGCCGAGACACGGCCCGGGGGGCTGAGCGTTCCCAGGAACTGGAAAGAGTCCGCCATCACTTGCTGACGCTATTGATCCCGGCAGGGGCCGGCACCAAGCTCCGGTCTGTTGACCCAGGGCAACTTGCATGCCCTGGGCAACCCTATAATTATTAATGCTGATACTGCATTGGCAAAGCGATGGGTCGGACCCTGGACGAGCACCGCCTGTCATGGGCGGGCAGGTGTTGCGGCCTTGCGGCTCTTCTGGATCAAAGGAGTAATCACCGTGCTGAAAACCGTAGGAAAGACTGCATTATGCGCAACGATTCTGAGTATGTGGTTCGGGGCAGTGGCCCATGCGGAAATGACTCACCTGGGTAAGTTTTGCCTGGAAGCCGTGACCAGCCACTCCAGCAGTGGGGTCGTCAAGCGTTATATGGAGCTGAATATCATTGAATACGATCCCGGCTCCTGGTCCATCAGCGGATGGGTGGACGCGCTACGCGACGCCTCTGACCGCTTCCTGGTGACGGGAACCGCGAGACTTCAGGGCGGGCTCCTGGAGGCGGGCCTGGTGGGCGGCGCCGCAGATGTGCGTGTCACACCGTTCCAGGCCCAGGTGAGTCTACTTTCTCCGTCTACATTCATCGGCATCTACAGCGACAGCGAAGCAGATGATCCGTACGGGGCCGATGTGTGGTCGACACGACTCGCCACCTGTCGTTGATGACTGACAGGACACTGCATACCATCCTGCTGCATATGCAGATAACCGGCCCATGCCTTAGGGAGGGCAGGGGCCGGGGCTGACAATCCTCTTATCCCGGCCGATTCTCTAAAGATTTCTAGTTGTTAAACAACCTAAGCTTGTCCTCAGGACTCAGCCCCATTCGTCGTCTCCAAAGCCGCCGATATCCAACTCGTCAGCAGCGGCATCGTCGGCCAGCTCGTTACCACCACCCCAGCTCTCACCTGATGTGTCGGGCTCTTGTGTCCAGCCGCCGCTGCCCCCCGCCACCGCATCTTGGCTGGAGCCCGAATCGGACCCCCAGCCACCGCTGCTCGCGGCGGGCTCTGCGGCCTGCTCGGCTCCGGTCTCCGATGAACCGGCAAGCCCCTGGCCATCCGCAGCCGTCGACTCGTCGCCGAACAAGCCCTGCAAGCCATTGAAAAGCATATGCCCGCCGGCCACGCCGACCGCCATGGCGGCTGCGCTGCGCATAAAGTCCCCCATGCCGCTGCCGCCGTTGGCTGTAGTTGAGGCTGTGTTCGACTGCCGATTCCGCGCGGCAACGGGCCGAGACGCCGGCGTTCCAGGGGCCGCGGCCCCGGGGGATTTTCCGGTCGTCGATCCACCGAACAATCCACCGAGAAAGCTCCCCCCGCCAGTCGGTGGGGCAGCTTCCCTCTGCTGCCGGGCAAGGGCCAGCTCCTGCTCTAAGGCTGTAATCCGCTCCTGCGACTGCTGCAGACCGTATTCCTGCACGATCACTGCCTGTGTGAGCAAATAAACGGCATCGGCCTGGCTGGCCACCTGATCGCTAATCCATTGGTCCGCTTCGGGGTCCTTGGTCTGCGGGCCAGCCTGCCGCAAGCGGTTGGCCACCTTGGAGATCAGATCGCGTTCTTGAGGTGTCATGTTTGTTCCCGTGTCTCTGAAATGGAGGCTAGCTTACTGTGATTCTGGACAAGATTCATTATCGGCATCGCCCAGGTATTGGATATTGTACATAGGTACGATTAGGCACCTGATCATGGTGTCTGGACCTTGCGGGCGCGGCGCCATCTTAGCCTCAGAGTCCCCAGCAGGGCGAGCAGGCCGCCTGGGTCAAGGATACGCCCGGCGGGGTTGATCACCGAATCGTCGTCGCCCAGCGCCCCGTCGGTGATGATAAAGCAGACGTTGGGCATCCCGACCAACTGGGGATGATGCTATTGCGTAGCGCTGGGCTGATGTGTCCCTTTCCATGTCATTGGCCCTTTGCGGGATATCCCGTCATTTCCAGATAGCCGCGCCCGATGACGGCGGGTCGATCCTGTTCACGCACTTCCACGGCCCCCTCCCAGTAACGTACGCTGAGATCCATCAATTGGTCCGGAATGGCCGCCCGCACGGTGAGGGTGCGCTGCAAGGGGACTATGTGTATGCGCCAGGCAATGGGGTAACGGTGCCCGTCCCCGTCCTGCCACCAGTGCAGCGGCGTCAGCCTGGTATTCTCCGGTCGCAAGTCGATGTGCAGGCCTCCGGCCGATTGCAGGGAGCCCCGGCTGTGCCTGTCGGTGTCGCCGTTTTTCAGCCGCAGGCGGTAGTACATGAGGTCGGTTCCGTCCTCCAACTGCAGGGAGAACCAGTCCCAGCCCGCCTGTTCCGGCCCCAGGGCGGAGGTGCTCCACTCCCGGTCCAGCCAGCTCAGGCCCTGCAGCTCGTGTGTCTTCCCCGCCAGTTGCAGACTGCCCCGGGTCTCCAGGCGGGGGATGGAGTAGTAGTAGGAGGCGTTGCCTGATTCACTGCTTTTGGCGCTGAGACCGGCGTCTCCCTGCAGGACGGGCGGGCGGATTTCACGCAGGCTGAAATCGAGGCGGAAGTCGGGGGTGCCGATGTCGATGCGCCAGAGGTCCCGATCCAGGTCGTGTTCGATGCGCCAGTCTTCCACCCATATCCCGCGTCCATCGCCGAGGGCGCCCGCCAGCCCGAGGGCGTCGCGGGTGAAGCGTTCGTGGGCCAGGTGCTGTGCGGCATCCAGGTCGCTGACGGCCACATGGGCCATCCACAGTCCCTGCATGGCCCAGGCGGATGGCCGCTCGCTCCGTTTCGCCCGCAGCCCGATGCGGAAGAAGGTGACCTGATAGCCGAAGCGACGGCCTTCTGTGTCTTTCAGATTGCCGGTGAAATACCACCACTCATGCTGGTAGCCGGGATGCGGTCCATGGTCCTTGGGAAAAGTGAATTCACGGGGATGCAGTGCCTGTGTGAAGCCCTGGTCGGAACCGGACATGGCCCGGGAGACGGACAGGCCCTCTTCCGGGGCCGATTCAGGCGACGGGTCGCCGCAGGCCTGCAGTAACAGCGCCAGGGCGCTGACAAGCACGGTTTGAAGTCGGCGCATGCGGCGGGTGCTCATCTCACTCCTCCCGCAGGGCGTCGGCCGGCTGGGTGACGGACACCCGCCAGGCCGGGTAGGCACCGGCCAGCAACGCGGAAAGCAGGGCCAGCCCCAGTGCCTGCAACAGCACGCCGGGGGGCAGGATGGACGGCATGGTCCAGCCGAAGGAGCGCAGGTTGATGACGTGGATCAGGACGTCCGACATCAGCCAGCCCAGGGGCAGGGCGAGCAGCCCGGCGATCAGGCCCATGAGTGTGCTCTGCAGGGTCACCAGGGCGGTCATCTGGGCGGGGGTGGCGCCGCTGGCGCGCAGGATGGCGTGTTCCCTGGCCCGCTCCAGGTGCAGCGCGAGCAGGGCGCTGAGGATACCGATGAAGGCGACGCCGATGGCCAGCAGGCGCAGCACCCGGGTGACGGCGAAGGTGCGGTCGAACACGGCCATGGAATGCTCGCGTATCTCCCGCGTGGGGCGGATGCGCAGGTTCGGATCCAGCGGGAGCAGGGCGGCGCGCAGGGCGGCCAGAACGGATTCCATCGGCTGCCCATCCCTCAGCCCTATACCCAGGGCCGACAGCCCCTGATCGTCCCACAGCCGGGCGTACTCGGTTTGCTCTATCACCAGCATGCCCCGATCACTGCCGTAGTCGTAAAATATCCCGCCCACCGGAAAGCTGCGCCAGCCGCGGGCGGTGAACAGACGCACGGCATCTCCCACGGAGACGCCGTGGTGGTAGGCGTAGGGTTCGGACACCAGCACCAGGTCGCCGGCGTCGAAACGGGGCCAGACATGCTCCAGGGGGCTGCCTTTGA
>RRYU01005105.1_pt1 | contig 16012 bp, 13 predicted proteins | sample 2162651 | NCBI WGS metagenome assembly RRYU01 (sample SAMN10267283, study PRJNA491782) | microbial mat metagenome | isolation source: biomat in the production well | place: Japan: Minami-Kanto gas field, natural gas well KTG3 | collected 2017-06 | reverse complement strand
AGTCTCTGCACTTTTATATCTCCCAAGCTATAGTGCTATCTCAGGATATGCAATAACACCATCAGAGCTACGCATGCTCCCGACTTTTTGTGGGCCTAATCCAAAAAACAAGCCCAACATACACGCTCATCACTATTGTCACGGGATAAAGTTTCTGAATCGAGCAAATCGCATGTTTGATAACAAGCAGGGCAAAATTAACAACCTGACCTCTGCCTTGAACGAGTTTAACTACATGCAAGAACACTCTGCACCAGGCGATCCTATCTTAGCCAGCACAAGCCTGTATAAAGCCGAAGTTTTGGAAAAACTCGGTAAAACACAAGAAGCATTCCTTGAGTACAAAAAGGCCATCAGGCTAAGAAATAACAACTACCCGCGAGCATACATGAAGCTCTCAGACTATTTCCTAAAAATCGGCATGAAAGATGAAGCACTAAAAACAGTCCAGGATGGACTAAAATACTCTAAGAAATCCAAGGGACTTAAACGACGTCTTAAAAAGCTAGAAGGAGATTCCACAACCAAGACAAAATAAATTGGGCAGTAATGCCATACTGTACACACAACCAGGTAATTAATATTTTGCACAATGTTAGATTGAATTTACTATGCAGCTAGAAGAATAAAATGCGTGATATCGTAGTTCTAATATTTGTTGCCCTCTGCATCCTGGCGATCTTCAAAAAAAGCTGGTACGGCGTTCTGTCTCTGGCAGTATTCAGTTATCTAAATCCACACGCCTATGCCTGGGGATTTGCCAGAACACTTCCGGCATATCAAGTCCTGTTTCTCATTGTTTTAGCAGTAACTATATTTACCAAAGACAAGCAACCAATACCCAAAGACTGGCGCATTCCCACATTTATATTACTCTGGATTTACTTTTTTATTACAACAACACAGGCATACATCCAGCTGCTCGCCTGGGAAAAACTTTGGTTTGTAACAAAAATCTACCTGCCATTCTTCTTTACATTGGTGCTAATTAATACTCGCCACAAACTGTTTTGCCTAATTGCTACAATAGCAACTTCATTCGGAGTGGTTGCAACAAAAGGTGGAATCTTTGCAGTTACGCATGGATTTTCATTTCGGGTATATGGGCCTCCCGCCACTCAGTTTGAGGAGAATAATGCCTTTGCTGTTGCAACCCTGATGTGCGTCCCACTTCTTGTACTTTGCTACCGTGAATTATCAAACAAATTCCTCAAGTATTTGATCGCCTTTTCTATCCCACTCTGTATTTCTAGCGCTCTTTCATCCTGGTCTCGTGGAGCCTTACTCTCACTTGGAGTGTTGACGCTCATAATGATATGGCACAGTAAACGCAAGTATCTACTGATTCCTGTAATATTTATTGGTGCCGGTTTGGCCACCCAACTCCTGCCTGACGAGTGGTTTGGACGCATGCAAACCATAGAAACATATCAGGAAGATGGTTCAGCCATGGGCCGAATAGAAGTCTGGATAGACGGCTTTGAGCACACACTACAACATCCGTTTATTGGCGCAGGTTTTGAAGGCTGGCGCAGTGTAACTCAACGCGACTGGCATAACTCTTTTGTAGAGATGTTCTCGGAACATGGGTTTATAGCTTTTGGGATATGGCTATCCCTGATATTCGGAACCCTAATGAGCCTAACAAGGCTTCCAAAGCAAACTCGCGATAAACCTGGAATGGAGTGGGTTGCAAATTACTGCCATATGATCAGAGCCTCGCTTCTAGTGTACATGGCTGGCACCATGTTCCTTGGGCTTGCCTATTGGGATATTCTTTACCATCTGATATTCATATCTGTGCTTATCAAACAATTTGCCCTAAAGGAGTTGGCAGAAAAACAAGTGCCAGTTGGGAACAGACACATATCACCAAGCAGGAGACCAAAACTAACCAGCCATGGTGTTACAAGTCATGTTCAACGAACCTGAATATAATTTACTCATTTACAACAAATCGATCTAAAGGAACCTGATGGCGAGTATATGCGGTTGGTGTGGGACAGGCTCAAAACTTGATAGCCCCCGCCAAGCTATGAACTTGATGTTTAGAGGCAGTGGAACAGCCACTGGCTCCTCACAAGATATTGTTTTAACAGAAAGCTGTAGTCTTACGATACACCAAGATATTTATAAAACAGACTTTTGCAAAAAAGGGCACATCCAGACAGCTGTCATAGGATCTCCCACTTGGTCCAACTCCGCCCTTGCCAACCTCGCCAGCACCGATGGAATTTCGGCCTCTATTATGCAGGCCTATCAAACCATGGGGACCGATCTTCTCAAGGATCTACATGGTCCTTTTGCCCTTGCTATTCTCGAAGGCAAAAATGCCCTGATTGCTATCGACCGAATAGGTGTGCACTGCATGAGTTACGCCGTCCAGAATGACGTCTTTGTCTTTTCCACCTCAAGCAATAGTGTCGCCTCTCACCCTCTTATAGACAGCGCCATTGACCCACAAGGAATCTTTAATTATTTCTATTTCTACGATATACCAAGCCCGGGAACCATTCATAGCAATATTGAAAAACTACTCCCTGCACAATATGTACAGTTTATCGATGGACGTATAAAGAAAGATTTTTACTGGCATCTAAAATACAATGACTCCAACCAAGCTTCGTTCCAGCAGAATAAAACGAAACTGGATGAACTGCTACACGTATCAATTAAATCCGCAGCCCAGGACGGCCCTACCGCAACATTTCTCAGCGGAGGAATAGACAGTTCAACTGTCACCGGCATACTGGCCAATATCTCTTCAAAAAAGATAGATGCATACACCATTGGTTTTGGTGTAGAAGGTTTTGATGAGATGGAGTATGCGCGGCTAGCGGCAAGTCACTTTGGTGTAAATATAAACGAGTACTACATACAGCCGGAAGATATCCTGGAGGCAATACCTCTTATTGCGCAAGCCTATGATGAACCGTTCGCCAACGAGTCGGCCGTCCCCGCATATTTCTGCGCAAAAAAAGCCGCCGCCGACGGCATCAAGATTATGCTTGGTGGTGACGGTGGTGACGAGATCTTTGGCGGCAATGAAAGATATGCCAAACAGATGGTGTTCGAACACTACAAAAAACTTCCTGGATTTATGCGTAAAAGCTTGATTGAGCCAATCGCCTTTGGCCTCCCCGGTGGGGAATCCATCATGCCGCTACGTAAACTGAAAAGCTATATCCGCCAGGCTAACGTCCCTCTACCAAAACGTCTTGAGGCCTATAACTTCATCCTACGCCAGCCTCTGGATACTATTTTCACAAAAAACATACTCTCATCAATCGATCCTGACATGCCAGAATCCATGTTAGATGACGCTTATTTTAGGACGGGCTCTAGCCACCCGATAAATCGTATGCTGCATATGGATATGAAGTTCACCCTTGCAGATAACGATCTGCGCAAGGTATCAAGGATGTGCGAAGCGGCTGGGGTCGAAGTGCGCTACCCTCTACTCAATGAGCAACTTGTTGAATTCTCCGGACAGATACCGGCCAGCTACAAGGTAAAGAGACATCACCTGCGTTGGTTCTTCAAACAGGCAATGAAAGGTTTTCTACCAAAAAAGATTATCCATAAGAGTAAGCATGGATTTGGTCTACCGTTTGGCATGTGGGCTCTATCTCATCCAGACCTGCGGAATTTCGTAAACGAATCACTGGATCGATTTCAAGATAGAAATTATCTACAGCCGGACTATATCCGTAATATAAGGAAACTGCATGCCGAAGAACATCCAACCTACTACGGCAAAATGATCTGGCTTATGCTTATACTGAATCAGTGGCTTGAGGCGCATAGTGACACAAGGCATGAGTAATTAGTGGCCTTGCATAAGATAGTAAAATCACCCTATTTATATAATTAGAGCACGGTGCAAAATCAAACTATATGTCAGAAACTCAACAACAAATATTAATTACTCTGGCCATGTGTACCCATAATCATGCCGACCGGTTAAAGCGCACGCTTGAAGACATCAGACAACTTGAGCCGCCAATCAATCCTTGGGAAATACTCATCATTGATAATGCCAGCACTGATGAAACACCTAAGCTGCTCGCGGCTAGCAACTGGCATCCTCCAGGTATATCCGTACGCATCATTCAAGAACCAAGGTTGGGCATATCCTATGCACGCAACTGCGCATCACAAAACGCAAAAGGTAAATATGTTTTGTATGTGGATGACGATGAAACTCCGAATCCAAAATGGATAAGAGCCCATGAGCAGAATATACTTACACACGAGCCTGACGCACTGGCGGGACCGATACATGTACTATTCGAACATGGAGAACGTCCATCCTGGCTGCAAGATGAACTACTCGGTTTCCTGGGCAATCTTGACTATGGTGACGACCAGTGGCTAACCGATCCCGCCACCCATTGCTACACCGGTAACCTCGCGGTAAAAAATAAAATCTTTGCTAAGATCGGTGGTTTTGATACCGATCTTGGTCGCAGAGGTCAAGTCAACACTGGAGGGGAAGATACAGAATTTTACCGCCGCCTTATCGCCCACGGCTGCAAAGTACGCTGGGTAGCTGATGCAATAATCAACCATCGCATTCACACTGACAAACTACGTCGCCGTTACTTTCTGGAGTTACACTACCATCAGGGCATGGCCGAGGGCAGTCGATGTCGCGGCAATGGATCGCGGATACCACCAAAACATCTGTTTGGTCAGTTAGCAAGATCTATTAAGAATGCATTACAACAGCGCTTTTCCCTAGGGAAAGATCACTCTCTCCGCCTAGAGATGAATACTATCTATTTTCTTGGTTATATCAGAGGATGGACAACCAAGTGACAACACGAGTGCAGACAATCTGGCCCCCTCCCCCAAAGGAAGTTTCAAACGAAACCGTTCTGATGCGCCTCTCCAGTTTAATCACATATACCCAAGGATCTGGTTAGCATCATGGGCGAACACTCTACCCTTAGCGTACTAATTTGCAGCCATGACCGAAAGGAATTATTGCTACGCACTCTTAGGTATCTGAACGCCGCAAAGCGTCCAGCTGATTGGCAGGTTAAGATTCACGTAGTAGCCAATGCCTGCAACGACAATACCTTGGAGGCCCTGGAAAAGTTTAATAGCCAGAACCAGAAGGATGGATTACCACTAACCTGCTCAGAACAGCCCATAGCAGGTAAGTCTCATGCACTGAATAATGCTATTCCTATGATCAACTCAGAATTGCTTGCATTCGTAGACGATGATCATCGAGTTGATTCCAGCTACCTGGTCAACATATGCGCTGCGGCAGAAAAATATTCAGAGGCCCAACTATTGTGTGGCCGCATCCTGCCAGATTGGGATGGCTCTGAACCGGACTGGACCCACAATGCCGGGCCATATCATATCTACCCTCTACCCATTCCGCATTTTGATCAGGGAAACAAATCCAAGAACCTAACTCCAGATATCGCAATCCCGGGCGGCGGCAATCTCATTATGCGAACAGAGCTATTTAAACAGGTCGGATCCTTTTCCACAGAACTCGGACCAACCGGACACAACCTAGAGGGATCAGAGGACCTTGATTGGATTCTGCGAGCACTAAAACTGGGGGCCAAACTGCAATATATACCGGACGTGATACAGTACCATTATGTGGATTTAAAAAGACTCAGGCTCTCCTACTTAATAACAAAAGCATACAAACGTACAGCATCTACTGCGGGTTTGAATGGCGTAACAAACGCTAAACACATACCACTTTTTCATTATCGCAAAGTAATTGAATATCTATTTTTTGCATTAACCACATTAGACGCTAATAGAAGGCGCTTTTTTCTGGTCAGGACCGCAGCGGCGCTAGGGGAGATAAAAGGTCTGAGACAAAGTATAAATTCTGGAAAAATATAATTCGTCCAATGCCAAAGCTAAGAAACATACACAAGATTCTTGACCCCGAGATCCGGGCTAAAAACCTACGCGCTATTAGTTTCTATCTACGCGGGAAATACTGGGATCTGCAACGACCATCCGCTCCCGACCCAATATTCATAGTTGGTTGTTCCAGATCTGGAACAACCGTCAGCTATGAGACATTTGCCAGATCATCCACACTGCTATCCATAGGACATGAAATCCCGGAGTTCTGGGATAACCTCTATGGCCCAAAACATAATGGATGGGAGTCTGAGGCCGCAACAGAGAAAGACGCTCGCCCAGAGCATCGAGACGCCGCAATGCGTCACTTCTACCAACGTATCGGGCTGGGACGCGTGTTAGACAAAACCTGCATCAACGTCATGCGCCTGCCATATCTTTACCGCCTGTTCCCAGATGCCAGATTTGTATTCATTCAGCGTGATGGTCGTGACAATATCAGCTCCATGATGGATGGATGGCGTCATGGAGGACACTTCGCTCTCTCTCAGTTTCTAGGACCATTTCCCGATGAGGTTGCAATCAACGACGGGGAGTTTCGGGACTGGTCATTTTTCCTGGCACCTGGTTGGCGTGACTATAACCATGCAAGCCTGGAAGAGGTGTGCGCCTTCCAATGGATAAGCGCCAATCGCTTGGCCCTAGATTCAAAAAAGGTCATACCTGAACGACAGTGGATACAACTACGTTACGAGGATATCTTCACACGCCCGGTCGAGATGTTTGAGCAGGCCTTCTCCCAATTGGAAATTCCATTTGAAGATGCAGTGAAAGAACGTTGCGCCAGTCTTGGTTCACGTCCCACCAGCATAGTCAACGGCATGCCCAAACAACAGAAATGGAAGAGCCAGAACCCGGATGCAATTCCGCGCATTCTAGAACAGATAACGCCCATGATGCTGGAATTAGGTTATGACCCAAATGACTGATAAACCACTAGTAAGCGTAATCGTCCCGACGTACAACGCAGCCTGGTGCATAGGCACAGCCCTGGACAGTGTACTTGCCCAGAGCCTCACTGAGCTTGAGATCATAGTAATAAACGATGGCAGCACAGACGAAACAGATCAGATACTCGCATCCTATGGTGACTCGATAAGGGTTATTACTCAGAAAAATGGCGGCATGTCAAACGCCCGCAATAACGGAATACGATCTGCCAGAGGAGACTATATTGCGTTTCTAGATGCTGATGACTGGTGGCTACCGGAAAAACTGGAAGCCCAGATAAAGCTAATGCGGGAACAACCGGAGCTGGGTTTTTGCTCTACCGCCGCTCGAGTACAAAACACAGAGGGCGAACTGATCACCGTTTGGTACTGCCCACCTCTAGACGGCAACATACTAAAAACATTGTTCTCCCATAATGCCGCCGTTGCCGGAGGCTGCTCTGCAGTAATGGTTCGCAAAAGGCTGTTAGATCAAACCGGCCTGTTTGATGAGAATCTTAAAGGATTTGAAGACCCGGACCTATGGATAAGGCTCGCAGCTGTATCCAACTATGCATGCATCAACAAACCACTCGCCACAATTCTAAGACGGGAAAATAGTGTAAGCGATAATCTACAAACAATGCGAGATTCCGCACTGCAATCCATCATCAAAAACCGTAGCCTTCTACCAAAAGAGTTACAGGGATCATTCTGGCGCTATTGTCTCTCCGGTGTATATACCGACTATGCGAAGGGTGCTTATCGTTCTGGCAACCGAAATGCAGCCCTGGCGGATACATTCAGAGCCCTTATGCTTGCGCCAGTAAGTCGCGGCCACTTATGCCTTGCACTATTGAAAGATATGGCATTGGGCAACCAACTGTAGGGCAGAGGAACAGAATATGGATAAACAACAAAAACTCCTGGTGATAACTGAATTATTCCTTCCTACAAAAGGCGGGTCTGCGATCTGGTTTGATGAGGTTTACCGTCGCATCGGAGGTAAGGAAATCCACATAGTAACTGCCGATGTGGATGGTGCCACAGAGCATGACGTCACCCACCCAAACAGCATTCACAGAATATCGTTTATGCGTCACTGGTGGCTAAAACCGGAATCACTAGCGACCTACCTCAAGTTGCTGTTTAAAAGTCTGGTTATTACACTACTGCATCGACCAAGCGAGATTCACGCTGGCCGTGTACTTCCAGAGGGATTAATTGGTTGGCTGGTTGCCCGCCTTACCAGAAGACAAATAACAATCTATGCGCACGGAGAAGAGATCACAGGCTGGATGGAGCCGATGAAACACCGCATCAAATGTTTTAGCTACAGACACGCTGATCATATTATTGCCAATAGTGATTTCACCTATAACGAGTTACTAAAGATAGGAGTTGATAAAAACAACATCACCCTGATTTCGCCCGGCGTAGATATAGATCGTTTCAAACCAAATCTCAAAACAGATGACCTCCTCAGTTCAATAAGCCTGTCCAACGACTCCAAACTAATTCTATCGGTTGGCAGACTAAGCAGACGCAAGGGCTTCGACCAGCTTCTGCATGCAGTTGCTGAACTTAAAACCCAAGGAATTGAGGTAGATTATGCACTGATAGGAATTGGCGAAGATGATGCATATCTGAAACAGATAGCGACTGATCTGAACATCCTTTCACAAATCCATTTTCTAGGCCATGTATCACCAGAAGACCTGCCGCGCTGGTACAACGCCTGCACCATCTTTGCCATGCCAAATCGTGAAATCAATGGAGACACCGAAGGCTTTGGGATGGTGTTCATTGAAGCGGCTGCCTGTCGCAAACCTGTGATTGCAGGCGTTGCCGGCGGCACAGGATCTGCCGTAATCAATGGCGAAACCGGTCTACGTGTAGACGGAGAATCAGTAACCGAGATAACCAGCGCAATAACACAACTGTTGACCGACACAGACAGATACACACAAATGTCTGACCGGGCCTATGCCAGGGCAACAAATGAGTTCAGCTGGGATGCAGTGGCGAGAAAGACGCTAGCAATCTCTGATCAGGATTAACTGCAAAAACAGATCTAACAAAAATTGTATTATTTTTTGCATATATCTCAACCTCAATAATCGCAACTCAAACCTAAAACATGCCTTTGCCTGATGCAGTCAATATGTTTGATTTTTGCATCATCATGCCATCTCTCCTCCCGATTGAGATGGAGACAAAACTAGTACGAAACGCCCGAGAAGATGCAGCGTAAACAGTAGGCCAGTCAACTGCGCTAACTTAGCAAATCGAGGCAGCTCATCCAGTCTGAATATCCATGGCCTTATACGGTGAATAGTTTTCTGTTCGATCAACTCATCATCTCTCTCTGATATCGATTGCCCCAACTCTAACGTACTAATGTTTCTCAGATTGGGAAATAACATTACAGCTCTGCCCAACAGACTATCTAATGCCTGAAAAGATTTTTCTGAGCTCTTTCCCAGAAAGTTTGAACGATGGGTTTCCAGCAAGCATGGACGACCCTGTCTGGTTTTACTTTGCAGGGCGCTCAAAGCATGTTCAGCATCATGGCCTTTCTCTGGTTCAAAGTAATCATTGCGAACCAGATAGATGACGCCTTTACCCCAATCACCATTTCTGATTTCGAGACCAGAGCCAGATGGCGCTCCCTCCCGATCCCGGCTGCTGTAGCGGCGACCAGGTGTAACTAAAAATTCAACACCCTGCCGCGCCCAGGCCGATTCAACTGTATCATTCCATACAAAGGTGGGAGGCACTGCGACCTTTGCAGGTTGTTTTAATATATTGGCATATAGAGTTGTCTCTTCATTCACAGCGGATTCGATCGCCGTGGCAGTTAGAGGAACAGAAGGGAGCTTGCCCGCATCTACCCAACGGCTCTGGAGATGAGATGGTAGTTTCTCTGTGGTTTGAGGCTCGGTCTGCCTCAACCATTTCTGCACATCGACATCATCACATTGCATCAGCGTCGATGGCCAGTAGTGTTCCATTCCATGTAGTTGCGGAAAGAATACATCTCCGTCAATTCCGTCCTGCAAAGCTTGCAGGATCGGCGCAAAAGTCTGGTCATCCAGAGTTGCTCTGTTGTATACACCGGTAGAGCGGATTACCTCTCCATTCGGCAGCGCCAGAATAACCGCGATAGTCATGATCGGATGATTCCCCATACCGTCAAAGTGACTACAAAGAATGCTGCTTAATCTTGTCAAAGCCGAGGCTTGGGATAATGGACCAGCTCCCCAATCGTCGCTTTCTATGATCATCACTGGATATTTGAGTACCGGCTCACGCCACAATGCAAGAAGATCGCGGGCGAAAAAAAGCAGTATCGAAGTGATACATAAGAACCATGCAAATATTAGGTATATCAGAAATTCCATGAACACCAGGTTATCGTAATATTGGTTTTATACACTAACCTTACTCACAACATAGCGGAACTTACCAGACCTCTCCTTCTCTATTGCATAGGCATATTCAATAGCAATCTGAACACCCTGCCCCAATCGTTTTTTAAACTCAGTTTGAATTATTTTTTCGTCATCTTTATTGTAGGCTTCATCTTTAACGATCGTAACTAAGATATTATCTATGTCTTCCTGAGTTATCTTAAACTCCCTAACTCCGGCCAGATCCCTAAGTACATAGATCAATGCTAGTCCGTGTAAAACGGTTCCATCCTGTGCAACTACAAAGTCGGTTGCTCTACCCTGAATCTCTTGCAGCATCGGAAGACCTCTTCCACATTTGCATTGCTCATCGCTTATGACACCCACATCTCCAGTACGGTATCGAATAAACGGAAACTCTTTGGTCGCCAGATGGGTTATTACTATCTCGCCGGCCTCACCATTGTTTACCCTCTTGCCGTCTCTATCTATTATCTCAACAATAATGTCTTCTGCTGTGATGTGCATACCACCTTCAGGACATTGATGGGCTATAAAACCAGCATCCCTCCCGCCGTAACCATTCGCAACAGAACAACCAAACACCTCTTGTATCTTTTCTCTTTGATGCTGATAAAGTCTTTCGGAGGTAACAAAGGCAACCTTAATACCAAATTCATTCATCTCAATGCCCTGTTCTTGCGCCCGTGTCGCAATATGCGCGATAGCAGACGGATAACCAAACAACATCGTGGGGCGTACAGAGCGAATTTCTCGAATGAAGCCATCGACCCGCTCTGTCGACATCTCAAACGCTGGTAAAAGTCTGGTACGTAAAATCTTATCCCTGATATACCTGACCCGGTCTTGGGCACCCAACTCAATTGGTGAACCCCAAACCACTATCTCAGGATCTCCAATGTCTACATTCCACCATCGGGTTGCTCGCCATTTTGCAGCCACATCGTGGCTGACACGCTTCTTACCTATGTAAAAGATTAATGGCTCACCACTTGAACCGCCGGTATTGAATCTTGCCAGGTCTTTGGAATTTTCTGCCTTTAGCCGATCAGTATTTGCACGGATAACCGCCTTGTCTGTTAAAGGCAGCTTTTCAAGATCATTCAGAGATGAGAGGTCTGCAGGAGAGAAACCGATTCGATCGAAAAGCTCTCTGCAGTACGGGACAGACTTACCTACATCGATTAGAAATTCTCTCAATCTGTCTGTTTGTAACTTAGATAGTTTTTCTCTGGATAACCACTGCGTCTGTTCCATATCTTTTAGAACAGCTACTGAGACATGCCCTTTCATCTTCTCATGCAAGGGAAATATAGATTTGGAAACAATTTTTGTGTATACACTCATAGGCCAAGAATGATCACCATCATTTTCTGAATTGTTTACTAGCAATGGGTTGATGCTTGCTATCTAACCAGGCCTGGCTGCACGGCTTTCTATTGCTGTAAGCTGCGCATACTTATCAAGCCATTTTTGTTTAACCGCAGACCAAGTATAAGACATCACCTCATTTTTACCGTTTTCCACCAGTTCATTAAACAGAGTGCTATCTTTAAGAAGCCTATCTACCTGGGTGGCCATGCCTTCAGCATCACCTACTTTTACCATCAGTGCGGTTTTTCCATCCTTTACAATGAATGGAATACCTCCAACATCTGTAGTAACTACGGGGATGCCACAGGCCAGGGACTCTAGTATCGAATTGGGCATATTATCTACCGTTGTCGGGTTCAGCATGATATCTGTATTCTGATACAAATCGGCTATATCTTCTGGTGATAGCTTGCCAGTAAATGTTACTGCGCCTTCCAAACCTAGTTGATTGACCAATTCCTGCAATTCAATTCTCTGCGGACCATCGCCCGCAATGGATAGCCTAAGCCCAGATACTGTTTTGGATAAAATGGAGACAGCATGTATCGCTGTTTGAATGTCATAGATTGATTCAAGGTTGCGGGTCACTACCAAATGCGGCTCGAGTTGATATCTTTCTTGTCTCTCAGGGCATGGTTTAAACCTCTCCATATCTATTATGTTTGGAATAACCTCAGTGCAGAATCCATGTTCCCCAAACACCTTTTGCAGGAATCCGGACGGAACTACAATAGCATCTGCCCTGTTCATGGCAGGTCTAACCCATCTTATTGAGTTAGCAAAGTAACTACGGGCTTCACCTCCACGATAGTTAATAATGACTGGAGTTTTTCTAAACCATGCAATCCATACTGCAGGCGCGGTAAACAACTGCCATGACCATCCGGAGTTAGCAAAAATGTGAAATAGATCTACCTGGCCAGCCACTCGCCATAGATTCAGCAGATATGGGATTATTCTGAAGAAAGCCCTTAGTACTTTTATCTTGCCTATAAATTCCGGTGCATAAGAGGCGTTGGTCTGAACCTGTATAACCGAAACTCCCTCTGACTCGAGTAATTTATATAATTGGCCGGCCTGATTCGCCATACCCCCATATGGTGGAGGCAATGGAGCAACTAATCCAACGCTTATTCCTGATTCTATCTTTCTCAAGCAACTCCCCAACTACGCTGATGTTGCGGTGGTAATAATCAATACATCGGTTTGTAATACTTATAGTATCCTTTCCTGCCGTTGCTCATTACGGTGTGAATTTGAATACAGACCTTGCATTAGTAATCTTTGCTTAAAGGCCAGACTTTCCCCCAGATAAAAAACTGCGTATAGCGGCTTTAAGAAGTTTGGCCGATGCAGTTTTAGCAAACTCATCTTTAACAGTAGCTTTGGCATCATGAATATAAAACAGCGTCATTGGCCTTCTGGCGCTAGCAAGCAATTTAAGAGATTCCCCTATCTGGTGTTTCAGCGGAAACTGTATATACCTTCCATTGTAAAGCAGTACGTATGCTACAAGTGCCTGCCCATCACTGTTACGCAGAAGATGAACCGGTATCTCCTGCTTGTCATCAAGCATCACTATCCCTTCCGATTTCAGGTTGCTGCCGTGGGAGAGTCCTAGTTCAGGGTGGTGGTAGAGGCGTTTGTGATCATAGGAGCGAGCCACAAATAAGCGAGTTTTATTTCCGCTATCTGTTTGGTAGATTCGTTCTATCCAATCCTCACTATCAAACATATATCTTACCCACTCAGCATTATGCCTGGTGTAGGGCTTTGACGATAAGCCATTTAGAGTAGTGGATATGTTTGCGGTGGACATTCCATCATCAACTTTTGCCTTTATATAACTGTGAATTACAGTTGGCACTAGCGCCAGACTACAGATCAGAATAACCGGTAGAGCATAGCGAGACGAGATCATGACTGCACCTCAGTGGCATCTTGATCATGCCCAAGCCAAAAGATGACAGGAAGTGCTACAACAAATGTCAGCATGCCTGAAATCTCATGTGCTGATGTATTCAACACGTCTAGGCCTATCCAGTGTACAAGCATCGTGAGAATAAAAACCCGCACAATGTTCACACCAATTGCGAGGGGTACAGCAATAATTAACACCAGCGCTCTTCTAGTTGTGTTAGTACAAAAATATGCTGTTAGTATCGCAACTGTGACTGTTGCATACAGAGTGGAAAAGCCACTACATGCATCTGCAACCTGCAATGACCCATTGGGAATCTGTAGCAGAGTGCCAGTGGTAAATACTGGAACCCCAAATATTGGCAGCAACCAGGAGACGGCATCTGTTGCTATAAATCTCAGAGTGAGATGTATCGATTCGGTAAATGCGAGCGGTATCGGCAAAGTGAGAAACAATGCCAAAAGCGGAAACAGAATAACCCTGGTTCGTGCCTTACCTAAAAAAAGTAGAGAAAGCCCAGGCAGTGACAGGATCAACGCCGCAGCTGCTAGGAGTTGCGAATGTATGCCCGCATCAAGAATGAACAGGATCAATGCGGGAATCAGAATAAAAAACCCCAATGGGCTTGAACTTTTAGGTAGATGCCGCAGCTTTTCCAGTTCTTTCCATATCAGATAGACAACGACCAGCGTGATAAGAAAACCATGACCATTATGCCAGACACTCTTGGTCCATCTCTCCAACAGCCATAGCAGAGTTGGCGCGTATAACAGTCCAAGCAGGACCGCCAGCGGCCACAACAACAAGTCTTGCTTAGGATCACTCTCAAGCCTTTGTCTATTATTTCCTTCTACTACTGCCTGATCATCCATCATATTTATTCTGTTCCGTTTACCGCCGAATAAAAATTATGCAATTAACTTCTGATATATCTTTTTATATTTGGCCACACTTACTTGCCAGTTACGTTCCTGTTCAACAAAGGCCCGACCATTGGCCCTCAGTTTACCCCACTGCTCCTTACGTCCTATCATATTGAGTACCGCGTGTACCAATGAGTCAAGACTACCAGCAGCGAACATGCTGCCGTTATAGCCTTCCCTGATCAACTCTTTATGTCCACCAACATCAGAGGCCAAAACCAATTTGCCTTGAGCCATTGCTTCCAACGGCTTTAGCGGAGTAACCAGATCTGTAAGACGCATATTCATGCGCGGATAAACAAAGATATCTACCAGATTATAGTAGTCATCAACCTGATCGTGTGAAACCCTTCCGGTAAATAAAACGACGTCTTGTAACTTCAGTCTGTATACCAGCTTTCGAATCTCTTGCTCCTGAGGCCCGCCACCTACCAACAGCAACCTTGTGTTCGGCTCTTTAGAAAGTATCTCTGGCAATGCCTGCACCAGCAGTATAAGTCCTTCGTAAGCATAGAAAGAACCGATAAACCCAAGGACAGTATTACCGGATAATCCAAGCTTGGACACCAAGTCTTGGTTAGGTGTTCCATTCAGACTGAATCGCTCTATATCCACCGCATTGGGAATGACCGTGATTTTTTCTACTGTAACTCCACGCGATGCAATATCATTCTTCAACCCTTCGCATATCGTAGTAACAGCATCTGCCTTCCGAAATACGTGAGTCTCCAAGGCACGGGTCAATCTATACCGAATACCATCTTCAACGCTGGTGCCGTGATCTACAGCAGCGTCTTCCCAAAAGGCGCGGCACTCATATACCACCGGAAGCTTGTGTCTCCGACCTGCCATAAGTGCGGCTATTCCATTCAGGCTGGGAGAATGGGCGTGCAGAATGTCCGGCTTCTCAGCGGCAATAACCCGGTCCAGATGTCTGTTCAAACTCACCACTACATCCACCTGGTTTAGAACCGGAATCTTCGCAAGCAGGCGGCTATAGGAACATGTCCTGTAGAAGTGTAATCCATCTACTGTTTCTTCATCCAAAACCTCGGCGGTATGTTTTGTGCTGGTTACATGAGCCGTCAGCCATCCCAGTGATCGTTGTTGCTCAAGAATCGCGCGCGTGCGAAAAGTATAGCCGCTATGCAGTGGGATTGAGTGATCCAGTATATGCAAGATCTTCATCTGCCTGCTTCCGATTTAAGAAAGGCTTCAAACATCAATAGAGTCCAGATAGGTGCACTGTAGTCTCGAACCCCAGACTGATGCTGCTCAACAATTTTTTTAAGATATGTTGTACTGAACAGCTCGGAGTCCGCCATGGTTTCACCTAAAAGACCTGACCGTACTTTTTCTCGCAGAGGACCTCGAAACCAACTTGCCAGCGGCACGGCAAAACCCATCTTTTGTCTGTACAGGATCTCATCTGGCAACTGATGCCGTAGTGCCTTTTTAAAAATATATTTACCTTCTCTTCCTTTCATCTTCAGCTCGGGAGATAGCCCAGAGATCCAGTCC
>RRYU01000270.1_pt1 | contig 16013 bp, 15 predicted proteins | sample 2162651 | NCBI WGS metagenome assembly RRYU01 (sample SAMN10267283, study PRJNA491782) | microbial mat metagenome | isolation source: biomat in the production well | place: Japan: Minami-Kanto gas field, natural gas well KTG3 | collected 2017-06 | reverse complement strand
CTGCCGCTCTATGACCAGCTGCTAGCCCTGCGCCAGACCAGCGTCAACCCGCAGGTCGTTCTGCTGACCCTCGACCAGCAAAGCCGTCAAGAATTGGGTGAGGCGGTTGCTTCGCGGGCGAAACAGGTGCAGGTACTACGAAAGCTGCATCAACTTGGGGTCCACCGATTGGCCCTGCTCAAGCCTTTGAGCTTTCAAGAACAACAGACTGACGCCCCTCTCGCCAGTCAGCTCGCAACACTGCGACCAGTGTTAACCCTAGAGCCCTTATATTCTCCCGAACTGAAAAGTAAACTGCCAGACCAGCAGTTACTTCCTCAGCCAGATTCTGTGACAGATCCGAAACAACTATTACTGCAACGGCAAAATCCGCTGGCCGGTTTTCACATCAAACCGCAAGAGGAGTATAACTTCCTGCCACCGGCAAAAATTTTTTTCGAGTCAACCCCGAACTTCGGTCACCTGCAGTTCACAGTGGACGCCGACGGACAAATTCGCCGTCACCCGCTGTTGCTGCCGGTCAACAACAAACTAGTCCCCTCGCTTCCTCTGCAGCTGGTGCTGCAGAACCAAGTCTCCCAATTGACACTGCCAGCGCTCGAACAACCTGGGCAGCTGACTTACAGAACCTGGCAAACCAGTATCGACCGCGACTACCAGCTGCTGCTTGACCTCTCCGGTCGTGGCCGCCCCTATCTGCAGTACAATGTCAAACAGCTGCTCACCGGCGAGCTGGACGATCGCAAGCTGGATGAGAAACTGGTCCTGCTCGGCAGCAGTGAAGATTTTGCCGACCGTCAGCCTCTGGCAACCCGCGGCATGGTCAGCAACAGCGAACTCGCCGCTTTAGCTACCGCCAGCCTGCTCTCTCAGAACCCGCCCCACCGCCCAAGCTGGGGCTGGCAGCTGGAAACCCTGGTCCTGATCTACTTCCTGATTCTACTGTTGCTCTTGGTGCCCCGGTTAAGCGCCCGGGCCGGATTGATCAGCCTCGGCCTGTTCGCTACAACCTGGCTATTGACGGTAGCTGTCTGCCTGGTCCTCTACGGTTACTGGCTACAGGTCGCTCCCGCCCTGCTGCTTTGCTCCGGCGGCTATTTCATCGTCCGCTGGAAGGTTGGCCGGCGCACTGTCCGCCACAGCATGTTCGACAACCACCGACAGCTGGCAGTCACCCTGCAGGAACAGGGTCGGCTCGACCAGGCCCTGGAGAAGTTTCTCCAGTTTCAGCCGAAGGATCATTTCTGCAAAGAGATGCTCTATAATCTGGGGCTCGATTTCGAACGCAAAAGGATGCCGCACAAGGCACTGACAGCTTACCGGCACCTGCTTGCCAGCGGTCGCTTCCGTGACACCAAGCAGCGCATCAAACAGTTGCAGGCAGGTGAAGAGAGCCCGCCGCCGGCGATCAACCCGAACGCCACGCTGATCCTCGACCGGCCGGGAGAAAAACCGACCCTCGGCCGCTACCGGATCGAAAAAGTACTCGGTCAGGGGGCGATGGGAACCGTCTACCTTGGTGTCGACCCAAAGATCAACCGCCAGGTAGCGATCAAGACCCTGGCCTACCCACAGGTCGAAGCGGATCAACTGACCAGTGTCAAAGAGCGTTTTTTCCGCGAAGCGGAAGCGGCCGGCCAACTCAGTCATCCGAAGATCGTCACCATCTACGATGTCGGCGAGGAAAACGATCTGGCCTATCTGGCAATGGAGTGGCTCGACGGCAAGGAGCTCAGCCACTACTGCCAATCAAAGCAACTGCTCGATCCTTTGCGCGTGGTGCAGATCATCAAGCAGGTCGCCCAGGCTCTTGACTACGCTCACCAGCACGGCGTAGTGCATCGCGACATCAAACCGGCCAACATCATCGTCCTCGATGACGGTCGGATCAAGGTCACGGATTTCGGTATCGCCCGGATGCTCAGCAGTTCGCAGACCGAAACCGGGATGATCCTCGGCACCCCCAGCTACATGTCACCGGAACAGGTCGCCGGCAAGAAGGTTGATGGCCGCTCTGATCTATTCTCCCTCGGCGTGGTGATGTACGAACTGCTCAGCGGTGAAAAACCGTTCCAGGGAGAAAGCATGGCTGCACTGATGTACAATATTGCCAACAGTAAGTATCGTCCGCTGGAGGAACTGCGGCCGAAGCTGCCCGCAGAATGCCTGGCAATACTTGCCAAGTTGCTGCAGAAGAGCCCGTTGCGCCGCTATAAATCTGCCGCCATGGTAGCCATGGAGTTGGAAAAGCTGCAACAGATAATGGAGAAAGGATGAAACTGACCGCTTGCGGCAGGACCGATGTCGGTCTATCACGCAGCAATAACGAAGATTCCTTCTTCGCCGACGAGCACCTTGGTCTGTTCGTCGTCGCCGACGGCATGGGTGGCCACAAAGCCGGCGAAGTTGCCAGCCACATGGCGATCGACACGGTAACCCGCCAACTGGAGCCGCTGCTGCGACAACAGCCGAAGGTAGAAGCTCTGCAGCAGAAACTGGCAGAGGTGATCGAAGCGGCCAATCGTGAGGTCCTCACGGCAGCGGCAGAGAATCCGGCCTGGTCCGGGATGGGCACCACCCTGACCCTGCTGCTGCTTTACGCCGGCCAGGCCCTGCTGGCACACGTTGGCGACAGCCGTCTCTACCGCTGGCGCGATCAACAACTTGAGCTGCTCAGCAAAGATCAGACACTGGTCGCAGAGCAACTGCGCCAGGGGATCATCAACGAAGCAGAGGCGGCCCGCTCCAACCTGCGCGGCCTTCTGTTGCAGGCCGTCGGTGCCAGCGAACAACTTGACGTTTTTCAGCAAGAACAACAGTTGCAGGAGGATGACAGTTTCCTGCTCTGCAGTGACGGCCTGACCGGGATGCTTTCGGATACCGAGATCCACTCAGTTCTTGCACGTAATCCACAGCCAGAGGTCGTCTGCGATAAATTGATCAAAAAGGCCCTGCAGGCAGGTGGCAAAGACAATGTAACCGTTCTCATGGTGACAATGAGGGATAAATGAGAAGTCAAACAAACGGAGGAAACATGTTAAAGATCGAACTGAAATACGGAAACAAGACCCTGGCCAGCTACGAAACCGAGAACGAACAGATCAATATCGGCCGCAACCCGAAGAACGACATCCTGATCGACAGTATGGCGGTTTCAAATTTTCACGCCACGGTCAAAAAAGTGATGAACGCTTACTTTATCGAAGACTTGAACAGCACCAACGGGACCTTCGTCAATGAGAAGAAGATCGACAAGTACGAGCTGCTCGATGGAGACGAAATCATCATCGGCAAGCACAGCCTGTTATTCAGTTTTGTCGACAAATCAGGCAACCTGATCAATTTCGATGCAACCATGGTGCTTGACACCAAGAAGCAGAAAGAACTGCTGAAGAAAAATCGCTAGGTTGCCCCGGCGCGCCCGGGGTCGGAACAAGCTGATTCTGAACAACTTCGGGCATTGCTGATTTAAGTCTTTGTTCTTGTTCCCTTTATTTCCCTTAAATTGTTACGGTTCATGATAGCCGGCGGCAAAAAACAGGGTGGGGAAGGAACGCTGCTTTTGCTGCCCGAGTGCCTATGATTGTCTGGGAAGTTTTGGCTTAATGAAACTCTCACGTGCTTTTTTGGCCACATCCCTGAAGACACACTCTTCTGCATGATCGTTGATAAGCCCCATCGCCTGCATAAAAGCATACAGGGTTGTAGGGCCAACAAACTTCCAGCCTTTTTTCTTTAATTCTTTTGACAGAGCCTTTGATGCTTCTGATGTAGAGGCTGTTTGGGGTTCAGCTAACCCTTCTTCAGCCGGCTCATAACTCCAGAAAAAAGCAGCAAGCGAACCGGTTTGAGCAACCATTTCTTGTGCACACCTGGCGTTATTGATAACCGCTTCGATTTTCCCGCGGTGACGCACAATACCTTTATCTGTTAACAGGCGGCCAACATCACTGTCGGTGAATTGGGCGACTTTGTTGAAATCAAAACCGTGAAAGGCTGAACGGAAATTATCTCGTTTAGCGAGAATCGTGCGCCAGCTCAGGCCAGACTGAAAGCTTTCAAGGCACAACTTTTCAAATAACCGAATATCATCACCTACAGGGTATCCCCATTCTTTATCATGATAGTCAAAAAACTCCGGGGCAGCGGAGCACCAACGGCAACGGGGTCTTCCATCGGCTCCATTCACTGTTGAATTCACTTGGCCACTCCCCTGTTTTTGCCAATAAGAAACGGCACCCGTTGATCGGCTTTCCTGGGATCAATTGCAACGGCCGCCGCGATGGCGTTTGCTATTCGGTGTGATGTTTTCCTCATCCTCAGCCCCCCTGAAAATGTAACTTGGTCTTGATACCTTATCAGTCAGGGGTAGTCAATTTTCCCCATTGTAACGGAGCGGGCAGGAAGGTGATGGCATGACGATACAGGGCGACCGCGTGCGGGGCCGCGACCCCGCGGTCTTGCTACTGGTTTTTGATCTGGATTCATCAGGATGGATTAGTCAGGACCGTTCCAGGTACCCCCTGTATGACGTGCGAAACCTTTCTTTGCCGCCACCCAGGAATTCTGCAAAATCCCACTCAACCTCCTCCAGGCAAGCGCTGAAGCCCCCATTAATGACGTAGGTTTGGGCTGCCGCAACGGTGCCGTCAGCGAGTTCAACCTGCGCCCCGACACGTGCGTACATTTCACCTTCAAAGCGGTCCAGCAGAATCCAGGCTGCCTCCGTGATATCCCGGTAAATCACCCCTGTAACTAAACCGACCGTGTCCGGCACCAGGGCGGGATAATCCTCGCCTTTGACCCGTAACCGCCGGTAACCACGCAGGGTCGCGAAGGTAATCGGCCGCTGCAAGCCCGACACCTCTGTCATGATGTCCGGACACATAAGGGTACCGTAAGCAAAAAGATGCATTGATTTGTCCTGTTTTAAGTGTGGGAAATGGTATCCGATAGATGGTCTGTTTGTGTATTGCTTCAGGCTGCGACAAGTCTTTCACCCCTGAGCTACTAGTCCATGTCCAAGTGTGCCCGGCAACCTGTCAGGTGTCAATCCACGCAACAGGCGTCCAACCTAACCGGCGCATTGCCAATTCAGACCCGAACTGTCAGGTTCTTACACAAAAATCACCCCTTTCTGGTCGTTTCCTAATAATTCAACGCTAAAAAGTTTGAAAAATCCTGTCAGATCGCAGGATATCAGTAAAGGAGAGCGGTTCATGAACGTCAAAGACATTAAGAAACTGGCAGCACAAAAAGGGGTCCAGGCCGGACGATTGAGAAAAAAGGAGCTGATCCGGTCGATCCAGACGGCGGAACAGAACCCCGTGTGTTTTATGACTGATCAGGCAGATACCTGTGGAGAAACCTCCTGTCTGTGGCGCACCGACTGTCGTTAGTTACACCACCTGTTAGCGGGAATAAAATTGAATACATCGTAAATTCGCAGCCGGGAGGGAATCGATGAGTATGCAACAGAATATCGCACTGCCATTGAGGAACCAGGATCATTACCTGAACAACGATCAGCTCGATTATTTTCAGCGCACCCTGAGCGACTGGCGTGATCGCTTGCAAATCGAATACAACGAGTCGCGCCAGCGCATCCGTCTGCAGGATGAGCGGGTTGGCGACATTGTCGATCAGAGTATCAAGGAAAGCGGAACCACCATGGAAATGATTAATTATCGCCGTAAACGTTCCCTTCTCGTCCAGGTCGAAGCCGCCTTGCAACGGATCAGTGACGGTACTTACGGCTATTGCTTGATGACTGAGGAAGAGATCGGAGTTGAACGGCTGCGCTCTTATCCCATCGCGACCCTGTCGGTTGAGTCACAGGAACTGGTAGAACGGCGGCGCCATTGGAATATGTAATGCTGAAAAATTACCACTGTTCATCCTCCGGCCTGCTGCTTGATGAATCTGATGAGCAGGAGGTGAGCCCGTCACTGGTTCATCGTCTTGACCGGCAGAGAATTTTTGATCTTCTTGAGTTTGCAGAAAAATCCGGGGTCAAGCTGATCTCCAGGACGATTCCGCAGCTGTCGTTGGCAACCGTTCTTGACGCCTATGACAACGAGTTTCAGCTGAGCTGGCTGTTGTCCGAGCCGGTGAAGGTGATCCACCGGGGTCATCATCGTATCACCTGTCCGGCCCCTGATGAACCGGAGCGCTCGCTGGCGCTGGTCTGTGCGGAAACCCTGCTGCATGCCGGCAGCAGTAGAATCCGGGGCAAGGTCAAGACGTTATTGCAAGAAAGGGACAGGTCAGATCTTTCTGTCCCGTGATGAGCGCTCGGCCCTGGCCAATGCAGCCAGTGAAAGGTTATAGGTGTCTATCCACCTGACTCAGCCAGGCAGGTCCATAGCAAACTTACCCAGACCGTTGCCGTCAGCAGCAGGCTTAAGAACACAGCCGCCGAGCCAAGATCTTTGGCCCGTCCGGAGAGTTCATGACGTTCCGGCCCGATCCGGTCAATCGCAGCTTCAATAGCGCTGTTGAGCAACTCAACCACCAGCACCAGGATCAGCACGGCGATAAGCAGCAGACGCTCCATGACGGAAAAGTCCAGCCACAAGGCGATGGGAATCAACACCAGGGTAAGGATCAGTTCCTGGCGAAAGGCCGCTTCCTGACACCAGGCCGACCGTAACCCTTTGATGGAATATCCTCCAGCCAGCAGCAACCGTCGCAATCCTTTGTTTTTGTTCATTGTCACCATGGCCTCTATCCATCAGCGGAAAAACAGATCAAGCCCACCGGCCTGACGTTCGGCCAGCTCCGGAATGCGTTGTTGTTGAAAGCGCCGTAACAGTGGAAAGGCCAGACCGGTCAGGCGAATCAGCAGGGTACGATCCAGGATCCGATAATCCGGATTGGAGCGCATCAGCACAGCGAACAGGGCTCCGGCGTTGATCCAGCGCAGGCGAAAGGGTGAATAATCGCTCTCAATGATGAATCCCTGCGGGTGTTTATTCCGGTAACGCTCAATCCGGGCGCTGATTTTGCTGATCCGTTTTTTGCCGGCTTTGCCCAGATAGAAACGGCGCAGGGAGTAGAGTAGACGCAGGGTATCCACCCCCAGGGTCAGGTCCGCCTGCTCTACTGATAACTGATTGATCAACAGGCGCAACCGCCGGATCAGCTCCCGCTCCTCACGGTCATCATTGCGAATCTCGGCAGGCGAGTCGAGATAGGCGCGAAACATCAGCCGCAGCGGCTGGTTGACCAGAATGGTGTCCCAGAAAATCCACAACAACGGCGGCACCCGCAATCGGCGAAACCAGATCTGGCGGCGGGCAAAAGGGGCAAAATACCAGAGCCGGTCAACCAGTCGATCAAAGATCTCAACCATCTCGATCATGATTTCCGCATCCTGCTCGCTGAACCGCTCCCGGCAGAATTGCCTCATGATCGATGCCGCGGTCCCGTTCGTGGTGAAGAGTTCGATGGCCGCCCTGGTGTTGAGCTCATTCCAGGGGGAAGAGTTGTCAAGAAAAGTCAGACGCTCAAAATGGGACCAGCCACCGGTCTGACACCAGACCAGAATCCCCCGTAAGGTTGGACAGGTGCTGAGTTGCTCCCGGTATTCTTCGTACTGACGACCAACGTAGGCGGGAAAGATACCAAAACCCTCATACTCACGCCGGGCCTGCAGTTCAATGATCTGCGCGTGTCTGGATTCCAGTATCCGTTCATTCAAGGGAAGATAGCGAAAAAAATCGGCACCGCCGTATTTTCTCGATACGACAAAAGCGTCAGAATGGATGCCGGCAAAGGTGGCTTTTTCCGTGGTTTCATTCCAGGAAATATCACCGATCGGGAAGGCCCCCAGACTCCAGGTTCGAAAAATCAGCAATTTGTTGTGGTATTCGCAAACGGGCAGGCTCTCTTTCAGCCAGCGGTTACATTGTCGCGCTGAGGTAATCCACAGACGACTTTTAAACGGCGAAGCAACATCATGGCCATCGGCCTCACCGATGCGGGTGACAATTCCGGACACTTCCGGAAAGGTGGTAAACAGCTGCTTGAGACAGCGGGCAAATATCTGCCGGACCCGGCCATCCCTGCCCGGTGGGGCACCAGCTGTCTCTCCCAGACACTGATTCCAGAACATCAGGTCAGTGTTGATAAAAATCCGCAGGTTGGCGGCGGTGGCAATGCTAAAACAGCGATGCAGCAGATCACGGCAGGAGAGAACCGTATCTTTAAGGGGGTCTGAATAGTTGTCGAGGATCACCAGGTGGGCCAGATCATCGAAGGTGATGGCAGTGAAACCTAGATTGCACACTTTTTTACAATAGCTTGCCAGGGCGGCACAGATCTGGTCGCTGTGGTGATCACTGATCTTGCCGGCACTTATCAGGGCATCCAAAGGGGCTTTTGACCAGTTTTTACGCTGCCCATTGATAAAAGGAGTAAAAAAAGGAGCACTGCCGTCGATCAGCAGCAGATCTCTGGAAGGGAATGGATTGCTGTCCACGGACGGTGTGGCGGCAACAGGGAGGGCCATCAATACGGCCGTTGCCCATGAATCGACAGAGCTCGGATCGCCTCGGCGTGAGCCGAAGTAACACCGGCAACAATTCCCCGGTTGGTCGCGAGTTCAGCTCCAACAGCAAAATCAAGGGGCTGACCATCCAGATCCGTGACCCGACCTCCGGCCTCTTCCACAATCAGCGCACCGGCGGCATGATCCCAGATTTTTTCATGTTGATCAGGTTTGCGTTCAGGCGGCAGGCGTAAATAGAGAGCTCCCTTCCCGGCGGCCAGCAAGGCATATTTCGCCTGACTGTCGACCCGTAGGGGAGAAAGAACCATTCCCAGCGATCGGGCGATCAATTCCTGACGCTGCCGATCGTTATGATCTGTTTCAACACTTTCCAGCAGCCGGAAACGATTCGGCTCAAGATGTTCCGTCAGTTCAAGTCTGATCGCCTGGCCCGTCTCATGTGCCAGGACAAACGCCCCACCACCACGAACAGCGTAAAACAGTTGCCCCGGTAAATCTTCAAACCGTAACATCAGTGCCGGACAGGCCAGAAAGCCGAGGACGATGCGCCCCTTGTCAATCAGGGCCAGCGCCAGGGCGTATTGATCACCGCGCATAAACCCTCTGGTGCCATCTACCGGATCGAGCACCCAGAACCGCTCTGCGGGGGCGCCGTTACCCAGATCGATCCAGTCACACACCGCATTTGGGTGCGCCTGGGGAATGTAGGGTAAGAGATGGCTGGTCACCTCTGCCAAGACAGTATTCATGTCGGGACGGCGTAAATGAGCCGCATCTTCTTCGGCAACAATGGCATCTTCCGGAAACTCTGTCTTGAGTGTCCGACAGATCAGTGCCTGCACCGCAAAGTCGGCGATGGTCACCGGCGAATCATCCGGTTTTCGTATGGCGCGCGACGCACCGGTATTTTCCCGGATCTGCCTGGTGATCTGTGCCGCCTGGCGCATCACCGCGCCAGCAACCTCAAGTTCTCTGTGATACCTGTTCTTCCCGTTCATCAATCAACCGCCGCTTCTACCGTTCCGTACGCAAGCTGATCATCGGCCAGCCACGCTGCATCGCAATGGACTTTAAGCGTTCATCCGGATCAACGGCAACAGGGTTGGCAACGCGCTCCAGCAACGGTAAATCATTGCTGGAATCACTGTAGAAAGATGCGCCATCAAGAAGGCTAGACTCCACTCCAGCCCGCTCCAGCCATTGTTCAACCGCGGTGATTTTGCCCTCACCAAAGCAGAGCATCTTTCCTGGATATCCGGTAAAAGAGCCGTTGACCAGTTGCGCTTCGCTAGCAATCAGATGCTCGATATTGACCAGCTTTGCCACCGGTTCAGCCAGAAAATGGTGGGTCGCCGTCACGACGGCACAGATGTGCCCCTGATCATGATGCACCCTGACCAGGTCAGGGGCTCGGGGGGCAATACGCTGTGCCAGTTCTTTATCACTGAACAGTTCCCGCAACGTCATCAGCGCCCTTTGTGGAATGCCGCATAGCGGCTGCAGCTGAAACCTCATGTAGGCGGCAAAATCCAGGCACCCATTGACATAATCGGCATACCAGCGCTGCTGCTCACGAGTGATCCGTTCTTTATCAAGATACCCCTGATCAGCGAGAAATCCAAGCCACAGGCTGTTAGTGTCGGCCGCCAGCAGGGTGTGGTCAAGATCAAAAAGAACCAGCCGAGCTTCTTCTGTTACCTCTCTAGATAATGGCATGACGTACCCGTGCTGAGACCCACTCGCTGACCACCACCGTGCCCAGGATGACGATAAAAATCAAACTGACCTGGGGCCAGGCCAGGGTATTGAGGGAGTGGGACAGTTCCAGGCCGATGCCGCCGGCCCCCACCAGGCCGAGAACCGTTGATTCACGGATATTGATGTCCCAGCGGAATACTGATATCCCGGCAAAAGCCGGCATAATCTGGGGGACGATGGCATAGTCGAGCACCTGCGATCCGGTGGCACCGGTGGCCAGGACCGCTTCAACCTGGGAGTGATCGATCTCCTCGATGGCTTCATACAGGAGTTTGCCGATAAATCCGATGGAGCGCAGGGCGATGGCGATAATTCCAGCCAGTAACCCGGGACCCAGAATCGACACCAGCAACAGCGCCCAGATCAGTGAATTGATCGACCGCGAGGAGACGATCACCAAAATTGCCAGAGGGCGCAGATAACGTTCGCTCGGGGTGGTATTGCGAGCGGCCAGGAAGGCAACCGGGACGGCCATGACAATGCCCAGCAGAGTTCCCAGGGTAGCGATATTGAGGGTATCCCACAGTGGTTTCCACAGCCGCTCCATATACGACCAGCGTGGTGGGGTCATCCGATCGGTAATGTCCATCACCTGCTGGGGAGCGTCCTGGACAAAAATCCACAGGGTGTTTTCATTCATCAAACGCCAGCAGAACACGAACAGGGCCACCAGCAGCAGCCAGCCGGACCATGCCAGCCATTGTTGGCGACTGGTGCGATGTTGCCAGATGTTGCTTCCATCCCGATCACGTATCGGCATCACTGCACCTTTTTGCGGATAAAACCGGAAAGATATTCCGACAGCAGAACAATGCCGATGATGATGATCAGGATCGCGGCCGCGGATGAATACTCGTAACGGTCAATAGCCGTGTTCAGGGTTGCGCCGATGCCGCCGGCGCCGACAATGCCGATCACCGCTGATTCACGAAAGTTGATGTCGAGCCGGTAGAGGGACAGGCCAATCAGTCGCGGCATCACCTGCGGCTGAATGCCGTAATTGATCAGTTGCAACCAACCGGCACCGGTTGCCCGAATCGCTTCGGCCTGGGATTCATCAATATCTTCGATATCCTCGGCCAGCAGTTTTGATAAAAAGCCGATGGTGGCAAAGGCCAGGGTCAGAAATCCGGCCAGCGGACCAAAGCCAACCATCGCGACAAACAGGATGGCGATAATCACCTCCTGAAAACTGCGGGAAAGAGCGATGATAGAGCGACACACCAGATAAACCGGTGCCGGGGCAAGATTGCGTGCGGCACCGACACCGATAGGTACTGAAATCAGCACTCCGATGACGGTCGACGTCAGGGTCATGGTCAGGCTTTCGACGATACCCGCCCAGATATCCCCACCGCGCGAAAGAAAATCGGGCGTTAAAAACCCGGAAACAAAAGCCCAGCCGCGCGGCAGACCATCCCAAACCCGAGTCCAGTTGATTTCGATGGAATTCAAACCAAGAATGAGGTAGGCCACAATGCCGAGCAACAGCCCGTAGCGCAACCATTGATTGCTGATAAATGGGGGCTTTTTCCAGTGGCTCGGATAATCACCGGCAACGGCAGCTGAACCATTCATCGGGCAACCGCCAGCTTTTTCTCGGTCAGTGGCTCTTCTTCCTCCGCCACCGGCAATTCCTCGGCAGGGTCTTTACGGATGGTAGCACTCCAATCCTCGGCGCCGTAAATATCCGTCAGCACCTCAGCGGTCAAGCCGTCAGGTGCGCCATCGTAAACCACTTGCCCCTGACGCAGTCCGATAATACGCTGGACAAACAATTGCGCCAGAGCGACATCATGGATGTTAATAATCGCCGCTAATTGGCGTTCCGCACAGATCTCGGTGATCAGGCGCATAATCTGGCGCGAGGTTTTTGGATCGAGGCTCGCGGTCGGTTCATCAACCAGTAATAAATCCGGATTCTGCAACAAGGCACGCGCGATACCGACCCTTTGACGCTGACCACCGGATAGGGCATCAGCCCGTTTATCAACATGATCCAACAAGCCAACCCGGTCAAGCACGGCAAAGGCCTGCTGTACCGCCGGAGCTGGAAAGCGGCGGAACAGACTGCGCCAGAAACTGACGTAGCCCAATTGCCCGGAGAGCACATTCTCCATCACGGTCAAACGCTCGACCAGGGCATATTCCTGAAAAATCATCCCCATGCGCCGCCGCGCACGCCGTAACGCCGACGGGCTCAGTGCGGTCAGTTCGAGCTCTTTGAGTTGCACGGTCCCTGCCGTCGGGGCAACCAGGCGGTTGATACAGCGGATCAGGGTTGATTTGCCCGCCCCTGAGGGGCCGATCAGGCCGACCACCTGCCCCTGCGGGATCTCAAGGGTGACTCCCTGCAGGGCCAGGTCCCCGGTTTTATAGCGTTTGGTCAGTTGGGTCAGGGTCAGCATTGATCAACGACAATCATAGGTGACTCCCATGGCATTATCGATGGTACGTACCACGGCCCAGTGCTCTTTGTAGGTGATAGGAATAAATTTGGCTTCACCTGAATTTTTGAACTCTTCTTTTAAGGCCGATCCCTCCCAGGGAAAGCTGAAGAAAGCTTCCTGGATCTTTTTCTGCAGTTCAGGATGGAGGTTGTACACCACGCCGTAACCGGTGGTCGGGAAGGTCTGCGACTTGTAAATGGTTTTAATCTGTTCCGGTTTCACCACTTCGCGGGACAGCATGCGATTCAGTACCGAATTGGCAATCGCCGCTACCGGATAATCCTTGTTGGCAACCCCGAGGATCGAGTTGTCATGCTTGCCGGAAAATACCGGCTCATAATCCTTTTCAGCAACCAGTCCGTATTCAGCGGCCAGCAGGGCTGAAGGGGCTTTAAAGCCGGAATTGGAGGTTTGAGAGGTAAAGGCCATCTTGCCACCGCGGATATCCTCAATTTCACTGATCCCGGAACCGGGGTAGGTGATGATCTCCATCTCATAACCGAAGCTGTTGTCAGCCCGTGCCATCATGGCGAAAGAGCGAAAACCGGCACAGTTAACCGCGATTGGATTGGATCCGGTATTAAAGCCGGCCACGTGCAGACGCCCGGCACGCATAGCCTCAAGTTGGGCAGCGTTGGACTGAACCGGAAAGAATTGCACCTTTTTGCCGGTAACCTGTTCCATATGCTTGATAAAACCGTCCCAGACTTTGGCATACACAGCCGGATCTTCAACCGGCGTATAAGCAAATACCAGGGTATCGGGATCGACCCACTGCTTTGGGTCGGTGGGGATATCGGCTACCAGGTCGCCATCACTATCGGTAAAGCGTGGATCCATCGCTGAAGCGGCGCCGGCGTTCAGCACCATCAGCAAAAATACGGTAAACAGCAGCAGGGTTAGTTTGGTAGCGTGTTTCTGCAGGGGCCTGATCATGGGGTTGTCTCCTTTAAGATGTAAAATATTGCCGTGAGTAACAACAGCCGTTGCATAGTCAGCTGAGGTAAAAGGCTTTGATCAGGAATTTTTAGACCCGGCAGGTTAAGACACAGCAAGATCCCGGTTAGAAATTGATGAGCGGAACTGTTTCCACCTGGGGAGATGTCATTTAAACCGAAACCTTATGTATTTCTTATCTAAAGCTAACGCTAAGACAGATAATCGGGGAAAAACAAAAGGAGAGTAATCAGTATGGCACTGGCCGATTTACACGTTCATTCAAAATATTCCAATCACCCGTCCGAGTGGTTTCTGCAACGCCTTGGCGCTTCGGAATCCTATACCGAACCGGAAACCATCTATTCCCTCGCTCGTCAGCGCGGGATGGACTTTGTCACCATCACCGATCATAACCGGATCAAGGGTTCCCTCGAACTGGTGGAGAAATACCCCGATCGTTGCTTCACCGGGGTGGAATCAACCGCCTACTTTCCCGAGGATGGCTGCAAGGTTCATATCCTGATCTACGGACTCGATCGCCAGCAGTTTGCCCGGATTCAGGAGTTGCGTAAAAACCTTTACGATCTGCGCGACTATCTGCAACAGCAGGATCTGGCCTGCGTGGTTGCCCATGCCACCTATGCCGTTAACGATCGTCTGACTCTGGAGCACCTGGAAAAACTGCTGCTCTTGTTCAACAACTTTGAGGGGCGTAACGGCAGTCGCAGCCCCCTGCACAATGACTCCCTGTCGCTGGTGTTGTCACAGCTGACCGCCGCGGACATGGCGCGACTGGAACAAAAACACGGCATAACCCCCTGGGGGGAGAGCCCCTGGAAAAAAGGGTTAACCGGCGGTTCAGACGACCACGCCGGTTTTTTTATTGCCAAAACCAGCACCAGAGCGGTGGCGAAAACCCCGGCGGAATTTATTGAACAGATCAAGCAGGGTCGCTTGCTGCCGCAGGGGCGCCAGAACAACTTTCAGGGACTGACCTTCGCGATCTACAAGATCGCTTTTGATTTTTCCCAGCATAAAAGCACCGCTTTTGCCCACTCGACTCTGAGCGATCTGACCCGCTACCTGTTTTCCGAAGAAAAGCTCAGCTTCAAGGATCGCCTGCGCTTAAACCGCATGCGTTCGCAGAAGAATAATCATATCTACCAGAGCATTGTTCGGCTGATCGAGACCACCAGGTCCCTCGACCAGGACGATATCGATACCCGCCTGGAGCTTCTCTACGACTGCCTCAGCGATATTTCCGATCAGTATTTCCGCTCCCTGCTGGAATCCCTCACTACCAATTTGGAAGAGATGGATCTGATTCGTATTATTGCCGGCCTCTCCTCCAGTATTCCGGGAATTTTTCTCTCCGTCCCCTTCTTCTCCGCATTCAAGCATATGTTCGGTGACCGCCAGCTGATCAACAGCCTGGTCACCAGCCTCGGCCATGTGGAAGCTCCCAAGGCCAAGAAGATTCTGTGGATGACCGATACCTATACCGACCTTAACGGGGTCTCCATGACCCTGCAGACCATCGGCCGGCTGGCGGATGAACGCGGGTACGGCATTCGTATTCTTTCGAGCCTGACTCCAGCGCAGCAGGTGGAAAACCTGCCCGCAGCGAGCCTGGTGATTCCACCAATGCACTCCTTCAAGCTGCCTCATTACGAGGAGTTGACCATCACTGTTCCGTCGGTGCTGCGGATGCTCAAGGCGATCTACGAGGAAGATCCCGACGAAATTTACGTTTCCACTCCGGGGCCCGTCGGTCTGCTCGGGGTACTCATCGGGCGGATGCTTGGAACCCCGGTAAAAGGGATCTACCATACCGATTTCACCATGGAGGCCGAGGCGATCATCGATCAACCGGAGGTTTCGGCCCTGATTGAGAAGTACAGCCAGTGGTTCTTCAATCAGTTCGACACCCTGCTTGTACCGACTACGGAATACATGGAGTTGCTGAAAAAGCGTGGCTATCGTCACCGCCACATGGAACTGTTCCGGCGTGGGTTGCGCACGGAGCATTTCAAGCCCCAGACGACCAGCGTTGGCAAATCGCGCAATAATGCCCGGTTGCTCTATGTCGGGCGCGTCTCCAAAGACAAAAACCTTGATTTTATGATCGATGTCTATCGCCGTATTCGCCGGCAGCATGCGGGCATTTCCCTGACCATTGTCGGGATTGGCCCTTACCTGGAAGCCCTGCGAAATAATTGTGCCGATCTGCCCGATGTCACCTTTGCCGGCAAGGTTCCTTACACTGAGCTGCCGGAGCTCTACAATCGCCACGATCTGTTCCTGTTCCCCAGCACGACCGACACCTTCGGCATGGTGGTCCTTGAAGCCCAGGC
>RRYU01010759.1_pt2 | contig 16033 bp, 12 predicted proteins | sample 2162651 | NCBI WGS metagenome assembly RRYU01 (sample SAMN10267283, study PRJNA491782) | microbial mat metagenome | isolation source: biomat in the production well | place: Japan: Minami-Kanto gas field, natural gas well KTG3 | collected 2017-06 | reverse complement strand
CGCACCGAACTACAGGCAGGCGAGACGACTGTACCTGGTTGGGACGACAAGCCGACCTGCCGCCCGAGCGCCTATATGCTGACTTGGAAGTTTCGCGGCGTCATGATTCTTTGCATCGGGCACACGCGCCTACTGGCACAACCCTTGTCCCAAACCCAAAAGGCGTTCCTGAAAGCACTCAAAATGCCGGAGCATCGCTTCATCCAGCCCTGCACCTCCGGATAGAGGCGATTGGAAAATACCGAATCTTGGTGCCTCAGGGGTGCGGAATGTCCGCTGGAAGCAGATCGACCGGGAGCATCGGGTCTGGCGTATACCGGCATCCAATTCCAAGTCAGGAAAGGTCCGGTCGGTGCCCCTCAATGACACCGCTCTGGGCATTCTGGATCAGCAGGACACGGAAGACTATCTGTTCATCAATCGCAGAACCGGGAAGCCTTACACCACGATCCACAAGGTCTGGGAGAAGCTGCGTAATGAGGCGGGATTGCCTCATCTGCGTATCCACGACCTGAGATATCAGTACGCTTCCTTCCTGGTCAACAGCGGCAGGACGCTCTATGAGGTGCAGCAGATACTGGGACACTCAGACCCGACGGTGACCCAGCGCTACGCCCATCTGTCCACCCGGTCGCTGCAGGACGCCGCCGAAAGTGCCTCGGCCATCATCGACGGGTCGCTGCGCCGGGCCTCGTAGGGGATGCCGGGCGGGGGCAGGGACGCCTCCCCTCGGCCACCTCCGGGCCGCTCTCGGAACGCCGGGGGTGGTGCATGGCCCAGGTCATGGGGCATCTTCGGGGGCGGCACACCGGGACAGTCTGGGGGCCGGTCCCACCGCTGCAATCGGGGGTGCTTCGGTGCAGAGGTTCGGTGTCGATTCGGCTGTAAGCCATCATCCACACACCTTGATCAGGCCGATACTTCACCATGGATGCTTGGTCCGCATAGCTGATGGCTATGAAACGAAAGGAAACCAAACGCCGACCCCGATTTCTCTTTCACCTCACTTGAAGGAGAAGCGTCTATCTCTCAGTTGCCGCACAGGTTCTGCAAAGCCGACGGGAGAGCGTTTACGACTAAAGCTGTCGTATTGTCCCCAGGTATCCGGCTCATCGAGACCGGCTGCGATTGATCGATCTGGTGTATCAGATCCACCAGTGCCGACGTGTTCGCAAGCGATTGAGGATTAGAGGTAAGAGCATTCTTGATAATGCAGCCAGGATTAGTCTTAGTCTCGCCAGCCTGCACCGTCAGATTGGTAACCAATTTTGCCCCGAGGAGAATGTTGTCGCCGCTAGGCTCTACGTTGCTGGTCTTATCAGGCACGACTGTTAGGACCTTGTGCTTGTCGAAAACATAGGTCTTGGCCCCCGATCCAGTGTTGGCAATCTTCTTGATTTTATACAGTATAAACATACCGTTGCCAGCACCCGTCGAGCTCGACGCATCAGGCGAGAGTAGGTACACAGCGAAGTTAGCAAGCTGCTCGTACTCAACCTGTACCCGGGCGTTATTGTTGGGTTTATCGCAGCCGGTTAATGCAGCAACACTTATTAGCATTGCTATCACGTACACAAAATGATGTCTCATGGTAACCTCCTCATATAAAGTCACTTTTTTCAAATTGATCTCAGCCAACCAGTGATTCTATGATTTTTGCATATCTTTACAGTAAGCGTAGCCTGCCATATGCCTGACTTCCTCGTTCTTTTGACCATCGAGAAGAGGTATCAATAAAGTAATAGCATTTTTCTTCAGCGGAAGTGAATTTTGGAGTATCTGCAACAAACAATCATCCGAGGGCCATGACCATCTGGTGTCCACATCGGATCGATTACAGAGATAGCCACAAATGGAGAGTTCAGTTCTGGTTCGGCTCAGAAAACCACAAGACAATGATTTCCATCGACTTTCCGACCGATTCCGCCACATTTCAGCATTTCAGGTTCGGAATAGGTTCGGTTTGGACTGGCCGAGCGTTTCGCCACCGGAAAAACTCTTGGGTTTCTTCCACTTTCGAGCGGGCATTTCGTGGGTGTCTGCTTCTCATAATCCCTTGGTCCGGGGTTCAAATCCCTGACGGCCCACCAATAAATACAAAAGCTTACGCGGAATTTCCGGTGAGCTTTTTTTCTTTGGTTCCGCTCCGTGTAGCCACTATGTAGCCAACTCTCGATAATGCGCAGCTGCTTCAGCAATACAGTAAATCCCCACTATTCGATCCGCCACGGTCTGAACAACGCAACCCGTGCGGCAACTTCAGTACATCACCCCGGCGAAGTCCGAAATTGGACATCGGTCTATCTGGCGAAAGTCAACCAGTAGACAACTCAAACAATGGGGACTCTCAACTTCAGCCGGACATGACACGGTGTGCACACCGTGCGCAAACGGGTATTTGTGGATGAGTGGTGGCAATCAGCTACTAGTGGACACCCGGATTCGAGGTGTCCGGATTTATCACCACACATACGGAAGGTGGAGGATTCTCCCCTTTCCTTGTGGCTAATGCAGTTATCCACAGATTCTGTGGATAAGTCTGTGAGTGAATCCCGCAGAGCCTTTACAGGCCAATGAGTTCTTTAGATTGACCAATATCTAGCCAACATAAAAAAATGCTTAAATATTCGTGAGTTATTGAAATCCACCAGATGTTCTAGCTAGAAACGGGTTGGAAAATCAACAATCAATGAGTTAGTGGATAATCCTAGCCTGAGACAAGAACTATCTGATGTAAAAGAAAAAGCCCACCATCAGGGCGGGCTCAAGGGTATGCCCATGAAAGGACAGGCCAACTGCACTCGAATCATCCTGCTCCCAAGATTATCCGTAAAGAAAATAAAGCCCACCTTGGTTACTGTTTCCACATCCACAGGTTCAATGGATGCGTCAATGCAAGGGGCAAAGCCTTGAAGATCGGGTATTGTATGACGCGGCCAGGATGCGCGTAATAAGCAGCGCGGGTTGTGGGAAGACATGAATCCTGTAGCGCCGTGGATACGACGGGGGCTGAAGAGAGAACAACAGCAGCGCATTCTGAACACTGCGGTAGAAACACGAAAATTGGGGTTCAATACCATGGAAGACTTAATAGCGTCTGACCTTAAAACCATCCTTCATTCAAAACGCGCCAATCTTTATTTCCTGGAACATTGCCGGGTACTGGTCAACGGAGGACGGGTCGAATATGTCACTGATGAGGGGAAACGCTCGCTGTACTGGAATATTCCCATCGCCAATACTACCTGCCTCTTACTGGGTACAGGGACATCCATTACTCAGGCTGCCATGCGCGAACTGGCAAAGGCCGGGGTCCTGGTGGGGTTCAGCGGTGGCGGTGGTACACCCCTGTTCAGTTCCACTGAGCGAGACACCGATATCGTCTGGCTCTCACCCCAGAGCGAATACCGTCCCACCGAATACCTGCAGGCATGGGTGAGTTTCTGGTTTGACGAGGAGCGACGACTGGAAGCGGCGAAGATAATTCAGCACACCCGCCTAGCCCGCATTCAAAACCAATGGCTGAATAACCGTGCATTGGCAGACAGCGGTTTTTCAGTCGACACCAACCGACTCGATTCCCTACTGCAACACTCACTCGAAGGCGTGAAAGCGGCACCCGATGTCACCACCCTGCTCACCGAAGAAGCACGGTTGACCAAACAGTTATTTAAGCTGGCTGTGCGTACAGTGGGCTATGGTGAGTTCACCCGCGCCAAACGGGGTACTGGTACCGACCCGGCCAACCGATTTCTCGATCACGGAAATTACCTGGCCTATGGCCTGGGTGCCACCGCCACCTGGGTACTTGGTCTGCCTCACGGTCTGGCGGTACTGCACGGCAAGACTCGGCGTGGTGGTCTGGTATTTGATGCAGCGGATTTAATCAAGGATGCTGTGATCCTTCCCCAGGCCTTCATTTCGGCCATGGCCGGGCACGAGGAACAGGAGTTCCGCCGTGCCTGCATCGAAAACCTGACCCGTACGGAGTCGCTGGACTTCATGATCGACACCCTCAAGCGGGTGGCCCAACAACTTGGGAACACGTCGACATGAATATCATGTTGATCTCACAATGCAGCAAGCGTGCACTCACTGAAACCCGGCGTATTCTCGACCAGTTTGCAGAACGGCGCGGGGATCGCAGTTGGCAGACGGCCATCACGCAACAGGGTTTGCAAACCCTGCACCGCATGCTGCGAAAAACAGCACGCAAAAACACTGCCGTAGCCTGTCTATGGATTCGTGGTAAGGACCACAGCGAACTGATGTGGATCGTTGGTGATACCCAGCGCTTCAACGAGCAGGGTGGTACCCCGACAAATACCACCGAGCGCAATGTGCTGCGCCAGCTAGACGAAAACGATTGGCACCATGGGGAGGATATCCGCCTGCTGGCCTCCCTCGCGGCCCTCTTCCACGATTTTGGCAAGGGCAATCAGGCGTTCCAGAAAAAGCTCAGCCGAAACAAACCCGTGGCGGATGCCTTCCGCCACGAATGGGTATCGCTGCGGCTGTTCGAGGCCTTTGTAGGAAAGGACGACGATGTGGCATGGCTAGACCGGCTGTCGGCATCGCAGGAAAACACCGAGACGGATTGGATAAGCCGCATGTTGCGCGACGGTGTAGAGAAAAAGCGAACGCCTGCACCCCTTAAAAACCTGCCCCCACTGGCCCAGGTGGTGGGCTGGCTGATTCTCACCCATCACCGCATACCGGCCAATCCTGAGTTCAATGCCGGTATAAAGACAGCCGTCTTGAACCGGCTTCCAGATAGCCTTTCTGCCAATTGGTGCGGTGCCCGGCTCGATTCCACCGACAGGGAAAAAGCCAGTTGCTGGAGATTCGCCGCCGGCACGCCCTTTGACAGCAAGAATTGGTGCCAACATGCAGGACGCGTAGCAAGATCCATGTTGGCTCGCCCCGCCCTGCTCAATGCTCGATGGCTGGATAGCCCATATGTGATGCACCTGTCTCGCATGGCGCTGATGCTAGCGGATCACTTCTACTCCAGTGAACCCAGTCATGCACGATATGGCGACGCTGGTTATCCCCTTATCGCCAACACAGATCGCAAAACCGGCAACCCGAAACAACGTTTGGACGAGCACTTGATCGGCGTCGAGATTAACGCTTCCCGCATTGTTCGCGCTTTGCCTCGTCTGGATCAGCAGATGCCCAGTATTGCCCGTCACAAAGGCTTTCGCCAACGCAGCCGCGACACACGTTTCCGATGGCAGGACCGGGCCTTCGACCTCGCAGTCAGTCTTCAGGCACGCTCTGCAAAGCAAGGGTTTTTTGGCGTCAACATGGCATCCACCGGCCGTGGCAAGACCCTGGCCAACGGCCGCATCCTCTATGCGCTGGCCCACCCGCGATTGGGCGCTCGCTTCAATATTGCTCTCGGCCTGCGTACCCTCACCCTGCAAACCGGTGATGCCTACCGCGAACGTCTGGGGCTGGGTCCCGAAGACATGGCCGTTCTGGTGGGCGGGGGCGCCATACGACAATTGCACGATCACCAGCGGCAACTGGAACAAGCGGGTAGTGAATCTGCCGTTTCGCTGCTGCCGGAGCAGGATTTCGTGCACTTCGAGGGCAGCCTGGAAGACGGTCCCCTCAACCGCTGGCTGTCCAACAGCCCCGATGCGCAAAAACTGCTCAACGCGCCTATCCTGATTTGCACCATTGACCACTTGATGCCCGCTACCGAAGGCACGCGAGGCGGCCGCCAGATTGCCCCTATGCTGCGGCTAATGACTTCAGACCTCGTGTTGGACGAACCGGATGACTTTAGTCTGGAAGACCTGCCCGCGCTCACCCGTTTGGTGAATTGGACCGGCATGCTCGGCAGCCGGGTGTTGCTCTCTTCCGCTACCCTGCCGCCGGCGCTGGTACAAGGTCTGTTTCAAGCCTATTTGGCAGGACGCCAAGCCTATCAGAACAATCGGGGCGAACCCGGGCGGCCACTCAATATCTGCTGTGCCTGGTTCGATGAATACCATGCCGTCACCAGTGACCAGGCCACTGAAGATGGTTTTCGGCATGCCCATCACGCATTCGTGGGTCGGCGGCTGGACAAGCTTGCAGGTGAGCACCAACGCCGCAAAGCCGTCATCCAGTCAATGGCCATTGCCCACGGGCAATCCCGGGAGGCCATTTGCAGTGCCTTGGCACTTCATCTGAAAGAACAGATACATATGCTACATGCCCATCACCGCAACCCTGATCCCGAGACCGGCAAGCATATCAGCCTGGGCCTTGTCCGTATGGCCAATATCAATCCACTGGTCGATGTCGCCCGTTCACTCTACGCCTTGGGTGCCGAAGACAGTCAACGTATCCACCTGTGTATTTACCACTCCCAACACCCGCTGCTGGTACGCTCCGGGATCGAACGCCGCCTCGACCGGCTGCTCAACCGCAAAGAGCCTGACGCGCTGTTCCAGGACGAAGATATGCGTAAATGGTTGCGTATATATGATGAGCCCGATCAGATCTTTGTGGTGATCGCCACCGCCGTGGCTGAAGTGGGGCGGGATCACGACTATGACTGGGCCATTGTCGAACCATCCTCCATGCGATCCATCATCCAACTCGCCGGCCGCGTGCGACGTCACCGCGAAGGGGGCTGCGATAAGCCCAACATCCACTTGCTGGATACCAATGTGAGACACCTGGAGCAGGGCGCTGAAAAGCCCGCTTTCTGTCGCCCAGGTTTTGAAAGCGAGACATTTCCACTCGATCATCACCGGCTCAGCGAGCTGCTGACCGATGCTCAACTGCTAAAGATCGATGCCGCACCGCGTATCCGCGAACGATCACCGCTTGATCCGCGCAAAAACCTGGTTGATCTCGAACATGCTTGTTTGCGCGCACTAATGCTTGGCGAGGAACAGGAGGAAGGACATCGCACAACCCCGGTCCATGTCTGGTGGAGTACCCGGGCCGCCCTGAGTGGTGAACTGCAACGTCGCTTTCGCTTCCGTAATGATCCACTGGGCCGGCGGCGATACGGTCTGTTGCCGAACGATGACGGCGATATTGAATTCCGCCGTTTCGAACGCGACGACAAACCCACCCTGGTGGACAACCTCAAGCACGACATTGACCCTGAGCAAGGCCCACGCATCAACTTCTGGGGTGAGCCCGATTACTCATCCGCCCTGGAGGCCCTGGCCGATTCACTGGGTATGGAATCGCTGGAGTGCGCCAGACGTTTCGGTGTATTCGACCTGCCCGACAAGGGTGTGGAACAAGGCTGGGACTATCATCCGGCTCTGGGGTTTAGCAGACATAAATAGATAAATTACGACCATGGACTCACGAATTGAGTCCCTCGTTGTGCGAATATTATGTCTCTTGAACATTTATGCTTTTTCCACGGACATATAGTTCGTGTGCACCCAGACATCGGTAAGACAATTGTCTGCCGGCGAAAAGGAGCATCCGTATTTTGCATATCAGCGTTTTTAAAGGGAGAGCTTGATGGAAACATTGGTGGAGTCCCTACCGGACGACAGCGCTCAAATCAGCACCGTCATTAATCAATTCTTGCAGGATCGCCTTCAACTCAAGTTAGACAAACTCAAGGATGGCGACGAAGAAAAGCACCAAAAACTGCTAGAAGCCCATCGCCCTGAAAGCTGGATCACTGATGCAGCCCGACGTGTTGGTCAGATCCAGCAAGTCACTCACGCCATTAAATACACACATCCTGATGCCCGCGGTACCAGCCTGAACAGTCATGGCAACAAAAACGCAAGCGAATACCTTGTTGGCACCCACACCCTGAATGGCTCAGGCACACCTGACGTAGTGGGTAATGCCGCTGCACTTGATGTGTATAAATTTCTGCGTCTGGAGGTGGATGGCAAAACCCTGCTGAGCCTCGCCTGCAATGCAGACCCTGCTTTGGAAGCCGCCCTGCCCGGCAACGCGGAAGAATCTCAAGCATTGATGGCTTCGTTCGCCAGTCTTACTGAGCCAAAAGACAGTCCAGCCTCCCACAAACTGGCCAAGCAGGTGTATTGGCCTTTGGCCAATGGCGAATATCACCTGCTGGCCCCGCTGTTCCCTACGTCCTTAGTCCACGGTGTCTATAGCGGCATTCGGGAAGACCGTTTCTCCGAAGCCGCCAAAGCGGCTCGCGAGGCACGCCGCAACAAACAAGCCCACGACCACGGATTCAGGGAATATCCGGATTTTGTCATCCAGAATTTCGGTGGTACCAAGCCACAGAACATCAGCCAGCTGAACAGTGAGCGCCATGGAGAAAATTACCTCCTGGCCGCCATTCCGCCCACCTGGAAGAGCGAACCGATCAGCCATCCATACCTGGTTGATAGCATTTTTAGCCGCTGGTTGGACCGTCGCAAACGCATCTACCGACTAACCACCACGCTAAGGCGATTTTTACTCAAGGTGCAGGCGGTAAACAATATCGACATCCGCAACAAAAGGGCAGAGCTGGTGACTTTGCTCCGCGACGAGGTGATGCAGATTGCAGCCCAATTGCATGATCTGCCATCGGGTTGGAGCGCCCACGAAGACTGCCGGCTGAACGCGGATGAATGCTTCTGGCTGGATCCCTGGCGTGCACAGGATGACCGGGAGTTTGCCAATGCGCGAGCGTCAAGCGACTGGAGGGACACCATTTGCCACCGTTTCGGGAACTGGCTGAATGCCCGCCTGAGCACTGATCAAACACCTACGGGCGAGCCGGAGCACAGGGAATGGAAAACAGAACTGAAAAAGGAACTACGCATGATGCGCGAGGAGTTGGACTGCCATGACTGACATTGCTGCTCTGTTACTGCTGCCGCGCTTACGGGTGCAGAACGCCAATGCGGTTTCCGGGCCGCTCACCTGGGGATTTCCTTCCCCCACTGCCTTCACTGGATTCGCACATGCCCTGGAACGCCGATTGAGCAGTGAAGCCGATATCGAATTTGGCGGTGTCGGTATCATCAGTCACCGCTTTGACCCGCAGATTTCACAACCGGCCGGGCGGCGTAACCAGGTATTTCGCCTGACACGCAATCCGGTGGGCCGTGACGGGGCTACTGCTGCCCTGGTCGAAGAAGGCCGCGCCCACATGGAAGTCAGCCTGCTGATCGAAGTGATCACTGATCTGGACGAAGACGAGCAGACAGACCTGTTGGAACATCTGCTGCCAGCCGTTCACAGTTTGCGACTGGCCGGGGGCAGTATTATGCCCTGCTACGACAAGCGCCGGCAGCCCGCCTGGTTCGATTGGTATGACGATGACGCAGATAATATCACTGCTTTCCACAAGCTGCGTCACCGCCTCCTGCCGGGCTTCGCCTTGGTACAGCGGCAAGACCTGTTGGCTGAACATCTAACGGATATGCGCGTGCAAGATACCGAAAACAATGCATTGGACGCCTTGCTCGACCTGTCCCGCATGAACTTCCAACCCGTCGGTCCAGACCCGAAGAAACCGAACGAGACCCTTTGGGAAATCCGAAGCAAACCCGGCTGGCTGGTCCCTGTTCCGGTGGGCTACGCAGCGCTTTCACCTCTGTATCATCCGGACGAGGTCGTCAATGCCCGCGACGAGCAGACACCGTTTCGTTTCGTCGAAAGTCTTTACTCCCTGGGTGAATGGATCAGCCCACACCGTCTGACCGATCTCAACCAGCTGCTCTGGCGGCATGACGCAGACCCCGAAGCCGGTGTCTATCGCTGCATCAACGAATACACCAAATCCGCAATAAAAGCATAAGGAATCCCACCATGGCCAAGAGTGAATTGAAAACTGCTTCCGTCCTTGCCTTCGAGCGTAAACTGGACCCCTCCGATGCTCTCTTCTATGCTGGTCTCTGGGACGAGCGCGGCAACGCAGCAAATTGGAGTGCGGTTGAGATCCGAGAAAAATCGGTACGCGGCACCATTTCAAATCGCCTGAAAACCAAGGACCAGGACCCGGCGAAGCTCGATGCCTCCATCCAGCAGCCCAACCTGCAAACCGTGGACGTGGCCGCCTTGCCGAACAACGCGGACACCCTTCAAGTCCGATTCACCCTGCGCATTCTCGGCGGTGCCGGAACACCTTCCGCCTGCAACAACGCTGACTACCAAGCACGGCTGCGCGACACAGTTCAAGGATATGTCGACCAACACAGCTTCGCCGAGCTGGCGCGCCGCTACGCCCACAACCTGGCGAACGGACGCTTCTTGTGGCGCAACCGCATGGGTGCTGAGCAGATCGAAATCAACATCAGCCATTTGCAGCAAGGCGAAGCGCACCAGCAATGGACATTTGACGCCCTTGACTTGTCGCTGCGCAGTTTCGATACACCCTTGGGAGCCAGTGACGCATTGGCCAAAATGTCAGGTGTGGTCGAGCAAGGCTTGGCCGGAAGGGAGTTTGTATTACTGGAAGTGAGCGCATTCGCCCGCATGGGCAACGGCCAGGAAGTCTACCCATCCCAAGAACTCATCCTCGACCGGGGCGATAAGAAAGGCCAGAAAAGTAAAACTCTCTACGACGTAGATAAGGTGGCCGGCATGCACTCGCAGAAAGTCGGCAATGCCCTGCGCACCATCGATACCTGGTACCCCAACCCTGACGATGAGCAACTCGGCCCTATCGCTGTTGAGCCCTATGGTTCAGTTACCTCCCAGGGCCGCGCCTACCGCCAGCCAAAAGCAAAAATGGACTTCTACAACCTGCTGGATGGGTGGGTACTCAAGGACAACCCTCCCGCCGTGGAGCAACAGCACTACGTCATGGCCAACCTCATCCGTGGCGGTGTATTCGGCGAGAAGGACTAAGCCATGGATCACTATCTGGAAATCCGGCTGCTACCCGACCCGGAGTTTGTCCCCACTGTGTTGATGAATGCCCTGTTCGCAAAATTACACCGGGCTCTGGTTGACCTTGATGCCAACACTATCGGGGCGAGTTTCCCCGATGTACAGATCAAACCTCCGGGACTCGGTGAACGAATGCGCCTGCACGGCACGGACGATGATCTGCAACGGTTGATGGCATTGAACTGGATGACCGGGATGCGCGACCACACTAGCACCAGTATCATCACTCCGATTCCTGCTAATATAAGCTATCGCGTGGTAAGGAGGGTACAGGCAAAAAGCAATCCCGAACGATTACGTCGACGGCTTATCAAACGCAAGCAAATGGACAAAGAGGCGGCGCAAAGGGCCATTCCCAACGACGCAGTGGAACGGCTCGATCTACCATTTCTCACGGTAAAGAGCCACAGTTCAGGGCATCGCTTTCGACTATTCATCGACCATCAGCCCATTGTATCCCAATCGGCGAATGGAAAATTCAGCCACTATGGACTCAGCCCTACTGCTACCATTCCCTGGTTTTGACCCTTTTTCAAAGCGGTTAAATTTGTCCCTTAAGAAACAATCACTTGTCACCCGCACTTAAATATAGGATATGAGTTCCAAAGTAGCTTAAAAGCTCTTTAAAAACATAGATATAAACGATATTATTCGTTGTTCACTGCCGTATAGGCAGCTCAGAAAGCCTCGATGGTTTCGTCCCGGAACAAGGCATAGTTCACTGCCGTATAGGCAGCTCAGAAACGTGTCCGCTTTGCTGCCTAGTACTAGGTCGCGTTCACTGCCGTATAGGCAGCTCAGAAATGATGCGCCTATATCATATGGGCCTTGCCAGGGTTCACTGCCGTATAGGCAGCTCAGAAAAGATAGCAGACTCAAGGGCGGCCACAGTATCAGTTCACTGCCGTATAGGCAGCTCAGAAAGCCCGTGGCGTTGCTTATCGTCCAGGTGATGGTGTTCACTGCCGTATAGGCAGCTCAGAAAATAGCGCCAACCAGGAAAGCCAAGACGCAGACGTTCACTGCCGTATAGGCAGCTCAGAAAAGCCGAATATGTCGTCCCCGGGGGTGGTGGCAGTTCACTGCCGTATAGGCAGCTCAGAAAACTAACCGACCCGACCATCACCTGGACGATAAGTTCACTGCCGTATAGGCAGCTCAGAAAATACTCGACCTCTGCGATACCGGCGAGGATAAGTTCACTGCCGTATAGGCAGCTCAGAAAAACATCACAGCAAAGGATCGGAAACATGAAACGTTCACTGCCGTATAGGCAGCTCAGAAATCGAGTTCGGCCTTGTCGGCGTCGATCTGGGCGTTCACTGCCGTATAGGCAGCTCAGAAATGCATCGTTGTTGATGGTATCGGCGGAATCGAGTTCACTGCCGTATAGGCAGCTCAGAAAAGTTGGATCTTTCGCCCCACTATGCTTGATACGTTCACTGCCGTATAGGCAGCTCAGAAATCGGCGACGGCCTGAGCCTGGACTTTCAGGACGTTCACTGCCGTATAGGCAGCTCAGAAAGGAAGACGCCATGCTGGTGCGGATGAGCGACAGTTCACTGCCGTATAGGCAGCTCAGAAAGTCCACTCGAACGAGCGTCCCTGTGGTGTTGGCGTTCACTGCCGTATAGGCAGCTCAGAAATGTCCGAAAGCCTGGGCGACCTGGGCATAGACGTTCACTGCCGTATAGGCAGCTCAGAAAGGGGAAACCGGCCTTGTATTGGAACTGATCGAGTTCACTGCCGTATAGGCAGCTCAGAAAGACTGCGGTGTTCCAGTCCCAGGAAGCGCCGGGTTCACTGCCGTATAGGCAGCTCAGAAATTGCCGCAACGGTTTTCGGCGCGTTCAAAAAAGTTCACTGCCGTATAGGCAGCTCAGAAAATATGTGTACCGCCAAGCCGGCCCCCGGCGTCGTTCACTGCCGTATAGGCAGCTCAGAAAGACTAAATGCAGCGTTATTTCCCTGAGATTCTGTTCACTGCCGTATAGGCAGCTCAGAAAGAGAAGCAAACAAAAGCGGCAAAGGCGTTAACGTTCACTGCCGTATAGGCAGCTCAGAAATGGCTAACCGCTTCCCGTTGCGCGTCCGTCAAGTTCACTGCCGTATAGGCAGCTCAGAAACCTTGCGTTGCAACCTGCCCCAACCCGGCCGCGTTCACTGCCGTATAGGCAGCTCAGAAACGGCCCTGGTTTGGGCCTGCGTAAATGTCGAAGTTCACTGCCGTATAGGCAGCTCAGAAAAGCCAATCAGTCCAGGTGCTCATGCGCGAAGAGTTCACTGCCGTATAGGCAGCTCAGAAAAGCCAGTTCCCACGCCAGTCCGTGCTCATCGGGTTCACTGCCGTATAGGCAGCTCAGAAAAAGAAAGACCAGGCCCAAGTCCTGTTCCGGGAGTTCACTGCCGTATAGGCAGCTCAGAAATCCTCGATGGCGTTGCGGATAAACCCGTTGGCGTTCACTGCCGTATAGGCAGCTCAGAAACGCCATCGCGCACGGAATGCACCGGGAACACACGTTCACTGCCGTATAGGCAGCTCAGAAAAGCAGGAGCAACGGAGGAAACTCGCCGAACAAGTTCACTGCCGTATAGGCAGCTCAGAAATATGGAATCGCCTGCAGACTTGGCCTTTTTGCGTTCACTGCCGTATAGGCAGCTCAGAAACAGGCAGGGACAACCAGGATCCGCCGGACTTCGTTCACTGCCGTATAGGCAGCTCAGAAATGGATGGCGTCGTGCATCAGGCCGCCCAGGTTGTTCACTGCCGTATAGGCAGCTCAGAAAAAACACGGTGCGCTGCCCGATACGGTCGAGCAGTTCACTGCCGTATAGGCAGCTCAGAAAATGGCCTCGAACACGGCCTCCAGGATGACGGCGTTCACTGCCGTATAGGCAGCTCAGAAAAATCTGCTCGGTGGCGCCGGGGCGGTGCTGACGTTCACTGCCGTATAGGCAGCTCAGAAACAGCCGGGGCTCCAGTGTTGTCCCAACAATAAGTTCACTGCCGTATAGGCAGCTCAGAAATGGCTCGATGAGGTTCTGAGCGCCGCCGAGGTGTTCACTGCCGTATAGGCAGCTCAGAAATTGCGCGTAGGTTGTGGTTGCCGTCCATCCATGTTCACTGCCGTATAGGCAGCTCAGAAACATCAAATCCCGACCACTTTGTGCCAAGCCCCGTTCACTGCCGTATAGGCAGCTCAGAAAGACACGACAGCGGCGAAGACCGAGATCGAGGGGTTCACTGCCGTATAGGCAGCTCAGAAAATGCAGCACGCTGACCGGGTGAGATCGGCAGCGTTCACTGCCGTATAGGCAGCTCAGAAACATCCCGACAACCTGCAACGCCTCGGCAACGAGTTCACTGCCGTATAGGCAGCTCAGAAAAATGCTACCGCCTGACTCTTTGAGTAACCGGAGTTCACTGCCGTATAGGCAGCTCAGAAACTCCGTACTGTTTGGCAATCTCGGAAACATCTAGTTCACTGCCGTATAGGCAGCTCAGAAAGCGATGGGCTTCTGCCAATGCCTGAGCCACCAGTTCACTGCCGTATAGGCAGCTCAGAAACTCCTGAAATATACTGACCTTCGCTTCCAACACGTTCACTGCCGTATAGGCAGCTCAGAAAACAACGACTGGTTTAGTCGCTCTGTGCGCAAAGTTCACTGCCGTATAGGCAGCTCAGAAAAAAGCATCCATCATTTCAGCGATGATATCCCTGTTCACTGCCGTATAGGCAGCTCAGAAAAAACATTTGGATCGAACTGGCCTTTCCTTGGTGTTCACTGCCGTATAGGCAGCTCAGAAAAAGTCCTGTCTCGCGCTCTGGAAACACGTTAAGTTCACTGCCGTATAGGCAGCTCAGAAATTGGATGGACGATGGGAGTGCGAAATGAAAAAGTTCACTGCCGTATAGGCAGCTCAGAAAGCGCAAGGTTGGCAAGGCCACTCAGATCGTCTGTTCACTGCCGTATAGGCAGCTCAGAAAAAAAACGCGCGGCGGCATCATCTACGGTAAGGGTTCACTGCCGTATAGGCAGCTCAGAAATGCTGCCAAGTCATGGATGGGAAGACCTAAAGGTTCACTGCCGTATAGGCAGCTCAGAAACTGGTGCAGACTTGCCGCTGTGGCGTAACCCTCGTTCACTGCCGTATAGGCAGCTCAGAAAGATACCACCAGATCGGCGGCACCCCGCGCGGCGTTCACTGCCGTATAGGCAGCTCAGAAATGTCTATTTTCCGAAGGCGGGGTATTTCTTTTGTTCACTGCCGTATAGGCAGCTCAGAAACCAAGGCAGCTTGAGACAAAGAGTTTGCAAGAGTTCACTGCCGTATAGGCAGCTCAGAAATTTGATGATCTGCCGAGAAAGCAGGACATCGAGTTCACTGCCGTATAGGCAGCTCAGAAATCCTAAAATACCCCTTCCGCCGGTGGTTCGAGGTTCACTGCCGTATAGGCAGCTCAGAAAGAAATCGTCTATTACGGGGTGATAGTTCATTGGTTCACTGCCGTATAGGCAGCTCAGAAATGACGGGAGATGAACTTTCGCAACTCCGCGAAGTTCACTGCCGTATAGGCAGCTCAGAAAAATGACACCAATGACTTGATGACCGCTCTGGAGTTCACTGCCGTATAGGCAGCTCAGAAAAGGGCAGATCTATCGATGGAGACCAGAGGACCGTTCACTGCCGTATAGGCAGCTCAGAAAATAAAGACGTTCTGGCTTTCCTTGTATCTGTCGTTCACTGCCGTATAGGCAGCTCAGAAATGACCTCGAGTCAGGCGGCGCGAGCTATTTCTGTTCACTGCCGTATAGGCAGCTCAGAAACAAGCTTGCGATGAAGTTTGACGATCTTAACGGTTCACTGCCGTATAGGCAGCTCAGAAATGTCCCCGGATCAACAGTTGCTAAAGGTTGCCGTTCACTGCCGTATAGGCAGCTCAGAAACAATCCATTAAATACATGTGATCTCTTCCGAAGTTCACTGCCGTATAGGCAGCTCAGAAATAATTTGTTCCTGATGATAAACAAAGCTCAAGGTTCACTGCCGTATAGGCAGCTCAGAAATGATCTGGCTCGGCATCAGCGAAAGCATTTATGTTCACTGCCGTATAGGCAGCTCAGAAATACGGAGTTCAGCCAACCGCACTAAAAGACGGGTTCACTGCCGTATAGGCAGCTCAGAAAA
>RRYU01010776.1_pt2 | contig 16044 bp, 14 predicted proteins | sample 2162651 | NCBI WGS metagenome assembly RRYU01 (sample SAMN10267283, study PRJNA491782) | microbial mat metagenome | isolation source: biomat in the production well | place: Japan: Minami-Kanto gas field, natural gas well KTG3 | collected 2017-06 | reverse complement strand
GCGTCTGGCATGGCGGCAGGAGCGTACCGCCCACCAGCCCACACCCTCTCCACCAACCAACACAGAAGAACCGGCTCCCGGTGAGGAGCCACAACTCGAGCCGGAGGAGGAGCCACCGCCACGTCGGCGCGGGTCAGTGCGCAAGAGTTGAGCGATGTACCATCTGTTTGTTAATCGGCAACACCAGCTTGAACGCTTACACAAGAGCATCGTAGGCGAGACTACGAAGCGGATTATCCGTATCACTGCCGGACCGGGGATGGGGAAGTCCTGGTTGCTGCAACGCTTTGCGCAGGATGCTGCCGAGCATGCGGTGCGGCGAGTAGTGATTGATCTGCGATCTGGACACGCCTATGATGTGTTGAGCCTGGTGCGTGCTTGCCGCGATCAGCTAGGGGGTGACGCATTTCAGCGGCTCACACTGGAGATCAATGCTGCGACCGCCCCCCGGATCATCCCTAAGAGTGACGAGCACCCCCGGCCTCTGCCTTCAGAACCCACCCTGCGCGATAACATGCTGATCATCCAGGCCGATAATCCGCTGGTGATGCAGGCTATTGAGCAGCGCATGAGCCAGGTCTTCTTTGCCTGCTTGCAAGAACTAGAACACCATAGCCCGCTTCTCTTCCTCTTTGACAGCTATGAGTACCTCTCATCCAGCACGCAAGATTGGGTGAGTAGCCTGACTGATCGCTGGATCAGGAATGAACTCTTAACCCGCATCCGTGATGGAGCGTTACGCCGAACCGTGGTGGTTCTTGCGGGACGACGGCTGCCCCCATTTGATGATGCGTGGGCGACGGTGGTAGGGAACATAGCGGTTGATCTCTTCAGCCACGCAGATGTCGCATACTACCTGCGCGAAAAACGCGGCCTCACGATGCTGAGCGAGGCCGATATTGCGGCCATCTTCAAACTGGTACACGGACATCCCCAACTACTCGCTATGATGGGTGATACGCTGGTGCGTCTTGTCACAACAGGTACTCGTAATGCCAATTGACCTGCACACGTACCTCAACCATATCCATACCAGTGCTGAGCTTGGAACACGGGTGAGTCTGGGTCAGATGATCCTGGGGCCACTCTTGGCGAGCAGTTCACGCGCACAGGCTGAAGTGCTACGCCGTTGTGCCATTCCACGCTGGTTCGATGCCGCGATCCTACAGGTGTTATTTGAACATGAAACCGCAACCCACCAGTTGCTGTCCGAACTACGTCAACTGAGCTGTTTCCACGATCTGGGCGATGGACGACTGACCTACCTGCCAGAAATACGCACCCTTTTACTACGAGAATGGCAAAACCAACGCCATGATGAATTTATTCAAATTCATCGCCGATTGTACAGCTACTTTCGGAACCGTACCACCCCACCCGGTTCAACCCGTCGGGCGATGTCACTCCTACCACAGAGCAGCCTACTCAGTGTTGTCCCTGTCAGCCTGCAATCGGATCTCTTCCAGCGCGAAGCCCTCTACCACCTCATTCATGCCGATCCGATTCGGGGCATAGACGAACTACGCGCCACCTTCAACGAGACCGCCCGCAACCACCGCTGCGTTGATGCAGAGTTGCTGCTCCAAGCCGCCGACTCGGCATCCCTCAACACCCTACAACAACGCTGGCTCCAGTACATGCGCGCCCGGATCGAGCAGAATAGCCTCAATCTCCCCGTGGCGGCTCAGCAGTATGAGGGGCTACGTAGCATGCCCGATCTCGACCCGGAATTGCAGGCCGAGACTAATCGCTCCTTAGCTGAGGTCTATGCCGAGATGGGGGAGTGGGGCATGTCTATTCGGCTCTACAAACAGAGCCTCGATTACTATATGCGCACCAATAACCAGCGTGCCAGCGCCGAAACGATGGTATTGCTGGGCGAAGCATACCAGGGCTTGGGGCTACGGATGGGGAGTTGGCATCTACCCACACCAGCCAACTATCTCCAGCGTTTCGCATACTGGCTGATCGGCATACCCTTCCTGATCCTCAATCTACTCTTGGGGAACCAGCCCCGCATGCTGCCCCTTCCCGATTACTGTATCCACTACCAAAACTGGTTGCCCATCCGCTTCTTCAACACCGCTCGCGATTGGTTCATCCAAGCCCGTAAACGCTACCAACGTCTCAATGATGAGAGTGGCATGCTACGTGCTGAACAACGAGTGATTGATATTCTGCGTCTCTATGGCTACCACGAAGAGGCACGAACCAAGATCGAAGCACTACTTCAGCGACCACCCGCCCGCGACCCCTACTGGCGCGCATGGCTGGATCGGAGCCTTGCTGAATGCTACCTCGCTGCGCACAACCCAACGCGGGCGCAACCCCTCCTCGCCAATGCCCGTGCTGTCTTCGATGAGTTTGGGGACATCCGGCGCGCTGCGACCATCCACATGCTGCAAGGTCAAGCCGCGTTGCAATCGGGGGATCAGAGTGCCGCACTCGCGCATATTGCTGAAGGGCTACGCCACTACCGGCATATGGGTTATGCCACGGCGCGTGAGCGGATCCTCCACGAGCTACGCATGTGGAAAGATCACCCCGACACCCCAGAAGAGACCCGCGACCAGATCCGTGAACTGATTGCCGCCGAACCCGAAAAACGCTACGGGCAACGCTTTAGCCGTAGCTACCTGCCGCTGCTGCAAATTATCGGGCTGATTACCGTTCCCATTGGGTTGCTGCTGATGGCCATCAGTGTCCCGATCACCAGTAGTATCCACCTCGGCGCTGGAGTTTTGGCCAGCACCATCCACTACGATCCCCTGCATATCATAGGGGTAGCGGTGCTGCTCGTCTTCATCCTCAGCCTCAGCCACGCAACCATGGCGAGCATCCTGATCTTTAGCCTGCCGATCAAGCGGATTGAGGCCGAACAACCCGACATGATCATCACATCCCCCGACGGGATCGCCTGCTACGACCACTTGGGGCGGCGCAAACAGCAGATGGCATGGCGGGATGTACGGGTCTGGCGGGTGTTGGATCGGTGTGGGTGGAATCGCCCATTGCCGCTCTCTTCGGGGAGCCTGTTGGGGGATGTAGCGGGTCAACAATTCCAGATCCCCGGCATTACCAACTGGTATGCCGAGCTACAGAGCGATATTGGCGAGCGATTGGCAGCGGTGGGCAACCCGTGTCGTCCCACCGATCACACCTACCATCTGCTAAAGAGTTGGAGTGGAGTGGCACTAGGGATCGGCTTGTTCATGATCATTCTGGTGGGATTGATCGAGACCCAGAGCCTAGGGTTGCCACTCTGGATACCCGCACCGTTCTATGCGTTGCTCTCACTCATTGCGCTGAGTGGTGTAACCATGCTGGTTCCCCTGGCCTACTGGCTAGTCAATCGGCCCCTCAGCCTCCAACGCTCCCTCCTCCGCGAAGAGATCTGGCCCCGCGTACTACTCATCCTCGGAGGGCTACCGGTATTGCTCTACATCATCAGTTGGGGTTCTGCGCTCCCGATAGGCATCCTCAATGCCTCCACGTTTGTGTGGGGGATCTACACACTCAGCGAAGCGGCGAGTGCCCACTACCTGAGCAACCACCCGCGCCTGCGGATGTCACTCGTCATCGTAGCTAGCCTACTGGCTGTCATGATCGTCTGGCAACCGATCCAGGCTACCTACCAGTGGCAAACAGCACTGATCGCCCGCAACCAGATTGCCGCCGCCATCACCAAAGGACAGACACCTCCATCCAGCACACTTGCCAACTGTCAGGCCGCAGCCCATGCACGGGTACTCGGCTATGAGCCATTTCACACCTATACCATCCAAGCCGATTGTGCCGGACTAACCGGCAACTGGATTGGGGCGATCAACTCCTACCAAGCCGCACTCTACCACACACCAAATCAGCCGAGCCAACGGGTACTCACGACCTACAACCTCTGGAATGCCACCTACCGTTTAGATCGTGAAGAGGCTCTCCTGGTTGTCCAACAGTTCAACCAACTCTGCGCCAATTCCAAGCAAGCCGCGCTGATGTGCCAACAAGTGGCAGGGTATATGCAGCGGTGATAAAACCATAGGTTGCCGATTCTGGGACTAAAAGGTATAGTATGGAAGGAACATGCTTAGCCTTCGCATGTGTGCGTCTTGGAGGAGCCGTTCATGACACTTGACGAAGCCATTGCGGAATTGAAGCAGCGAATCAGTGCTGCCAGTGCCGGTAGCGTAGTGCGCATTACACGAGTATCGGGTGAAGAGGCGACCATTCGCGCCTATGCCCCTACAGCCGATGAAAATGCGATCAAAGAAGCAACTGTAGATCTTACCCTTCAACTCCTGACCAGCGAAGGGCTTGATGTACAGGTACTTGTGTATGACATCGAGACCTCGTTGCCACCAGACGAGTAGGGAACTGACCACACAACACACGGGCTGACCGTCAGCCCGTGTGTGTAGGTCACGTCTAGTGGCATGATGCAGAAAGGGATACCATGGCAGTGCCAGATTCGTACATTGACTGCCCATCCCAGATGCTACCCTAGCCTAAAAGAGCGAGCGCAGTACCCCCACCACACGCCCCTGGATACGCACGTTCTCCGCAGCGGTAAAGATCGGCTGCATGGTGCTATTCGCTGGCTGCAACCGCACCCGCCCGTTGTCCTGGTAGAACTTCTTCAATGTCACTGCGTTCTCGTCAAGCAACAGTGCGGCTACCATGTCGCCGTTATTGGCCGAATCCTGACGCCGCAGCAGTACAATATCACCATCATCAATCAGTGCATCTATCATAGATAGCCCACGCACCTTTAGTGCATAGACATCCTTGAGCTTCTCGGCACTCGCCAGATCTAACGGGACATCCACCTTCTCGGCGGCATCCACATCCACCTCCTCCGGGTCAGGAAGTGGCTGCCCGGCCGTGATGATGCCTAGCAGTGGTACCTGATGTGATACGTTGTGTACCCCTACGGTGTTGGGTAGCGTGATCCCCCGCGATACCTTCCCCTGTCGGTTGATCTTGCCCTTGTCTTGCAGTGCCTTCAGGTTGTAGGCAACCACCGAAGTCGAAGAGATCTTCAGATCAGTCTGAATGTCGCGAATGGCAGGCCAGTACCCATTCTTGGCAAAGAATTCCTGGATGTAGTTAAGAATCTTCTCCTGGCGTGTCGAGAGACCATCAGTAGATCGCATAGCCCGTGTCCTTTCTTGGGCCGCAGCCAGGACGGCCAGCGGCGATACATGCCCATACGATGTAGGAGCCTGATGGTTTTGTCACCATCAGACAGAACGTATGTAGTAGATTATACCAGCCAAACATTTGTACTGTCAAGTACTTTTTTCCGCCCCGTGCTACAATAGCCACATGAATTACGTACTTGGTGTTGACATTGGCGGTACCCAACTACGCTGTGCGCTGATCAACAGTACCGGAGACATACTCACGTTGATACGAACTGCTAGTCAGGCCGATCAGGGGCCGGCTGCGGTGATTGGTCGTGTGCTCGATCTGATAGCGCAAGTGCAAGCTCAAGTACCGAGCGATGGGCATCTACTAGGGATCGGGATCGGTGCGCCCGGCCCGCTCGATCCTGAACAAGGGATCATCTTTGCCGCGCCCAATATGTCGGGGTGGCACGACATTCCCCTGCGTGAGATGATCGCCCACGCAACGGGTTTGCCAGTCTGGCTCGATAATGACGCGAACGCTGCCGCACTGGGCGAGTGGCGCTTTGGGGCTGGCCGCCATACCCACCACCTCGTCTATGTGACAGTAAGCACCGGCATTGGGGGTGGGGTAATTATGGATGATCGCCTGCTGCACGGTCATTTGGGTGCAGGTACCGAGGTTGGCTCGCTCTTGCTCGATCCTGAACACGCGACCCGCTGGGAGGATCTCGCATCGGGGAGTGCGCTAGGACGTGCCGCCGCTGCCGCACTACCCGCCCATCCCCAGAGCATCCTGCATACGCTGGCAACCCCCACGACAATCACCGCTGCCCATGTCGCCCAGGCTGCAACGATGGGGGATGCCCTCGCGCTCCAGTTGATGCAGCGCGAGGCTCGCCTGCTCGGTATCGGGTTTGCTTCGCTCCTCCACATCTTCAGCCCTGAACTGCTGCTGGTTGGGGGAAGTGTGATCTTAGAGAATCCCAATCTGCTCGCCCAAGCCCGTCAGATTGCCTATGCCCATGTGCTGACCGATCTCTACCGCGCTGTCCCGATCCGAGCCGCGAGCCTTGGTGATGAAGTTGGGGTGATCGGAGCAGCAACGTTGGTACTCGAAAAATACGCATCCAGTTTCCGGGAATCTCAGTGACTCCTATGCCGTCTCTACCGACAATGATCGACCCACATGCCCGTGTCCTAGCACAACAACGCACGCTCCGTATTGCATGGACGACTCTCTTTGGCTTTCTGTTCATCTTTCTGAGCCTCGTCGCATGGGCAATCTATGCCGGGTGGCAGTTCCACCAATCTGCGGTCATCCCCCGCGACGCCGTCGTGATTGTGCGTGGCTCCGCTGAGTGGATCAGTTGGCAACCGGCAAATCGCAGCGTCTTTCAAGGTGTGAGTGACCAACAGGTGATTCGTGCCGGTGATAGTGTGCGTGTGGTTACGAAGGCTGGTTATGGTCAGATCGCCAGTATCCGCCTCTTCGATGAGAGCCAGATTGATCTCTGGGCCGGAGCCGATCTGCGCATTGAGACGCTCGAAACGAGCCGTTGGAGTGGCTTACGTCAACAGGTGACGATCTACCAGAATGGGGGTTATGTGCGCTATGATCTGCGTGCAGGCCAGCCCTACCAGCAGGTGCGCTTTCGGGTTATTGCGGGTACAACAACTATCGATCTTACTCCCGGTGGTAGTTATAGTGTGGATCTGCGCCCCTCTGAACGCAGTATTGCTGCCCTCCCCGGTACCGAGATTGCACCGTTTGTCACCGATATAGCCGTGCGCAGTGGAACCCTTACAATCCAGCCCCCCAATGCGTCCGGTATGGTCTTAGGTACACGCCAACGAGTGCTGATTGATCCGTCTGGGAGGCCAAGTCTGCCTGTTCCAGCCCGTTGGGAACTGATCCGCGATGGGGGGTTCTCGCAGTTTAGTGAGGCTGAATATAATAATACGACCCTGTCGAACGAAACTGAATTGACCCGCTCCTCGACCTGGCAGGTCTATTCTGGCCCTGCCTTGCCCCTCGAACAGCAAGGCTTCTTCCGCCTCTCTCCGATCTGTCGCCCTCCCCTTGTGGATCAGCGTTGCGCACCATCCGAACAGCGTATCGCTGCATGGTTCTACCGCGCTGGCGGACAGACGACGGGCTTTATCACGGGTATTAAGCAACAACTTGGTTATGATGGCAGTGGGGTTGATATTTCTGAGTATCGGCGCCTCACCTTCTCCCTCTGGACACGTATTCTCGATCAGTCACTTGAGGATGTTGGTGACCGGGGCAGTGAGTGTCCGATTATGATTCGCTTCTTGGCACGTGAAGAGAGTCCCGATGATCCCGATCTGGAGCGGGTGGTCTGCCTTTATACCGATGCGAATGATCTCCCTCCCCGCGTCCAGGCTCAGGATGTCCACTATTACCGGTTGCAGAAGGCCGAATGGACTCATTTCAGCATCAATCTGCGCGATGAACCATGGCTACCCAACCATCGCTACCTACAAGGTGTCCAGATCTATGCCAATGGCCACGATTATAATGCGTTGGTTGCTGAAGTCTCTTTAATAGGTGAACAGTGATCTACCATGGTATTGACATTATCGAGATTCGGCGCATCCGCAAGGCTGTTGAGCGTTGGGGCGAACGATTCTTGCGCCGCGTCTTTAGCGATACCGAGTTGCAGGATTGTGGGGCGCTCGGCTCCCAACCAAGCTACCAATCACTAGCCGGGCGCTGGGCAGCCAAAGAGGCCGCAGCCAAAGCACTTGGGGTCGGCCTTAGTGGGATGAGTGCGGCAACAAGCCTTAGCGAACGCCCCGGAATGACCGACATTGAGGTGGTGCGCGAGCCAGGTGGCCGCCCTACGCTGCGGCTGCATGGCCCCGCCGCTACTCGCGCCACCCAGTTGGGGATTACGAGTATCGCCGTGAGCATCTCGCACAGTGGCGATTCGGCGCTGGCCAGTGTGGTGGCTCTAGCAATTAGTCCGGCAGCGTAATCCCCCGCCGCTCCGGGTCACGCTGCTCACGGTAGAGTGTCGCCACATGGCCGATCAGGCTTACCAGTGCCGCACCCGTCTCCTCCACAATCGTCGCGGTCAGTTCCTTACGCTCCTCTTTGTACTCCAAGAAGCGCACCTTGATCAACTCGTGGGCGTCCAGTTCGCGCTCGATCTTCTCTAACACCTGCTCGCTCAACCCCTGCTTGCCCAAGAGGACATGCGGCTTGAGCGGATTGGCCAGCCCGCGCAGGTAGTTGCGCTGGCGCTTACTCATCTCTTGCATAACACCCTTCCCTAATTGTAACGCCCACGCAGATCGTTCATTCGTACCGTCAACACATCACGCAGGTTGCGGAGCGAATCGCGCAACACACTCACCTTCGTCTCGGTACCATACTGCCACTGCACCGGCACTTCACAGATACGATACCCGCAGCGCCGCGCTAAAAAGAGTAATTCTACATCATACGCCGTCACTGCCGCGCCCTGCACGATGGGCGCATCATCACCATAGATACGCACCCGGCGGAAGAGATCCTGCGCCACCGGGCGGCTCATGGCCTTAAAGCCACACTGCGTATCGTTGATGCCCTTTAGTGCGACACCCTGGATGATCCGGTTAAAGACCCGCCCCATGATATGCCGATACCACGGCTCACCCTCGCGACTGGCCCCCAAGCCCTCCCGCGAACCGATTACGACGTCTTGCCCGACCCGCAACTGGGCATAGAGCTTTTCCCACTCGTGGATCGGCACGGCAAGATCGGCGTCGCAGAGCAAAATATACGTACCTCGCGCTGCTAACGCTCCGGCGCGTACCGCAAACCCTTTACCACGATGATCGCGGCGCAAGACCTGTACCCCCACCACCTGCTCGGCAATGCTGGCAGTCATATCGGTGCTACCATCATCTACCACAATGACCTCGCTCTGGTAGGGCTGCGTGGCCAGGTAGTGCATGACACTAGTTAGCGTGGCTGGTAGGCGATTGGCCTCATTGTAGGCCGGAATAATGATAGAGAGAAATGGGGTTTCGTTGGACACAGATACTCACTTTGATGTCTCGCCATTCGTTGGGCTTGGTGCCCAACGCATGATGGCATCGGTGAGGCGTTCATCACTCAGGAGGGAGACGACGCGCCGACGTTTACCAAGGAAGTGTGGAAGTTGGCGTAACCCTGCGAACTGCCCCCGTAGCCGTGCCCGTGCTGCCGGTTCACGGATGTGGCGTAGGCTTTGCAGCGTATAGCCAAGTTGCGAGCGGATGAACGCCAACCAGTGGCGGCGTATGAGGCGTTGGGGCATATTCTTGACCCATACCAACCCGAAGTTGCGCCCACAGTAGTAGCTCGCGAGTGCTCCACCACCCGTCGCGCTCAGTTTGTGGTAGACCACCGCAGTCGGCACAAAGATCGTGCGCATACCGGCTCGCCTAGCCCGTAGGTTGAGATCGACATCTTCGCAGTACATCACCAGATCTTCATCAAAGATCTGGCCATTCATGGCCAATAGCTCCAATGCTTCCCGCCGGTAGGCTGCCGCACCTGCACACGGCCCAAACACCTCACTGACCACATCATACTGCCCAGTATCGCGCTTCCACACCCCGCGTGAACCTGGCTCGCCACTCACCTGGTAGTAATCACCCGCCGAGTGAATATGGTCACGGCGATCAAAGAGCATCAACTTACTCGCAGCGAAGGCGTAGTGCGGCTGACGTTCCAAAGCCCCCACCAGTTGATCGAGCCAATTCGGGGTGGCCTCGGTATCGTTATTCAACAAGACCACAAACGGCGCACTGGTAGCAGCAATGCCCGCATTCACCACTGCCGCTAAGCCCCGGTTCTGGGCACGGGCGATGACACGTACTTCAGGGTAGTGTTGGCTAATGAAGGCCACCGAATCATCCTGGCTACCATCATCAACCACCGTCACCACGAAATCGCGCCGGGTCTGGGCACGTAGAGCATCGAGGCATGTGGGCAATAACGCTATGCCATTATAGTTAGGAATAATAACGTCAATCATGCCAGCGTTGTCAGATACTCAGCGAGAGCCTCTTGCCAGGGTCGCAACGTAATACCAAGATCGGCGGCTGCAATGTTGAGGAGTGGACTATAGGGCGGGGGCGTACTGGCACGTTGGTAATCAGCCAGCTTGATAGCTGCAATAGGCAGATCATGGTAGCCCGCTTGGCGCAGGATTTCACTGGCAAAGGCATGGCGCGAACATGCCCCACTATTGACCAAGTGGTACGTGCCATAGGCTTTGGTAGCAATCAGGCGGATGATCGCTGCTGCAAGATCGGGGCAGTAGGTAGGATTACCGATCTCATCATCTACCATGCGCAACCCCCCGGCGGGAGGATTGGCAGCCAAGCGCAGTACCGTGCGCACAAAGTTGCGCTCACCACCAAAGAGCCACGCAATACGCACAATATAGAAGTCACGAAGGATCTCGCGTACTGCCAACTCACCCGCCAATTTAGAGCGCCCATAGGCATTGATCGGCCCGGTCTGGTCATACTCCATATAGGCACGACCGGCATTACCCGCAAAGACCTCGTTGGTACTAATATAGACCATCGGGGCATCCAGGGAGCGACACGCCTGGGCCACATACTTCGTACCCAGAGCATTTACCCGATAGGCCCATTCGGGGTCACGCGCACATCCATCCACATCCGTATACGCCGCCGGGTGGATAATCAACTCGGCTTTTGTGGCCACCAACTGCTCAACTGCACGTGGCTGACTCAGCTCAATCTCGTCCCGATCCAAGAGGATCAACTCGTTCTCATTGGCCAAGAGACGAGCCACGGTACTCCCTAGCTGCCCTAGTGCCCCTGTGATGACGATTCGCACGCTACCTCCTCCTCTGCCCACGATACCAGAGTTCAAGAGTAGCAGATAGGGCAATCAGCGTCAAACCGATGGCAGAGTAATCTCGACCATAATCCCCGGTGCATCACTGCGATTAGTCAGCGCACAATACCCTCCAGCCGCATAGATGATCCGCTCTACTAACGCCAAACCCAACCCCATACCATCAATCTGGCCGGTGAAACTGCGTTCCCCCTGGTAGTAGGGTCGCCACGCGGCACTGATCTGTTCTGGTGAGAGTGTCACTCCATTATCACTCACACGGATGCTGATCAGATTTTCACCACTCTTCACGATCTCAACACACACATGTGGGTTTTGGTGGGGATGGAACTTGCAGGCATTTTCGAGCAGTTCACGCAGCACAACTTCCATACTGCTCTCACCCAGAATGACCTGCCGCCCTGCCTCACTCTCTTGGCAACTCATTTCGATAGCATTGATGCCTAGATCTTGGGCAATCATAGCCACCATAGATTCAATCTGACTAACACCTATACGTGCATAGCCTTGGAGATCCGTAGATGATTGCAGGTAGTGTAGAATATCTTCGATCTCACCCTTGAGGCGGCGTGTACCAGCAATTGCAATCTCGGACACATGCGCGATCCCCTCGCGGCTCATTGTTGCGGCCCCATCATTAATTAAGGTCAACCCACCGAGAATACTCACCAGAGGTGTTCGCAACTTATGCGCCATCATGGCATGGAATGTCCACATATCACGTTGCGAGGTAATCTGGGTGGTGACATCCCGCAGCCGCACAACCAAGCGGTCATCACTAATCGGTGGCTGCGTCGCCAGATCGACCTGTAACCAGAACTCGCTCGACATAGGTGTCTCTGGGCGTACCAGCATGCGTGGGGCATCATCGGCCAATGGTGACGGCCAGGAGTCCCACACTTGTTGGGGCACAAAGGTGTATTGGCGAGCCAGACAACGCAAGAAGGGGCTACGTTCATTGGCTCCAATACTCAGGAGTTCACGGGCACGCTGGTTACTGTAGAGGATCTCATCGGCATGGTTGATGATCAGGTAGCCATCATCCGATTGCTCAACCACCCAGGCAAACCGCGCCTTCTCGGCAGCGGTACGTTCTTGTTCTTCAAGCAAGAGGCGGTAGCGATTGAGTCGGATGATCGTAGCGACTCGGGCGCGTAGCTCGATGGTGTCAAACGGCTTACCAATGAAGTCGTCGGCTCCTGACTCAAAGCCGCGCAGCCGCGACCCACGATCATCCAAGGCAGTGATCATGATCACTGGCACTTTGGAGAGCTGTGGATCAGCCCGTAGGTTCTGACACACCGCAAAGCCATCCATCCCCGGCATCATCACATCAAGGAGTACCAGATCAGGACGGTGTTGATGGGCTAAGTCTAGCCCCTCTTGCCCATTGAGCGCCGAAAAAATCTGGTAATCGAGAGGACGGAGGAGATCGGAGATGATAGAGTGAATCTGCGGATTGTCGTCAATCAGAAGAATGCTGCTACGATCCATAGGCGTAGAAGAAGACGATTAGTGTGTAGAGCGTCTTTGCTCAGTATACCGCTATGTTGCGCCTATTGCGAGGGCTATTTGGCTTAGATTGGCCCCACTCGCCCACGTGCCGAAAGGACAATCCGTACTAGCTCCTCGTCGCTTGGGCCACCACCATGCTCTTCCCACCAGATCCGATACCAACGCAAATTTTCAGTGAATGCCCACATAACCTCTTCGTGGCTTAGTGGTGGCACACGCTGACGAAGATCATGGATCACTTCTTGACGATCATTATCACTCAATTCATCAATCGATTCAAGGATACGTTCAGCACGCAACAGGAAGATCTCGCGCTCAATCGTCGGGAACTGATCACCAATCTGCCGGATATTGCCCAAATAACAGATGGTGCGCTGTCGCGGCGCACCTTTCTGATCCCGGTAACTCTCGACAAGGTAGGCGTCGAAGAAGTTCGTATCGGCGATATTGGCATTCTTATGGCGCCGGACGATCCAGCGTACATACATGGCGTGGCTCCATGGGATCGAATTTTACCTATTATAGCATGGCTTCACTCTTTCTTGACTGATATGTCATTGGGGTGGCCAGAGCATGTGCAAAGTCCTTGGGGCTGCGCCCCAATCCCCACTTTTTGTTGTTGTTTTGCGGCGAAGCCGCAAAACAACAACAAAAAAGATCTTCGGGGGTGGCTTCGCCACCCCTGAACCCCCACCGGAGGTGGCTTTGCACATGCCCTGTTGGGGTGGCTGAGCTTGTCGAAGCCCCGCACCGCTGGCTTCGACAGGCTCAGCCAGCGGTGCGGTGGCTGAGCTTGTCGAAGCCCCGCGCCGCCGGCTTCGACAGGCTCAGCAGGCGGAGCTTGTCGAAGCCACCAACCCCTACCGCACCACTACCGGCAGGTAGATCATCCACTCCTGCACCTGGGGCTGCTGCTCCAGGTGGTACTCGTATTCGTAACGGTTGCCATCAATTCCGACCTCAACCAGCCAGTAATGGTATCCCCCGTCAGCAGTGGCGCTGCTATCCAGCCAATCATAGCTGGCTCCACCACCACTCACGCCACGTGCCAGGATCATCTGGCTCACCTGCACCGCATCGGCACGGTTGTCCGTCTCGCTTCGGTAGATCTCAAATCCGGCACTCTTCAGCTCGCTGCCCGTCTCCCAACGGATCAGGTTGCCATCGCCCTGCCGCTCCACACTGAAGTCGAGTAGGCTGATCGAGGTCGGTGGCCGCGAGATACCCATCCACCAGGTCATGTCCTCGGTGCCAATGTTGAGGGTGAAGACCTCCGTAGTGCCGTTGTTCGGATCAGCGTCGCTGTCTGCACCATCATCTGCACCCTGATTGGGTTGGCTGATCACCCAGCCCGTCGGCGGGTCAAAGACAATGTAGTAGTTGCCCGGCTCCAACTCGTCGAAGCGGAAGTTGCCGTTCGGGTCGGTAACAGCACTGCGGATCGGGGTCGTCTCGCCCTCGCGGTAGAGGTAAACCGGGATGTTGCGCACGCCCTCTTCACTCCCACTATCGAAGATGCCGTCCTTGTTGAAGTCCTCCCACACTCGGTTGCCTACGCTGGCCAGTCGGTACAACCCAATGTCCAGATCTGGGTTGTTGTCACCCGGATTGAGCGTGACACTCGCACTGCGTAGGGTGTCCCGATCAATATCGTTGTCGCTTGTGAAACTGCCCTGGTACTGCGGGCTGACTTGCCAGTTGAACGGGCGATCAATCTCGATCAGGTAGTCGCCACTACCCAACTCGTCAAACTCGTAGTAGCCGTTGCCGTCCGTCTGGGTGGTGGCGATCACGTTGCCATCCTGGATGAGGCGCACGGTGACGCTCTCGACGCCCAGTTCGCCACTCTCCTGAATGCCGTTGGCGTTCAGATCATCCCATGCGAAGTCACCCAACCTGGCCGGCCAGTAGATCCCACCGTCCCAGGTGGTATCGTTCTCACCACTGATGAGGTTGGTGGTGCTGGTGAGACCCGTCGTGCGATCTGCATCGCTGTCGGTTGTGTTCGTCCCCTGCCCAACCGGGCTGAAGATGTAGCCACCCGGTAGGTTGCTAAAGCCGACGTAGTAGTCGCCCGGAGGCAGGTTGGTGAAGCTATAGGCTCCACCACCGCTCGTATTCATACTCGCCACGGATGTGCCGTCACTACTGTAGAGCGTGACTGTGACGCCATTCACACCGACCTCGCCACCATCCTGCACACCATTCGCGTTCACATCGTTCCACACCCGGTCGCCAATGCTGGCGGGCAGGAAGAAGCCGAAGTCCACCGTCTGGTTGCCATTGCGGCCATCACCATCCACGCCCGTGTCTGGCTCGGCATTCGCACGTAGGTAGATGACGCTCGTCACCACGTCGCTACCCGACAACCCGCCGTTGTCGTCGTTGTCCTCGTTGTTCTCCGGGTCGGCCCCTGGCTCGTATGGCCGCACCGTTGGGTGGGAGGTGCCGGTGCTGCTCTGGTAGCCGTTCAACACGCCACCAAAGTTGCTGGCCGGGATGACCACCACGTAGTCGCCCTGGGGCAAGTTGGAGAACTGGTACAGACCGCCACCACTAGTGGTCTGCGCGGTCACATAGGTATCACCCGTGCCATCCCCATCCGTGTCGCGGTAGAGTTGCACGGTGACACCGTCAATGCCGCTCTCGGTGTCACTGTCGAAGCGTCCGTTGTTGTTTGTGTCCTCCCAAACCAGGTTGCCCAGGCTGAGCAACTGGTAGACCCCTGCATCCCAGGTCAGGTCGTTCTCGCCACCCTCAAGGTTGAAGGTGCTGCTACGCCCATTGGCCGGGTTGGCGTTGCTGTCGGTCTCGGTTGTTCCAGCCCCGGTCGGGCTGAAGCCATACCCACTCGGCAAGCCAAACTCAACATAGTAGTCGCCGGGGGGCAGGTCACTGAAGGTGTAGATTCCCCCGTTGCTGGTATTCGTGGTCGCCACAAATGTACCGTCGCTACGGTAGAGGCGGACTTCTACCCCATCGCGTCCGGTCTCGCCACTCTCCTGGATACCATTGCCGTTGACATCGTTCCAGACGAGGTTGCCGACGCTGGCGGGTTCGAAGAACCCGAAGTCCACCGTCTGGTTGGCGCTGGTTCCATCACCATCAACAATCGTATCCGGTTCGGCGTCGGCACGCAGGAGTACCACGCTACTCGCCACCGCACCACTCACCTGGTTCGTGCCGTTGTCGTCATCGTCAGCGTTGTTCTCCGGGTCGGCTCCTGGCTCATACAGCCCCGCAGTCAGGCTGGTGGTGCCGGTGCTGCTCAGGAAGTCCTCCAACGGATTACCAACATTGAAGTTGCTGGCCGGGATGACTACCACGTAGTCACCCTGGGGCAGATCGGTGAACTGGTACAGCCCGCCACCACTGGTGGTGTCAGTATCCACCAAGGTGTCACCAACACCATCACCATTATCGTCGCGGTAGAGCTGCACGGTGACACCATCAATGCCGCTCTCGCTACCATCCACAATCCCGTTGTTGTTCAGATCGTTCCAGACTAGGATA